>Ga0079305_1003290_pt1 | contig 11334 bp, 7 predicted proteins | sample LMS_cellobiose_e_FD_79183 | JGI IMG/M metagenome (GOLD analysis project Ga0079305, IMG submission 79183) | Rumen-fistulated moose microbial communities from Alaska, USA - LMS_cellobiose_enrichment | ecosystem: Host-associated > Mammals > Digestive system > Stomach > Rumen fluid ... | reverse complement strand
TCGCGCCGACGCTTGCCTCCGCGATTACCGGCCCGATCGCGACGTGTGTTTTCCGTCTCGAGATGAACGGCGCGCCGATCAATTCCGGTATGGGAACGTGCGGCCTCTGCGGCCCGATCGGCGTCTGGACCGGCTGGGTCTCTCCGTCCGAAAAGGCGATCGCACGCGGTGCGACCGCGACGGCCGCGACGGGCTTCGACTGGCTCGGCCTCGTTCTCGTCTCGATCGTTCTCCCCGCGATCCTTTCGCTCCTGATCCATGCGGTCGTCCGGAAGCTCGGCTGGGTGAAGGACGGCGACCTCAAACTGAACTGACCGGCGCGCGTCGGCGTTTTCCCTGTTTTGTATGAAAGGAATCCACCATGCACCAGATCATCACATCGCTCCTCGAAACGGACGCCTACAAATTCTCGATGGGCCAGGCGATCTACCATCAATTCAGCGGCTACAAGACGACGTGGACGTTCAAATGCCGGAACACCGACGTTCGCTTCACCCCTGAGATGGTTGAAGAGATCCGCCGACAGATCAAACTTTACTGCGGCCTTCGCTTTACGGAGGACGAGCTCGCGTATCTGAACCGGATCCGCTGGATCAAGGGCTCGTACGTCGATTTTCTCCGTCTCTGGGAACCCAGGTTTGCGGACTTTACGATCGATGGCGAGGCGGAATGCGGGCTCCGGATCGAAGCGCGCGGAACGTGGCTGAACACCTCGATGTACGAGATTCCTACGCTCGCGATCGTGAACGAGGTTTATTTCCGGATGGCGTACGACTATGACGATCTGTTTGCGAGCTTCCGCGAACGGCTTGAGGCGAAGATCGAAGCGCTCCGGACCGGAACGTATGAGATCGGCCGCTTTTCCGAATTCGGGCTGCGCCGCCGCCTCTCCGCCGAAGCCCAGGATCTCGCGGTCCTCCGCCTGAAGGAAGCCGATCTCGGGACTTCGGAGTTCATGGGAACGTCGAACGTCTATCTCGCGAAGAAACACAACGTGCTCCCGATGGGAACGATGGCCCACGAATGGATCATGTGCATCGGCCAGGGCGCACCGAAACACAACCCCGCGTATTCGAACTGGTACGCGCTCGACGCATGGGTCAAGGAATACGGCGTTCTCAACGGAACGGCCCTCACCGATACGATCACGACCGACTGCTTCCTCAAGGACTTCCAGCTGACGTATGCAACGCTCTTCAGCGGCGTCCGTCACGACAGCGCGGACCCGATCGAATGGGGTGAGAAGATGATCGCCCACTACGAATCGCTCGGCATCGATCCGAAGACGAAGACGCTCCTCTTCAGCGACAGCCTGAACTTCGAGAAGGCGACGAAGATCTTCCGCCATTTCAACGGCCGCGCGAAGGTCGCGTTCGGGATCGGAACGTTCATCGCGAACGACACGAAGGCTCCTGCGCTCAACATCGTCATGAAGACGACGCGCTGCAACGGGACCGACGTCGCGAAAATTTCCGACGACGACGGGAAGGGCATGTGCAGGAGCGAGGACTACGTGAACTACCTTAAGCGTACGATCGACTGGCGGATGAGCCACGAAGCCGAAGAAAACAACTCGCTCCACATTTAGGAAGAAACGGAGGACAAACCGATGAACGAACGGCTTTCACGCTATCTGGAACAGCGCGACTACGAAGCGCTCACACAGCGCCTCGTCGAATGGATCCGCGACTGGTTCCGCGCGAACGGTCCCGAATCCCCCGCGGTGATCGGCATCTCCGGCGGGAAGGATTCGTCGGTCGCCGCGGCGCTCTGCAGAGAAGCGCTCGGCCGTGACCGCGTCTTCGGCGTGATGATGCCGAACGGCGTCCAGCCCGACATCGACGTGTCGGAGGATCTGATCCGGACGCTCGGAATTCCCGGCGGAACGGTCAACATTCAGGACGCGTATCTCGGCGTGAAATATGCGATCGAAACGGGCCTCGCGCCGAAACGGGACGAAGCCGTTTCCGGGAGAGCGGAGGCGGAACCGCCGGTGTTCGGACTCTCCCGCCAGGCTGAGATCAACCTCGGTCCGCGCCTCCGGATGGCGACGCTCTACGCCGTTTCGCAGTGCATGAACGGCCGCGTTTCGAATACATCCAACCGCTCCGAGGCCTATGTCGGCTATTCGACGCGCTGGGGCGATGCCGTCGGCGATTTCGCCCCGCTCCTGAATCTGACCGTGGCGGAGGTCCGGATTGTCGGACGGATCCTCGGTCTTCCCGCGCGGTTCGTCGAAAAAGCACCGTCGGACGGCCTTTCCGGAAAGACGGACGAGGACGCGCTCGGCTTTACGTACGAGGCGCTCGACACGTATATCCTCACGGGATTCTGCGACGATCCGGCCGTAAAGGAGGCGATCGACCGCCGCCATGCCGCGAACCGTTTTAAGCTCGAGCCGATGCCGATGTTTGAAATCGAATGATTACCGCGATCTACGGCGGGTCGTTCAACCCGCCCCACAAAGGCCACCAATCCGTTGTGCGCCTTCTGAACGAAACGGTCCGGCCGGACCGGATCCTCATCATCCCGGCGTTTATGGCGCCGCTGAAAACGCTCGCCGACAACAGCCCGACGCCGGCGGAGCGGATGGAGCTCTGCCATCTCGCGTTTGACCATATCCCCGGAACGGAGGTTTCGGATATCGAGATTACCCGCGCGGGAACGAGCTACACGATCGATACGCTGGAGACGCTTGCGAAGCTCTATCCGGACGACTCGTTCCTTCTGACCGTCGGGACCGACCAGCTTCTCGCGTTCCGGAACTGGCGCCGCTTCAAGGACATCCTTGCGATGGCGGAGCTTGCGGTCTTTTCGCGCCGCAAAGGCGACGGAGAGGCGCTGCGCCGCGCGGCGGAAGAGCTGACAGCGAGTTACGGAGCCCGGATCCGGCTGATCGGCAACGAGCCCGTCGTCATCAGCTCCGACGAGATCCGCCGCGCGATCCGCGGCCAGATCCCGCGGACGATCGCCGGACGCTATCTCGATCCCGCGATCCGCGACTATGTCTGGAGGAACGGCTTCTACCGGGACGACGAACGGTGAAGCGGCCTCTTTTGCGTTGAAATGGTCACCACCAGCCGAAAACCGAACCGACAGCTCATTGTCCTCGCGATCGCGCTGATCGCGCTGGAGCTGCTCAATTTCCTGCCGGACACGGTGGGCGAGATCGTCCATCCGACGGCGGTTTTTTTCGTGTACGATCCTCCTCGCGTGGGCGCTCAGCATCCGGCGGCGGATCCTCCAGCCCTCCGTCCGGCGGCGGCTGATCATCGCCGCGGGGGCGATCATCCTCCTGTTCGTTCTTGCGCTGTCCCGCTGGAGCTTCTTCGGCTGGTCGATCGCCGCGAACCGGATGCTCTGGTACGCGTATTACGTCCCGTTTTCGTTTGTGCCGCTCCTGTCGCTCTCCGCGGCTCTCCGCGTCGGACGGCGCGAGACGGAGAGGCCGCCCGCGATCCTTCCCGTGCTCTGGGCTGTCTGGGGCGTGCTCTGTGTACTCCTGCTGACGAACGGCCGCCACGGCTGGCTCCTCCGCCATCAAATCGGAGGGGGTGACGAGGCCGAATACGGCTGGCTGTACGGCGCCGTCGTCGGCTGGAGCGCTCTTCTCGTCATCGCGTTCTTTCTTGTCCTGATCCTTCGTTCCCGCCGCGCCCGTATCCGGCGGTTTTGGCTTGCCCCGACCGCGGCGTTCGTTCTCTCCGCGGCGCTGTTCGTCTGGTACTATGCGGCGGGCGGCGCTCCGACCGCCTATGGCGTCAAGCTCTTCAATCTCCAGGAACTCTTCGCGTTCGCCGTCGTTTCGATCTGGGAGAGCGTGATCCGGATCGGCCTCGTCCCGTCGAATACAGGCTACGGAGACCTGTTCCGCATCTCCCACCTCAACGCGGCAATCGCGGACGAGCGGGGGACGGTCGCGGTCGTTTCGTTCGGAAGCGAAGAAAACGAAGGCGATCCCGCGGATGAACGTTTCCGGGAACCGGACGGGGAGACGCGGCCCGAACGCGTTTCAAAGAGCGCGCCGATCCCGGGCGGGACCGTTTACTGGACGGAGGACCGGAGCGCGATCGTCCGGCTGAACAGCGAACTCAGCGAGGCCACCGAGACGCTGGAGGGCGAGAACGACCTGATCGAAGAGGAGAACCGCATCCGTGCGGAACAGGCGCGCTACGAGGCGGAAAACCGTCTTTACGACATGATTGCGGAGGCGGTCCGGCCGGAGCTTCTCCGCGTTGACCGGAGCCTTGCGGACGGGGAGACGTTCGAGGCGGCCTTGCGCGAGAACATGATCCTCGGCGCGTTCATCAAACGGCGCGCGAATCTCGAACTTCTCGCGGATGAAGCCGGTCGGCTCTCGACGGATGAACTCTATTACGCAATCCGCGAATCGTGCGAATACCTTGCGCTGTCCGGCCGGGCGGCGGAGGTGCGGAAGAACGGCGAGCGGGAACTTCCGCCCGGAATAATCCTTCTCGCGTACGATTTCTTTGAACAGATCGCGGAGGGCGCTTTCGGCGAGGCCGCGGCGTATGCGGCGGTGATCGAGGCACCGGCTGAACCGGAGGCGTTTTCCCTGACCGTCGCGGTCGACCGGACGGAACTTCTCCCGATGGCGGACTGGCGACCGGCGGAATGCAAAGCGTCCGGTCTTGCGGTCCGCGTCCGCTCGGAGGACGAAACGGTGTATTATACGCTTTCCGCGGGAAAGGAGGACGCGCGATGATGCCTTATGCTTCGCTGGCGCTCCCGCTCCGCGGCGTTCTCGGCCTGTTTGCATTCCTCCTGTTCCTCCTGCTCGCGTACAACGTGATCCGCTGTCTGGAACTTGGGCTCGGCGCGAAACGGACGGCCGCCGACGGGCTTCTGCTCGCTACGGGGCTTCTGCTGTTCGCCCTTCTCAACGCGGCGATCTCCGGGGAGGCGGGACAGGCTCTCATCCCGTTCGCGGGACAGATCCCGGCCCCGGTCTATCTCGGGGCGCTCGCGATTCTCACGGCCGCCGCGCTGTTCCGTCTCCGCGGGGTCCTGACCCTTGAGCGCCGGAGCCTTTCCGTCACGTCCGTCAAGCAGAGCCTCGACCACCTCCCGACGGGCGTCCTGTTCTACTTCCCCGGTGGCCTGACGAAACTCGTGAACGAAGCGATGGAGCGTACGGCGCGCGAACTGACCGGCCAGCCGGTCCGGAACGGCGCGGAGTTCTGGCAGACCGTTTCGGAGGGGGAACTCGCGGGAAGGCTGGCTGGCGGAGAGACACCGATCGTCCGGCTTCCGGACGGGTCCGCCGTCGGCTTTCGCCGCTACGAAACGACGCTCGACGGGCGGCTTCTCTACGAGGTCATCGCGGCCGATCTGACCGAGGAGGTCCGGCTGAACAGCGAACTCCGTGAAAAGCAGGAGCGCGTCCGCCTTGTCAACGTGCGATTAAAGGCGCTGATGGGCCGCATCAAATACACGGTCATGGAGCGCGAAGCGGCGGAGATGCGCGCCAGGATCCACGACCGCTTCGGCCATGCGCTCCTTCACGCGAGGCGCTACGTCCGCGAGCCGGAGGAAGCGGACCGGAAGGAGCTTCTGGAGGAGTGGCGCGGCACGATCCGCCCGCTTCTCGCCGAGACCCAGGGCGACTGGCAGACGCCGTTCGATTCGATGACGGAGGAGGCGGAGGCGCTCGGGATCCGGCTTATGATCGACGGGGAGCTTCCGCGGGAGGCGCATCTCCGCGCCCTCGTCGGGACGGCCGTCAGCGTCCACCTCGCAAACGTCCTCCGTCACGCGGAGGGAACGGAGGCGACTGTCCGGATCCGCGAGACGGCCGGAGAATATGAAGTAACATTTGAAAACAACGGAAGGCCGCCTTTCGGCCCGATTCGCGAAACGGGCGGGCTCCGCAACCTCCGCGCCGAAGCGGAGCGGAACGGCGGAACGCTTGCGATCGCGGCCGAACCGGCCTTTCGTATGACACTGAAGCTCCCGAAGGAGGAACCGAACGATGCCCTGTAAAGTACTTGTGTGCGACGACCATCATATCGCGCGGACGGCGCTCGCGGCGGCGATCGACGCGGCGGATGATTTCGAGATCGTATCGTCCGTCCCGCGTGCGGCGGAGGCCGTCGAATACGTCCGGCGGAACGAGGTCGACCTCGCGATCCTCGACGTTGTGATGCCGGGGTCCGTGAACGGCCTCGCAGCGGCCCGCGAGATCAAGACGGTCCGCCCGGAGACGAAGATCCTCATCGTGACGTCGATGCCCGAGGTCTCCTACATCCGCCGCGCGAAGGAGATCGGCGTCGACAGCTTCTGGTATAAAGAGACGGAGGAACGGCCGCTCCTCGACGTCATGCGGAGGACGATGGCGGGCGAATCCGTCTGGCCGGACGAAACGCCTCCCGTCGCGCTCGGAAACGCGATGAGTACGGAGTTCACCGACCGCGAGCTCGAGGTCCTCCGCGGGCTCGTCGGCGGCCTCTCGAACAGGGAGATCGGCGATTCGCTCGGCATCGCGGAGAACACGGTCAAGATGCACGTCGCGAACATGCTCCAGAAAACGGGCTTCCGCTCGCGCCTCGAGCTCGCCGTCCGCGCAAGGGCCGACGGTGTCGTGATCGCGGAGCCGTGAATTGTTTTACGGATCAAGCGGATCAGGAGAGGACTCATTTCTGCAGAGAATCGTCCTGCAATAAAAAGTCCTTAACGCCGATAAACAGAACGCCGTTTTCGTCTTTGTAGGGCATTATAGCATCTTTCACGACCACGATCTTTTTAAAGGAATCCCGGATGCGGTTCAGCGAATTGACTTCCTGAGCACGCTTTTCATCCGTATCGATATGTAACGCAGACTGAATGTAATAGAGGTCTCCTGCGCTTCTTGCGATAAAATCCACTTCCAGCTGGATCTTGCTTTTTTCCTGCCTGTCGTTGCGGTATTGATATTCAACGATGCCGACGTCAACGGAATATCCGCGTGCAACAAGCTCGTTGTAGATGATGTTTTCCATGATATGGTTTTCTTCCAGCTGACTGAAGTTCAGCCAGGCGTTTCGGAGCCCCATGTCCGTGAAATAATATTTCAGCGGTGTATCGATATACTTTCTGCCTTTGATATCATACCGTTTTGCTTTCCGGATCAGGTATGCTTCTTCAAAATAGGTCAGATAGTTCTTGATCGCTTCCGAGGAGACGGCTTTATGCTTTTCGGACAGAAATGATTTCGAGATCCGGGAAGGATTGCTTAATGAACCGATGGAGGAGGAAACGATGCTCAAAAGGTCGTCCAGTATTTCTTCTTCATTCCGAATGTCGTGACGGTCCATTACATCCTTCAGATAGGTGTTGCGGAACAGGTTTGCCAGATACTCCGCTTTATCCCGATGCGTGTCAAATTCCAACGTTCTCGGAAGGCCGCCATACGTATAGTATTCTCTCCATGCGTCATCCTTGTCACCGGGCCAGGCGTTATAAAACTCCTGAAAGGAAAACGGATTCAGATGGATTTCATCGCCTCTGTCGCGAAATTGCGTCACGATATCGGTTGACAGCATCCGGGAATTGCTGCCGGTCACATAGAGATCAAGGTTTTTGATCTTCATCAGACCCGTCAGGACATCCGGAAAACCGATCCGGTCCGATGCGTCCGCATCATCGATCCAGGGGTTTTTTACGGACACGACGTTTTGAATCTCATCCAAAAGGATATAGTAGTTTTCGGAATCCGTTATGAGAGACCGGATATACGCATCCAGATGCAGGGGATTGCGGTATTTCGCATGAACGGTATCCTCCAGCGACAGCCGGATGATGTGATCCTCCTGTATCCCGTTGGCGAGCAAATACGCGTAGAATAATTCATTCAGCAAAACGGATTTTCCGCATCGGCGGATGCCGGTTATGATCTTTATTTTTCCGTTGTTCATTCGTTTGGAAAGCTGTGCTACATATTTGTCGCGTGGAATCATGTTGATACCTCGTTTTTTTGGTGTTTGCCCACTTTTTTTCAGCTACATTATACCGTACAGCAAAAGAAACGCAATACCTGGCTGAAATTTTGTGGGCAAGGATATCATTTTTCAACTAACTTAATTTTTGTTTTGGGCGGCCGATACACTCTTTCGGAGGTAGTGACGGGCCGACGGTTTGCGTACAATGAAAATACTTGGGAACGTATCCCTTCAAGGCGGGAAACGCCCGCGGAAAGGAGAAACCGGTATGAAACAGTACGATCCGAGGCGGCTTCGGGCGATCCTCTTTGCATTGGTCCTTTTGACGGCGGTTTTCGCTTTCCCAGGGGAGGTCCACGCGGTGAACGCGGACCGGCTCTACATCGGCGGCGTGGAGAACGGCGCTTACAGTAACGACTGGGGCAATGCTTACAGCGACGGCGAATTCTACTACGGATATACCGCGCTCGTAGACGGCGGGACCATAGACGATACGAGGACGTACGGCGCCGGCTCCGCGACCTTCCATAAAAACGGGGGCGGCTATACGACCGACGGCTCCGCAGCGCTGATCCTGAATGACTACGCCACCAACGGCGAAGCCGGCTACGTAAGCGGAGACTACCTGTACGGGATCTACTACGACGGCGATCTGACCGTCATCGCAAAGGGCTATAACACCATCTGGTCCACTTTGGACAACGACGGCGCGTGCTACGAAAAGATCTACGGCATCTACGTGACCGGCGATCTGACGATCGTAAACGAGTCCGGACAATATGCTCAGCTGGACGTCCGGATGATGAGCAGCGCCAAATCCGAGTCGGTCGCGATCTACTGCCGCGGCGATCTGACGATAGAGGAACGGAAAAGCGGAGAAAACGGTACGCTGGATCTTCGAGGGATCGCTTATCCCGTGACGTCCAACGGCACCTATCGTCCCGGCTTCGGCCTGAGCGCCGGGATCTTCACCAACAACTTTGATGCGGCAGGCGGCAGAAGCTACAGCGGCTCCGTCACCGTAAACGGCGGTCTCGTAAGGGCGGAAGGCGGCGACACCAATGTCGGAACGAGCAATCCCTACGCCTCCTACAGCTACGGAATCTGTTCCGATTCCATCAACATCAACGGCGGTACGGTGAACGCAACGGCCGGCGCGATCCGAAATCCGAATTCCTATCCGTATAACGGCGGTGAGAGCTACGGCTTCCGCGCAAGCGAATATACCCAGACCGGCGGCACGGTGAACGTACGCGGCGGACTCGGCGATACGACGGCGAACACGTCGAAGAGCGCGAGCTACGGTCTCTACACCAACCGCTACAACGTCTCCGGCGGTTCTCTTATCGCGTCCGCTTCGGACGCCTGGAGAAAGAGCGTCGGCATCTACATTCTGAACAATACAGGGGATGCTCCTCCTGTCGCGACCCAGTCCGGCGGCGCTGTCACGGGAACGGCCGACGTCGTTTCGGGCGTAGCCAGCGAGCAGCCGGCTGAATCCACCGGCGTCCATATCACAGGCGCTTACACCGCAACCGGCGGAAGCCTTTCCGGAACCGGCGCCAACATCGGCTACGGGGGCTACGGCCACTTAAGCTGCGGCGTGATGATCGGCGGCGATGCGTCCCTCAGCGGCGGCGCCTCCTTAAGCGGCACCGGCGGCAATACGACAAGGGCGAATCTTGCGCATTCCATTCCGAATATGACGAACGGCAGTTTAACCTCCGATTCCTACGGCATCAGCTTCGAGGCCGGCCTTAGCATCGGTGAGGGCTGCACCGTGACCGGTATCGGCGGAAACGTGACGTCGGCCGAGGGAAGCAACAGGAATAATCTCAAAAGCGTGGGCATTTACTTTACGGGGGACGCTGTCGTGAGCGGCGGCGGAACGCTGACCGGGACCGGCGGCGATGCCGCCTACGGCCACGGATCGAACAATACCTACGCCCCTGACACCAGCTACGGCATCTACGCTGCCGGATCGTTTACGGCGGAAGATCTGACGATTACGGCTTCCGGAGGAGATGCGGGAGTCCTCGCCAACAGCACCAGCCCAAGCCTGGACGGCGGCGCGTCCTACGGGTTCTACATTACCGGCGATGCGTCCTTTACCGACTGCGTACTCACGGCCTCGGGCGGGGATATCGTAAACATACCGGCTTCCTCTGCGAGCACCACAAGCTATTCCTTCGGAATGTACTGCGAAAGCGCCTTTGCGCTCAGCGGACGCAATTTCGTAGTGCTTTCGGGCGGTTCGCAGCAGACAGGCAGTAATAACTATTACCGTTCCTACGGGTTCGGTCAGAACTCCGCGAGTCAGGTTGTTCTGACAAGCGGAACACTGACCGCGTACGGACAGACCAAATGTATATATAATGCCAAGATCCGGGCAACGTTCTATTACTGGAGCAATGAGTATGGCGTTTTAGGAGAAGCGACCAAAACGAGCTTCCCCGGTGATGGTTACAAAACCATAATAATGGATTCCGAGCGCGTCGCCGTCAGCCATGGTAACACGACCTTCAACGGAATCGCGGCCGGGGCGCCTACCTATACGGTATATGAAGGAGCGGGCGATCCGGTGATCACTTACGCAGGCACCCTTTCGAAGAACGGCGCGGCTTTCGGCCCCACAACGGACCAGCCGATCGAAGCCGGCGAATACACGGTAACGGTCACGTATGCGGACGGACGAAGCGGAAATAAGTCCTTTACGATCCTGCCCAAGAGCATTAATAGCGGTTATATATACATCAACCTCGGAGAACAACTCGAATACGACGGAACGTCTCACGGCGTTGTCATTCGGGATGTCTATGATGCCGCGTGTTCTAGCTATCTGGAAGCGGGGGCCGATTACATCATTACCTCCGGGCGATACGCAACGGATACGAGCGCTCAGACACTGGTCATCACCGGCCAGGGAAACTACAAGGATGAAAAGAGCACTTCCTGGAACTTAAAGAAACGGGATCCGGTTCTTTCCGATTTTACCGTTTCCGGGGACGTCGTCGCGACCTATGACGGAACGGCGAAGACCGTGGCGCTTCCCGTACTGAAAGCACCTCTGGAAAACTGCGGTACGATCAGGATGTATTACGACGGCGTTCCTGCGTCGGATTACGCAGGTGACGGTCCGACGAATGCCGGTTCCTACACGGTCACGTTTCTCGTAAACGGAGGAAGCAGCACGAATTTCAATTCCAGCGGGTTCCTTACCGCGGGAACGCTTACGATCAATAAGGCTACGGGCGATCCTGCCGTGATTACCACGACCGCAAGCGTCGCCAAGGGCGGAAACCAGATCGACCTCTCCGCGAACGTTTCCGGCGCGCTCGGCGACGTCAGTTATGAGATCGTCGGCGACGACCTCGGCTGCTCTTTGGACAGCTACGGT
>Ga0079305_1003289_pt1 | contig 11340 bp, 9 predicted proteins | sample LMS_cellobiose_e_FD_79183 | JGI IMG/M metagenome (GOLD analysis project Ga0079305, IMG submission 79183) | Rumen-fistulated moose microbial communities from Alaska, USA - LMS_cellobiose_enrichment | ecosystem: Host-associated > Mammals > Digestive system > Stomach > Rumen fluid ... | reverse complement strand
TTCATCAGCATGGTTTCGATTCCCGCGCGCGCCATATTGCTGACGGAATGTAGCACACGAAGCATCTTTTCCGATTCCTCCTGTTGTTTTGAGCACGGAGCCGCAGCACGGACGTGCGGACAGGCGGCAATCCGCTCAGTTCCCGACGCCCATTCGGCAAAGGATCTGATAGGTCCGCTCGCAGTTCAGCGCATCCCGAGTCGGGAAAAAAGCCTCCAGACGATCCCGGTATTCTTTCTGGATCCGGAAATCGTTCCCGGCACATTCATTTACGGCGTTTACCAGGGCTTCCTCCGTATGGACAACAGGGCCGAAGCCGTGCTCCTCGCAGGAAAAATAGCCTTCCTGATAATGGTATTTCCGGAAATCCTCCATATCGAATTGGTAATAGATCACCGGCTTTTCCATATAGCCGACGTCGAAAAACACACTGGAATGATCCGTGATCAGCAGGCTGCAGCGCATGAGCAGCGTCTGTACGTCGTAATCCCGCCAACTTGCCAGTATGACCCGCTCCGACGGCGATCTGAACTTATCCAGCTCCTTCTGCATCTCGATGTGAGGATAAAAAATCAGCTTCAAATCGCGCTCCTCGAGGAGACTGAGCAGGCGGGGATTTTCCAGCATGGACTGAAACTGCCGATAAAAGGCTGTTTCAAAAAACCGCTCTCCATGGGGATAATTTGAGCCGCGCCAGGTCGGCATCACAAGGATCTCATTGGAAGGGACACATCCCTGAACGAGATTGTCAAAGCGGCACAGCCCCGTATACCGAATGACCCCTTTCGGAAAACCGAATTCCGAAACGAGGTAATCATACTCCATCTTTCCGCCGCTGGCAAAGAAATCGACCTTCAGGGCAGGATATCTCATCCACTTCATTTCGTCCTTGATGATCCCGTGCTGCAAAAAGATCTGTTTTCCTCTCGGACGGATCCCGACCTGACGCAGATGATAATAGGCCATCAGATCGGGGGCGACGGGCTGTACATGGGTGCTGATCAGCATGTCGGCTGACAGATACATCAGATAGTGTCGAAGCGATCTCCAGGCAACGGTCCTGCCAAGCTGCGCGACCTTGGAAAAGTCCGGACTTGCCGGATCGATCACATAGCATGCATTAATCTGCGGCTGCCGTTCCCGCAGGTAACAAAAAAACCAGTAGGCGTTATCCCTGGCGTCGAACCCGCGTTCCATCACCAGCCAGAGGTGACGGTAAGCCTTGTTCGTTCTTCGCAGTACCGCAGCAACCGGCCAAAGCAGAAGCAAAAGGAACACATTTTTCAGATAAACCGGCAATCGCTTCAGTCTATTCCGCATGTTTCACCTTTCCCTCCCATTTCGATCAACCGGATCTCGGCGGCCAATTCTTCCGGCGTCGGCGCTTTCCACTGCGGCTGCTCCCCGTCCGTAACGATCCGGTAACTGTAGCTCATGGGGATCAGTCTCAGCCCGATGCAGCTCCAGAAATAGAATGCGGTGTTGTCCGTCAGATATGTCACTGTCATATAGGACAGAACAGCCATATACAGCATTCCGGTTTCCGTGTCATGCCGCATCATCCAGTAAGCGGGATACAGGATATAATGGATGCCTGCCCACAGAGTGAACCCCAGTGCGCCCAGTTCAATAAAGATCTTTAAGATATCATTGTGCAGCGGGTACGCGCGGTTGATGAGGCCTTCACGATACCACTTGTTCACCAGATCCGTTACGCCTTCAAAGCCCAGCCCTTTCCAGAAGGGGGAAAGCTCATAGTATTCATTGGGCAGACTCCACAGCACGTCGCGGCCCATCATATCGATGCCGAGGGATTCCAGAAACGCCACCAGGATACCGGACCGCGTCAGGTAGAGATAGAAATAGAGGAAAAGAGCCAGACCGATCCCCGTCGCCAGAATCAGCTTCCCCGGTTTTCTGACCATACGGAGCAATTTGACATAGATACATACGAGAAGCACCGCCGGTATGACGCTGCGCTTCAATCCCACCAGGATGAAAAAGAGAGAAAAGAGAACGCCGCAGCGACGCATCCGTTTTTCCGACGTCGAGCTTTTCGGCGCAAACATCATATAATAGACGAAGAATTGTCCGAACAGAAAGGTAATGTCATGAATCTCCAATGCGCGCACAAACCCTTCCGCATTTCCAAATGTGACGATGCAGGTCACAACGGAAGAAATGCTCTCTCGCACGCCGTACTTCGGCATTTCCAGCAGGATTATGGCAGTGTTTGTTGCGCACATGCTGAAAAACAGATAATCGATCGCCCTGTCTTCAAGCAAATAGCACATGAAGACGGCATAGATGATGGTGATCATTTGAAACAGTATCTTCTGCCCTGCCCTGCCGATGGACGCCGCCTGTGAGAAATCCGTGATCCATATATACATGCTGATCAGGAAATAAACGGCGATCGGGATCAGAAGAATAGGAAAATAGCCCACCGCCTTTCTGAGCTTTACAAAATCAGCGGTCACAAGAAAATTCAGAAAAGCGCAGACGATCGTCCCCAGCACAATTGCCTTAGGCAATCCCCCGAACGCATTATTGAGAACCTTCCAGTCTCCGAGACCGGCGAGAACGGTACAGGCGACAGCAAGAAAAACGACAAAAGCCGGACATTCTTTTCTGGATATTTGCAGTCTCTTGCTGTTCGCTCCGCTCTTCGGGAGTTTATTGTGTGTCACTGTTCTTCTCCGTGATCTTTATCTCTGCTCAACCCTGTGCTTTCACCGCTTCGCTTTCCCCGGAGACATGCTCTGAAACGGGGAAGGACTGCCCTGAATGCATTCTTTGCATGGCAAGTCGGAGCAGATCTCTGATTTCAAAGACGTCATCCGAGTTTGAAACTGCTTTGCCGAAGATATAGTGGATCTTGTATTCCCGGTTCGATCTGTTGTAATTCTCAACCTGGCGTCCGATCGCCTCCAGGATCACATCCAGCTTCTTGGACGAGCAGTCCGGGAAGAAAACGAAGAAAACGCCGCCGCCGTTATACCCCACAAATCCGTACAAGTCGCCGAAGCCCTTCAGAATCATGGCAAAATCCTTCAGCACTTCATCGCCGGCTTCGCGCCCGTATTGGCTGGACAGACTGCTCAGGGAATCTATCTTCAATACCATACAGGAGAAATTCTCATCCAGGACCCTATGCGACCATTCATCGATATACACGTCGCATCTGGCTCGGTTCGGCAGCTGAACCGTTTTATCCACATACCGGAAATAGTCAATAAAGTCGAGCGTTCTCCCCAGCAATACGGCTCCGATCCCGCCCACCAGCGCAAACAATACGAAGGCGATAACAATATACAGCTTTAGATTCACAGCCGGCTGAACGTTGATGCTGCTGATCATCGTGAGATAATTCGCGCTCAGCTGACGGTTCAGCTCACGCCCCGACTTTTCCACATACTGATAGTATTCCGTTGCCAGATTCCCGCAGTGCTCGATTTTCTGAGAGATCTCCTCGGGGCTGAATTTTTTCCGTTCATCCGAGCTGCGAGCGGTCTCAAATACGGACAGCAGGTATTCCTTGTGCTCCTTCTCGATCGTTTTTTGACGGATGCCGATGTTCAGATCGACGTATTCCTGGATCAGTCCGTCATACGTCGTTTCCTTCTTGTTGTTTTCCTGATTGCGCTCCACATCCTTCAGAATATACTCTGTTCCGATGTCACGGCTGTCCGAACTGCGATAATGGTAATCCATCATCTCCTTGTTGCGGTCGCTGTAATGATCGATCAGATCTTTCAGGGAATCGGCACGCTCCTGCCGGTTGTCGATATACAGCTGCATATCCTCGCATTCTTTTGTCAGCCGGCTCATCAGCAGATCGATATCGTTTGTCTCCGCATTGGTCAAAATCGCAGCATACAGGCTTGGGAGCTCATAATTGTATAAAAAGTTGTAGATGCGGTGCAGATCATTGTATGTATATCCCGTCTCCACCGAACGGAAATATGGATGTGAGGCTCTTTTGTCCAACAGATAATCCAGCATCTCCGAGACGGAATCCTCCAGCACCTGCGCGCTTTCTAAGAAGTCGTAATCCCCTTCCGCGAGCACGGAAACGCCGTTGCTCGGCAGCTGTTCCTCCACATATTTTTCGGCATAAAACTCGTAGTAGTTTTTGATGATCGCATCCAGCACGTTCCGGGTGTAATCCTCGCCGGTCTCGTTGTCACCGATATAATACACCTGGTATGTGTCTGCGACGTCGGAGGGCTTCTCACCCTTTTCCAGCAACGCTTCATTCAGCTTCTGCTGTGTTTCCGAAATCACTTCTTCAACATAGCAATTTGAGCGGATAGAATCGATATTGGCCTGATATCCCAGGTCCGTCAGGGCAGCGTCAATCACAGTAGAAGAATAGATTTCCTCCACGTTCAAAGGACTGCCGTCCGGCGTATATCCCTCTTTGGCCCCATTGTTGGTGTACTGAATGACCGTTGACGCAACGTAGTGCTGCTGGGATCTTCCGTAGAAAAAAATCGCCAGAGAGCCAATGACGGACAACAGAAAAATCAGCAGGCTGAACTGCTTCAGATAACGAAGAACACTGAATTTTCTCATACTTCTTTCTCCTTATCCGAAAGAAAGATGCGCAGGAATACGCAGATGAATGCGGCGATCATCGTCAGCGCGGCACAAAGGAGCGAGGGAAGAAGGCCGATCTTCTCCGAAAAAACCGCGTTATCGTCGCTGAAGCCGATATAATTGCGGGCTTTCGTACTCGAATATACGCTGTCCACCGCCTGGATATCCGCAGCGATCTGATCCAGCGACGCCTCCATCTCAAGGATCATGGCGTCGGCCTTTTCCGTCTTCATCCGGTCGGCTCCGTTTGTCTCCAGCTTTTCCGTCAGATAGGCGTTATACTCGATCCGCTCCATTCGCTCCGCCGTACCCGCAAGCTGCGCGTCGGCGTGAAGCACCAGATTGTCCATCCCGGTTTTGGTTCTGGACATATAATACTGCATCGTCTCATCCTGGGTAGGGATCATCACGACGGCGCTCATGGCGGCATCGTACATCTGAATGCCTTTATTGTCTTCTTCGTATGCGGCCATCATTTTGTTGTACATCAGGCTGTCCATTCGGATTTTGTAATCCAGCATGCTGACCAGCCCCGCCCTGTCGTTTGCGATGCCGTTTTCAATGATATAGGAACGCAGTCTGGCGAGGTCATAGGTATAAAAGTTGCTCACCCGCTGCTCCAAAGAAGAAAAGGTGTTTCCGGTATCCGGATCCTGAAAGTTCTTGCTTTCCCGCCTGCGGAGCTGCACGTATTTTTCCAGCTGACTGCATTTCAGCTCCAGCAGGTCGGCCGCCATCAGATACTCATCATTGAATTTCAGATCGCCGACATCAAAGGACAGGATGGAGTGGTTGAATCCATAGTGCTCCACAAAGTATTCGCGGTATGCTTTGCAGAGGAGCGAAAGCATGTCCTTGGCAGGGATTCCGTCCGTTGTACCGTTATCCGTAAAGCTGACAATAAACGAGGTGCTGATATAATGAACGCTGCCGCTGATGCTTTTGTCATGCGTTGCCCGTACACTGACGCATTCGCTCAGCTCATCCGGGGTGATTTTCCCTTCCAGACCGGCGTAATCGATCAGCCGCTCCATCACCTCGGCGCTTCGGATCTCGAAAATGTTGAACCGCGTCCGGTTGGGCGTCAGGCCCTTGGAAGCCTCCTCATAATCCAGCGACAGGATCGTGCTGGCCGTGTGAAGGCTCCTGTAATAGTGAAAGCCGCACAGCGCCAGGGATAAGAGCAAGAAGAAAGCGAGAACGAAAGACCTCCGCTTCCAGAACACCTCAAGAGCATTTCGCAGGCTGCGCCGCCCTTTGCCCCGGACACCGGATGAAGCCGTATCCCCGACTGTCATCGATCTGTTTTTCTCTTTCATGGCCGTTCTCCTTTTACCCGCCTTTGAATCCGCCCGCTGGCGCGGCGCACAGCTTCCGTATTTTGTCCCATATTCCCAAGTGTGAATATCGGAGATGACTGCGACCCGGAAATTCACACTGACTTTTTTTGGATGTTTCCTGATAGAAGCTTATCTTATAAATATAATCTAATGCGTTTTTGTATGCAGTCCATTGTTTTTTGCTGTCTCCTTCGGTCCAGCTGCGGTATGAATTGTCACAGCGATATGAATATGAATCCCCGATTTTTATCTGATATTGTTTCGTTCGGCGGTCCCTTTCAAAATCATGAGCGTGAATCAGATCCTTCTCAGCATCAGCAGAAAAACCGAAACAGACCGGACCCTCCGCTGCGGGCGGAACATCCCTGTTTTTTCGACAATTACGCATGATAATCCGCCATTATTTTACCACCTTACGCCAGCTTTTACAAGTTCATGACCGAGTTTTCCCGGCAGCAGCATCGTCTGCGGTCTTGCCCTTCTGCCGCGGGCGGCCGTTAACGCCATGCTTCTCGACCAGAACCTGAAACATCCGGCCGGCGGAAGCGCGATAAATCAGCATGACCTTAGGGAGTATTCCAGTACAACTTTATCGGCGTACTGGATATGCCGAAGGGTGCTTCTTTGCCGTCCAGCGTGACGATTGACACCCGACAGGGCGTGGCCGTCGAGCACATCACACGCAAGGCCGGATAAACGAAAACAGGAGCAATCTTTCGATTACTCCTGTTTACGGAATGTTCATTGTCGTTATGAACATTCGACATGGTCTGAGTGGCGGGATTTGAACCCACGGCCTCTACCACCCCAAGGTAGCGCGCTACCATCTGCGCCACACCCAGATATGCTCTTTCCCGAAGGCTTTGCCTATCTTATCACATTTTGCGGTGTGTTGCAAGTGTTTTTTGCAGAAAATCAAATTTTGTCCGCCAAGGCGGCGGGAACGCGCAAACGCAGCGCGCCCGGTTCGACTGTGATCAGGGGATCGCACATCGGGACAATTTCCCCGTCAAGATTCATCCCGATCGGTTCTTCCGAGAGAAAACGCACGCTGCGGCAACGCGTAAAACGGATCCAGCCATACCGCTCAAGATGCTCGCCGCGGCGGTATGCGCCGACCATCCGCAGCATCTGTGAACGCGGCATGGACGGAATACGGACAAGATCGATCAATCCGTCCGCGAGCCGCGCGCGCGGCGCGGCGTGAAAGCCCCCACCGTAAAAGGAACCGTTGGCCGCGACGGCAAAAACGTAATCCGCCGCCTCCGCGGAAACACCGTCGATCTCAAAAGAAAAACGGTTTTTAACGGCGGTGAAAAAGCCGTGCGCCAGCGCCAGCTTGTAGGCCGCAGAACCGCTCACCAGCGGCAGCCGCTTATACATGGGCATGCGCGCACAAACCGCCGCATCGAAACCGGCGGAAGCAATGTTGATGCAAACACGCCCATTGACCCGCAGCAGATCGATCGGACGCGTCACGCCGTCGGCAAGCGCGGCCAGCGCGTAAAACCGTTCCGGCGCATCCGTTCCGAAATATCGGACAAAGTCATTGCCGGTTCCCAGCGGCACCGGCGCAAGCGCGCACGCTTTCCTCCCTGCCAGCCCGTCTGCGGCCTCGCCCAGCGTGCCGTCCCCGCCGCAGACATAAACGATCGTCTCCTCCCCGCGTGCGGCGATCTCGCGGGCAAGCGCACGCGCATGGCCGGGATATGCGGTCGAAAGGATTTCCCACGGCTCCGTACGGCGAGCAAAAACGGACGCGGCGGCCCGCGTCAGCTCCGCCGTACGGTTGCTCTTGCCGGCGGCCGGATTGATCAGCAGCACATGGCGCATCAAAAAACCTGCTTTCTTCAAACGAGCGGGCAACGGCCCGCCCGGCTTTGCGGACGGGTTGCCGCCCGCGCCCCAAATCATGCCCCGGACTCTGCAGAGAGCCCTGAGCGGCCTTATTTTTCTCCTGCCGGAAAGCTTTATCAGACTCTTGCCGCGCAGAGAACGTCCTGTCGGTTTCCCGGCAGGACGCAGGATCAGAACAAAATCGCATTCGCGATATTAAAATAGGTGAAAAGCGCGACGGCGTCAACAATTGTGGTGATCATCGGGCTCGCCATCAGCGCGGGGTCAAGCTTGAGCTTTGTCGCAACGATCGGCAGCGTACAGCCGACGAATTTGGCCGCAATCACGACGCAGAACAGCGTGAGTGAAACGACCGCCGCCATCTTCAGATCATGATACATCAGCATGATGCGCGCGAAGTTCACGACGGAGACGCACATGCCCGTAAGGATACTGACGCGAAATTCCTTCCAGACGACGCGCAGCATGTCGCCGGTCGCGATCTCGCCGAGAACGAGGCCGCGAATAACGGAAACGGATGCCTGGCTGCCGGCATTGCCGCTCGTATCCATCAGCATCGGCATAAATGACGCCAGAAGCACATTGGCGCTGAGCGCGGCGTTGTAATTCTGAATGATCAGGCCCGTAAAGGTCGCGGAAATCATCAGCACAAGCAGCCACACGATCCGCTTGCGCGCCAGCGTGAACACGCCGACGTCCATATAGCTTTCCTCGATCGGCTGCATGGCGGCCATCTTGTAGATATCCTCGGTGGTCTCTTCTTCCATGACGTCCACAACGTCGTCGATCGTGATGATGCCGACGAGACGCTCTTCATTGTCAACGACCGGCATCGCGATCAGGTCGTATTTTTTGAACATATCGGCAACGTCGGCCTGGTCGTCATGCGTATGCACCGCAAGGAAATCCGTCTCCATCAGTTCGCTGACAATCCGATCGTCGCCGGCGGAGAGCACGTCGCGCAATGCGATCGTTCCCTCGAGATGCCTTTCATTATCCGTGACGAACATATAGGTGATGGATTCCTTTTCCTCGACCTGCCGGCGGATCTCATGGATCGCTTTGGAAACCGTCCATTCGCGGTTGACCTCCATATACTCGATCGTCATCAGGCTGCCGGCCGAATCGTCGGGATACATCAACAGCTGATTAATCTGCTTGCGCGTCGCCTTATCGGAAAGCTTGATGACGCGCTTGACAATCGAGGCGGGCATTTCATCCAGAAAGTCCACCGTATCATCGAGAAACAGCTCGTCAAGGATTCCCGCCAGCTCATGGTCCGTAACGCTCTCCACAATCTGCTGCTGGTGGTCATGATCAAGGTAGGAGAACACATCTGCCGCCATGCTTTTCGGCAGCAGGCGGAATATCAGCATCGCGCTGCTCTTATCCCGCGCATCGTTGAGAAACTCCGCGACATCCACCTCGTTGGCATCTTTCAGAATATCCCGCACACAAGCGAATTTCTTCTGCTCGATCAGCTCATAAATCTCCTGCAACTCCCCAAGCGGTCCACGCTCCTTCGCGATAAAGATTTGCCCTTTTTTCTGAAAAAAGGGCGCAAAAAACGACCGGTCCATTCGTTAAAAAAGAAACGATCTGAACACCGGTCGGTAGAACAGCGGAAGGAAAGGCTCATGCGGCTGCGCGCCTCGGCGGCCGCGGAGCATTTCCCCGCCGACTTCGGCCGACCGCTGTCGTTTGGCTGCTGCCGGACTCCATTGCCGCCACCTCCCCTCCTGATCAAAAACAGTGCGCCGGAGCACGGTTATTATTATATTTCAAAATAGGTTTTTTGTCAATTGTCAATCGGTTTCGGGCGCGGCAAATCCGGCATTCGCGCGGCCGACGGAGCAGGGAAAAGGCGTCTTTCGGATAAATCCGCCTTTTTGTTGCCAAAGCCATCAAATTTACGCCAACAGACAGGAAAAAAATCTGTACGGTTTGTATGAATGTTTCACAAGATCCCCATAAACTATGGACAAATTTGCGATATTCGTATAAAATTGTATCTGGTGTGGATTGGGCTTAGGCTCAATATGGTATTTCGGCTTGTCGGTGCGCTTCGGCAAGTCATCGGTTCCGTACGGTTATAAACCCTTCGAGTGAAAAAGAGAAGAGGAGATTATCATGGTACAGTTCGACATCAACCCCAAATGGTGTAAGGGCTGCGGTATCTGTGTAGCTCTTTGCCCGAAGAAAGTACTGGCCCTGAAGAATGAAAAGGTTTCCGTTGAGCATCCTGAGGACTGCATCGCCTGCAGGATGTGTGAATTCCGCTGCCCGGATCTTGCAATTTACGTAAAGAAGGAGGATGCGTGATTATGGCTGAGAAAAAAGCTGTTCTGATGCAGGGCAACGAAGCCTGTGTGCAGGGCGCCATCCGCGCCGGCATGCGCTTCTACGGCGGCTACCCCATCACGCCGTCGTCCGAGGTCGCCGAGCAGTCTTCCATCCTGCTGCCCCAGGTAGGCGGCAAATTCATCCAGATGGAGGATGAAATCGCCTCCATCGCATCCGTCATCGGCGCTTCCCTCGCCGGAAAAAAGGCGATGACCGCCTCCTCCGGCCCCGGAATCTCGCTCAAGCAGGAGCTCGTCGGCTACGCCGCCATGGCGGAGGTCCCGATCGTGATTGTTTATATCATGCGTATGGGGCCCTCTACCGGTCTGCCCACCTCCCCCGCCGCAGGCGACGTGATGCAGGCGAAATGGGGCTCGCACGGCGACCATTCCATTATCGCCGTATGCCCGACCTCCGTAAAAGAGATGTACGAGCTGACAATCAAGGCCTTCAATCTGGCCGAGCAGTACCGTACGCCCGTCTACCTCATTACCGACGAGGTGATTGCGCATATGCGCGAGGGCGTTGAAATCAGCGACGACTATGAGATCATCGATCGCGTGCATCCCACCGAGGCCCCCAGCGCCGACTATCTGCCCTACAAGTGCGTCGGCGACGCCGAAGTGCCGCCCATGGCCGCTTACGGCGAGGGCTATCATTTCCATGTCACGGGGCTTTCTCACGGCGAGAGCGGCTTCCCGACCAATTCTCCCGCCGTCAACGATGCGCTGGTGCGCCGCTTTGTCGGAAAAGTGGAAAACCACGCCGACGAAATCTGTTTTAACGATACGTATTTCACCGAGGATGCCGAGCAGCTTTTCGTGGCTTACGGCTCCTGCGCGCGAACGTCCCTTTATGTCGTCAAGCAGCTGCGCGCCGCCGGCGTCAAGGCCGGCCTGTTCGTGCCGAAGGTGCTGTGGCCCTTCCCCGCGAACGCGCTCAAGGCCGTTGTGACCGACAAGGTTAAAAACGTCTTTGTCCCCGAGATGAATCTGGGCCAGTATGCGCTCGAAGTTGAACGCGTGCTCGGCGGCAAATGCCCCGTTTCCAAAATCTCCAAGGTTTCCGGAGAACTTTTCAAAACCGAGGAACTCTATGAGCAGGCTATGGAGGTGATCGGCAAATGAGCAACAACCTGAGTTATCTGCGTCAGAGCAAAATGCCTCACATCTGGTGCCCCGGCTGCGGCAACGGCACC
>Ga0079305_1003288_pt1 | contig 11341 bp, 17 predicted proteins | sample LMS_cellobiose_e_FD_79183 | JGI IMG/M metagenome (GOLD analysis project Ga0079305, IMG submission 79183) | Rumen-fistulated moose microbial communities from Alaska, USA - LMS_cellobiose_enrichment | ecosystem: Host-associated > Mammals > Digestive system > Stomach > Rumen fluid ... | reverse complement strand
TCCAAAATTGCAAGGTCAGGCCATTCGCTCCCGTAATCCAATGCCCAGCGCAAAGGCGCAATATTCAGCCCAGCGCCGCAATTTTTGTCGCGATCCGTGTCGATGATATCGGCCTGCGCCGTTTCTCCGACGAAGTATTTAAAGCCGTTCCGGTCCGCGAAATATAGTCCGTCTTGTTTATGTACGGCCTTGTACCAAACGGAGAATTCGTCATCGTGGTCGATTGCGTGATACAGCATAAACGTCTCAATATCTGCCGTGGGCTCAATAACACGGGCCATGTCATTTGCTTTACAACTCGCCCGTTTGGATATCTTTGTGGACTGCGAAAAGCCGCGCAAGTCGGCACTGGAGTTTCCCCAGAGCTCGGCACTGGAGTTTCCCCGGAGCACGGCACGGGAGTTTTCCCAGAGCTCGGCACGGGAGTTTTCCCAGAGCTCGGCACTGGAGTTTTCCCAGAGCACGGCACTGGAGTTTTCCCGGAGCACGGCACTGGAGTTTTCCCGGAGCACGGCACGGGAGTTTTCCCGGAGCTCGGCACGGGAGTTTTCCCGGAGCTCGGCACGGGAGTTTTCCCGGAGCATGGCACTGGAGTTTTCCCGGAGCACGGCACGGGAGTTTCCCCGGAGCACGGCACGGGAGTTTCCCCGGAGCACGGCAAGATACTTGTATACTTTTTTCAAAATCGCCGGATTGTGCAGTGTTCCAAACTTGATGATAATTCTCCCATTGTAGTCCACCGGGACCGCGTCAAGCTCTTCCTGTGTGGTGACGATCAATTCATTCATTGCCTTTCTCCTTTTCCTTTTTCTTCGGCCTCTCGCCGGTCTCGATCCATTCGCGCAGCTGCTTGTAGGTGATGCCGTACTCCCGCGCTTTGTCGGCTAGGATGCGCATGCGCTCAATGTCCAGTTCATCACACCCCGGTACCGCTGTACCGGGACGGCGCAGGCGCTTAGTCACAGGTGCCTCCGGGCGTACTCGGCCATCAATAACGCCTCCGCCATGCCGTCATGCTCTACACGGCACTTACCTGTGCGGCGCAAATTGACCTTCGGAAACAGCCGTTTACAGACGGTGATAGAATCGGCCTTGGTCTTGCGCAGGAGGCCAAAATCCCTTTTCCATTTATTGGGCGGCACAAGCTGATAGCCGATCTCAAAGGCGGACAAGACGCCCGCTATGTAGCCCGCCGCTTTGCCAAAGGTAAACGTGCTTTTCACGCCCTGCTTCGGCATCGAGCTCACCAGCTCCACACAGGCTCTGACGTCCGTCGCCTCTGCGGTGAGCATATTGCAGACATCGATCAGCGTATCGTCTCCCCAGGGCCATACCGCCGGTCCGGAGGGCGTGATGGCGGCAATCGCGCCGTTTTTTCCGGGGTCAATGCCCATGTATACAGTCATAGGAAGCTGCCTTCTTTCAGTTATTTTTTGTGCCAGGGATTGCGATAAACGGCGTCCACGCTGCCCGTGGCGCCCTGGAAGGATGCCGGGACAACGCCGGTCGCGCCGTGCCGGTTTTTGGCCACGATGATCTCCGCGTCCTCTATATCCGGCTTTTTGCTGTCCGGCGATTCGTAATAGCTCGGCCGATGAATGAAGATAACGCCGTCCGCGTCCTGCTCGATGGCGCCGCTGTCCCGCAGGTCTGAGAGCATGGGGCGCTTTCCGGATCTGGCCTCATTGGCCCGGTTGAGCTGGGCCAGGCACAGCACCGGCACCTTCAAACGCCGCGCCATTGCCTTGAGATCGCCGGAAATGCGGGTGACGTCCTCGTACAGCTTGCCGCGGCTTTCCGGCCGGATCAGCCCCAGATAGTCCACCACCAGCAGATCAAGCCCTTTTGTGCGCCGGGCCAGCACTTCAATGTCCCGGACCGTGCGCCCCGGTTTGTCCGCCACGAACAGCCGGCGCGGAGACAATTTCGCTGCTGCCCGGCCGATCTCCTTCAGGTCGTCGGGCGCAGGGACGCCCATGTAGACCACGGCGTAATTGACGCCGGCGTCTCTGGCAAGGCGCTTTGCGGCGATTTGGCGCTTGTCCATCTCCAGTGACACGAACAGCACCCCACAGCCCTGCGCCGCTGCGTTTTCCGCGATGCACAGCCCCAGCGTGGTCTTGCCCATGCCGGGACGCCCGGCGAGTATGTACAGGCCGCCACAGACCATGCCGCCGCCCAGCACGCTGTCCAGGGCAAGGTAGCCCGTCTCGACAAATCGGGCCGGTGGATTTTCCGTCAAAAACCGCTCCCGGTAAAACATCGTCAGCAATTCGCCGCCATCCTCCGCGCCGACATCTGACGGCGCGGCCAGGTCCTCGGCCTCCGCCATGAGCCACAGCGCCACGCTGTCCGGGTCCTCTCCCGCGTCCAGGCGGTCCTCCGCCTCCGCCGCCGCAGAGCGCAGGGCGCGGGCCTGGGCGTCCCGGCGGACCAGGCGGGCATAGGCTTCCACGTTGGCGGCGGTGGGCGTCAGCTCCATGAGCTCCCGCAGGAAATCGTCGTCAAGGGCGACGCCGTCCGCCCTGGCTCTGGCCTGGATGGTGATGGGGTCAACAGGCTCCTCCGCGGAGCGCAGCGCCAAAGCGGCGGACAACACGGCGGCGGCGCGGGTATTGACAAAATCGGCCGGGGCGCAGAGCCCGTCAAGAGCCGCAAGGCAGGCCGGGTCGATGAGCACGGCGCCGGCAACGGCCAGCTCATTCGTGTTAGCACTCAAGGGGCGTCACACCCCACCGTCTTCCACGACGAAGACCCGCTCCGTGCAGCCCGGACGGCGCTGGATGGTCTCGTAATGGCCCTTAAGGCCGTCTGTCTGCTTGGCGTTCTCCTCCGCCGGGGCCCTGCCCGGCTCCCGCCGCTCCCAGGTCCGCACGGCGGCACGCCAGTCCTTCATGGGGGCGGAGCCGACGCGCCAGCCCTTGGAGGCGTAGAAGTCCACAAAGGCCTGGGGATCGACGCCGCTGCCCCGTTCGAGGCAATAGGCCGCCACCTCCTCCACGCCGGGGGGAGAAAACCTGGGGGCAGCGGCCCCCCGGCGAGGGGGGCTGGGGGGAGGACATTTGTCCTCTCTCTCTTTCTCTTTCTCCCTCTCTCTCTCTTTCTTGTTCGCGTTCTGTTCGCGTTCTGTTTGCGTTCTGTTTCCGTTCTGTTCATCCCAATGGGGTGAAGTACTTTCCGTTCTGTTCGCGTTCTGTTCATCAGATTCGGAGAAAGCACTTCCCGTTTTGTTCCTTCTCGCGCTGCCGCCGGAGGCTTTTTTTCGGGCGGAATCCAGCGTGGGCCGGATGAGCCGGAAAATGGTCATGGACATGCCGGACAGGCTCGGCTCGGCCTGGTCCAGAGCATACTCCACTATGGCCATACAGGCCGCGCCCCGCTGCTTGGGCGGCAGATCGCGCAGCGCGTCCAGAAACGAGCGGTAAAAGGTGAATTGCTCTCTTTGCATGGCGGCGCCCCCTTAAAAGGGCAGGTCGCCGTCGTCGTCCGCCTCTGCCGCCGGCTCAATGTTCCCGGCGCTGCGGCCTGTCCAGGTGGGGGATTTCTTGATCCGCTCCTGCATCCAGTTCGGCAGGCTCTCCAGGGCGGATTCGGCATCGTCGGCGTCTATGTCAAACATGAAGATTTTAGAATCCGGCTTTGGCCTGGGCATCCCCTTTGGCAGCGCCATGATGGCGGAGATGTTGGCAAAAGTGCCGTTGCTGGTCTCGCGGTGAATGATCTGAAGCTGGCAGGGCGCGCCCAGCAGCTTGGTGAGATCGAAGCCCGCCAGCTCCTCCGGCGTGAACTCCCGGCCGCGCCAGGCCTTCAAATCCTTGCGCAGGGCGGAGCGCTCATGCAGGGAATTCGTATAGGTCTTGGAGATCGTGCGGGGCATGAAGCCGGCGGACGTTTCGTAGGTTTCGCCGATGAGCTCCCAGATCACAATGATCTGCTCCTGCTCCTTTTTCTTGCCTTCATATACCTTTTCCTGCAGGCCGATGTCCACAAGGCCGACGCAGACGGCGGTGTAAACGCCCTCGTCGACGGGGTCGATCCTGGCGGAGCCGGTTTCTTTTGCGGTGAGAGACATGTATGTTTTCCTCCTTGCTTTTTGTCAAAATGGGGTTTCTTGCAGCCGGATCGGGCAGGCGGGGTGACGGCTGTCAAGATACTCTTTCGGCACAATGACGGGGGCAGTGGGGATCGCCTTGCAGAGGAAATTTCCGAAGGCGTCCCGGTTGGAGCAGACGGGGCAGAACCGACAAATGACCTTACCCTCCGGGAAATAGATGATGTAACTGACGGTCGCCTCCATGTACCAGAGGACGCTGGAATCATGGGCTTTCAGCATCGTCTTCCTCCTCCTCTTTTTCCTCCTCCGGCTCCGGTATGGATTCCCAGCGCCGTGGGTAGCCAGTGCGCAGGGCGCGCTCAATGTCCGGATGGTCCGGGATATTCGGCAGGCCGCCCATCACCAGATCACCAGACTTTCCGGCCACACAGCATTCAAAAACAGTATGGCGGCGACGACGGCGGGCAGCAAAAGGACCATATTGACCGCGTCAACGGCTGTCTGGCGACGACGGGCTTTCAAGGTCATGCGGCGACGTGTCACGGGAAAATACCTCCTCCTCCGGCGTTTGCAGCGTATAAATCAGCTTCTTTTTCAATGTCTTGCCCGGCGGCGCGCCGTAGACGATGACTTTTCGCAGCTCGTGCGGGTTGACATGGAGATCCTTTGCGAATGCGTTGATGCTGCCGCTGTGCCTGCGCAGCAGATATCGCCTGACGGCCGGATACAGGACGGCGGGGATGCGGCTGCCGCGCTTGACGACATTGAGCAGGTCCGTCCGGACCGTGTTGGGCTCATAGTGCAGCTCGCGGCCGATCTGCTCCCAGGTGGCGCCGTCGCAGCGCAATGCGAAAGCGCGGATGCGCTCGTCTCGGGTCAAGGGCGTTCACCCCCGGACAGGCACAGGGCCAGGGTTTCCGCGGAGATCATGGCCTTTTGGAACGGGAAACGAGCGTGCAGCGTGGTGTGGTTCTGGATGCCGGTATAGGCGCGGACCTCCTTCAGCGTGAGCATGTGGCGGCCGGCGGTGAATTCCAGGATGCTTTTGAGATTGGCGGTGTAGGCCTCCGTGCGGCGGCTCATGTGATCCGCCCCGCTTTCTTCAAAAGCAGATGGAGCGGGTGCCGGCGCTTTAAAATGCTGAGGGCGCGGGCCGTGTCCTGCTTCCACTGGCAGTACAGCTCGTCCAGGTCGTGCTCTGTGGCCATGTAGTAGCCCCGGCCGTCCTGCCGGTTGAGGATCAGGGCGCCGGCGTCCCGGGCGTTATGGATGAGCTTTCTGACCTGCCGGTCCGGGACGCCCAGCCGGGCCGACAGCTCAGCGCGGGTGACGGCGTTGTCCCGGCCGCTGGGGATGAAGTCCAGGATGTCTGTCATGGTGCGGGCACCTCCTTGTGGTGGTGTGTGGATTGTCTTGCTTCCGCTTCCCCGGTATGTTAAAATCATCTGGAAGGGAGGGAGAAAAATGGCAAACGAAAAATTGCTGGATGCCAAGGAAATTACTGAATCTTCCGATTTGCAAGAGGTAAATGAACTGCTCAAATCGGGGTGGAAAATGTTTGATTCCTATTCAATTGTGCCCTACGCCAGCACTCCGGATCACCAGGAAAAGGTATACTGTCTCGGAAGATTCGAATAGTACAGTTAATTTATCCGCCCAACAGAAAACAAATAGCCGTGTTTTGGGGACCCTGCCGCAGAGAACATAATCCAATCACCACTGGATATGAGCTCTGCGGCTTCGTCTATACTGCGCGTTTCCCGAATTTCTTTAATGAGTGGAAGTGCGGGGTTTTTAATGCTGATTTGCATTTAAATAGCGCCTCCTTGTGATGGTGGAGTGTTTGCGATTGCATGGACAAGAAGCGCGTGATATGGAAAGGAAGATGGATATCTTCGCAATGCTCGAAATCGCTGCCGACGGCTTTCGTTGTCCCGTTCCCCGTAGCTGATGGACCATTCAGCTGCCTGATGCCTGATGCGTGATGCGTGGAGTTCATGGAACCGCTCTTATGTGGCAACTGCATCTGTTACGGGTCAAAAATTGCGGGAAGAAATATTCGTGAGCTACCACGAATATTTCTTTTGTAAGTATTTACGCTTAAAGCGTAACGTGAGGCAAAAAAATGATTTCATCGTATGAAGTGCCGTACAGCTGTTCCAGTTTCCTGATTTGGGCTGCGTCGGGAAAACTCTTTCCACGCTCCCAATTTCCGACGGTATCACGGGTTACACCGATTTGACTTGCGGCTTCTGTTTGGGTATAGCCCGCATTTATCCTAGCTGCTTTCAGGGTTATTTTCATGTAATCACCTCCTTTCGATTAACATACTATCACGCTTTAAGCGTAATGTCAACGCTTTATTCGTAAAAATTTTATTTTTCTATTGATTATTTTACGAGATAAGCGTATAATGTGGATTGCCGGAGGTGATAACATGGAGCAGATCGGAAATAAGGAGATATTTTCTAGGAATCTCAGAGCTTTAATGGAGAGATTTGGGAAAGACAGGGTTCAGGTTTGTGCCGATCTCGGATTCAAATACACGACATTTACAGATTGGTACAACGGAAATAAATATCCGCGTATCGATAAGATTGAGATACTCGCAAACTATTTTGGAGTATTAAAATCTGACTTGATCGAAGAAAAAGAAGGGCATTTTTCTATTGATTATTTGTTCCCCGACAACATCCTGCCCATGCCCGGTACATACAGCGTTCCGCGCCTGGGCTCCATCGCCTGCGGGGAGCCGATTTTGGCCGCGGAGAATATAGAGGACTACGACGAGGTGCCGGACTACGTGAAATGCGATTTCACCCTTGTCTGCAAGGGCGACAGCATGGTAAACGCCCGCATTTTCGACGGGGACATTGTGTGCGTCAAGGCCCAGACGACCGCCGAGAGCGGCCAGATTGCCGCCGTGCTCGTCGAGGGCGAATTTGAGAGCGAGGCCACTTTGAAGCGCTTTCGCCGCCTGCCGGACGGAATCGCCCTGTGGCCGGAGAATCCGGAATATGAGCCGATGCTGTTCACCGGCGAGGACGCGCGGAAGGTGCGGGTGATCGGCGTGGCCACACATTTTATCAGCAAGGTAATATAAAAAGGCGTCCCCTGCGGCAACAGGGAACGCCCAACAGACCGCCGGAGAACCGCTACGAACCCCGGAAGGACCGCTATTATTATAGCCGTTCCTTCTGGGAAAATCAACATTTTTCGGAAGGAGCGTATTTTTATGGCAAAGAAGAAGTATTACCAGAGACCGGACGGACTTTTCGAGACCAGCCGGACCGTGAACGGAAAGCGGGTCAAGTTCCGGGGGAAAAGCTGCGCAGAGGTGGATCGGAAAATATTGGAGTACAATATCCGACAGGAAAAGGGACGGAAAGTGCCGGTCATCGCGGACGAATGGCTGGCGCAGAAAGAAAAGGATCTGCGGCAAAACAGCTATACATGCTACGACAAAGCCGCTGAGAAAGTTAAGGCGGCTTTTCCGGGCTATGCCTCCGATGTGCGGCCGCTGGACGTAAAACGGTTTGTCCGGAACCTGGAAAGCGAAGGCTATTCCAAAAGCACAGTGCAGCTTACGTTGACGACGGCAAAGCAGATTTTCAGCTATGCCGTCATTGCCGGCGACATAGATATATCGCCGGCGGCGGAAATTAAAAAATCGCGTAATCTGCCGCAGAAAAAAAGGCTGCCGCTGTCCTTGGCACAGGAACAGGCCGTTGCAAACTGTCGCGCCGGTGATTGGTGGCTGCTGGGTCTTGTGCTGTTGTATACAGGTTGCCGCCGCGGTGAAGCGATGGCGTTGACCTGGCAGGACGTAGACAGGAAAGCAAACGTGATCCATTTCAACAAAAAGATCAATTACTCTTTTGGCGCGCCAGTCCTGGAGTCTTATTTGAAAAATACTGCAAGCCATGACGCGCCGTTGCTGCCGCAGTTAAAGACGGCGCTGCCGCATCACAAAATCGGCAAGATGTTCCCAAACAAGGACGGGGAGTACATGAGCAAAGCACAGTTTCAGCGCGCTTGGCGGCAGTATCTGAAGGACGCCGGACTTGACAATCCAGACGATGGGCAGACGGTGACGCCGCACCGGTTCCGGCATAGCTTTGTGACCATCTGCTACGAGGCGGGACTTGACACAAAAACAACGGCGGCATACGTTGGCGACACTGAGGATGTCGTCCGGGATGTCTACGAGGGTTTCCGAGCTGCCGCGCATTTTTCCGCCGCAGACAAAGTGTCTGCTTTGCTGGAACTGAGAGCCGCAGAGACGGCCAAAAAACAAGCATAAATGCAAGTTATAGAATCGCGTTTTACTGTGTCTTTACTGTGTCATTTCAGCAGTAATTCGTGGTAATCGTCGGTAATAAATAAAATACCCGCCAGGCGTTGAAATTACTAGTTTTTTTAGTGCTTCCAATGCCTGGCGGTTTTGGCAGTGTGAATAAAGTGTAATTTTTCACAGAATTCAGTTATTCTGATTGGCGGGGCGGCGGGCCGCCCCGCGGCAGGCGTCTATCTCCCCTTGTATTTCCGCCGTGTTGCCAGGCCGCCCCGGATGTGGCGCTCGGCCTTGTTTCGCTCCAGCACCAGCTTCACCCTCTCATAGAGCTCCCGGTCCACGGTCTTGAGGCGATCCACCAGGTCCTTGTGCACCGTGCTCTTGCTGACGCCGAAGGCCTGGGCCGCCGCCCGGACCGTGGCGTTATTCTGTATAATGTATTCCGCCAGCTCGCATGAGCGCTCCTCGATGTTTGTTTTCAACAACATCACTCCCACTTTTTGGTGAGCCGGACACGGCGCCGTCCAGCCCGGCTCGGGCTTGCCGCTACCATGTATATGCGCCGCCTCCAAAAAGCAGAAGTATTGGTCCGCGGTGCAAAATTTTGGGGAGTTTTTACAAATCTGCAAAGGGAGGCTTTACCTGGATCGCTTATAACAGTATAATAAGGACAAGTCATCCTACGGAGGGACGTCATGGACATTTTTAACCTCATCACTCTCTGCGGCGGTCTGGCCTTTTTCCTGTACGGCATGCACATCATGTCCTCGGGTCTCACCAAGGTCACCGGCGGCCGGCTGGAGCGCACGCTGAAGGACATGACCTCCAATACGCTCAACAGTCTGCTGCTGGGGGCGGGCATCACCATCGCCATCCAGTCCTCCTCGGCCCTGACGGTCATGCTGGTGGGCCTGGTGAACTCCGGCGTCATGCAGCTCTACCAGACCGTGGGGGTCATCATGGGCTCCAACGTGGGCACCACGCTGACGGCCTGGATATTGGCCCTGGCGGGCATCGAGAGCAACAATGTGTTCATGGCGCTCTTAAAGCCGGAGAATTTCTCCCCCATCGTAGCGCTGATCGGCGTGCTGCTGATCATGGCCTCCAAAAGCTCCAGGCGCCGGGACGCCGGCGGCATCCTGGTGGGCTTCGCCATTCTGATGTCCGGCATGGAGCTGATGAAAAACGCCGTCAGCCCTCTGGCGGACATGCCGGAGTTCACCCGGCTGCTCACCATGTTCCGCAATCCCCTGCTGGGCGTGGCCGTGGGCGCCGTGTTCACCGGCATCATCCAGAGCTCGGCGGCCTCCGTGGGCATCCTGCAGGCTCTGGCCCTCACCGGCGCCATCAGCTTTGGCGCCGCCATCCCCATCATCATGGGCCAGAACATCGGCACCTGCGTCACCGCCCTGCTCTCCAGCGTGGGCGTCAAGCGCAGCGCCAAGCGGGTCACCGCGCTGCACATCTCCTTCAATGTCATCGGCACCGCCGTATTTCTGCTGCTTTATCTGGCGGCGGACCACCTTTTCCGTTTCGCCTTCATCGACAGCCCCATCGACGCCAAGGGCATCGCTTTGTGCCACAGCGTGTTCAACATCGGCACCACGCTGCTGCTCCTGCCCTTCTCCCGGCAGTTGGTGAAGCTGGCCTGCCGCCTTGTGCCGGACCGGCCGGAGGACGAGAAGGCCATCATGATCGACGAGAGACTGCTCCGCTCCCCCAGCTTTGCCGTAACCGAGTGCGCCGACAAGGTGGTGGACATGGCCAACCTGGCCTTCACCGCTGTGCTGGACGCCATCGGCCTCTTCGACCGCTTCGACGCCAAAACGGCGGAGACTGTGCTGGACGAGGAGGATCAGCTGGACGAATACGAGGACGTGCTGAGCAGCTTTCTGGTGAAGGTCTCCGCCGAGCCCCTCAGCGCCGCCGATACCCGGCAGGTCTCCCGGTGTCTCCACTCCATCGGCGATTTTGAGCGCATCGGCGACCACTCCAAGAACCTGGCGGAGGTGGCCCAGGAGCTGTTCGACAAGCGCCTGACCTTCTCCGCGGACGCCAAGGCCGAGATCGAGATCATCAACAACGCCGTCAAGGAAGTGATGATGACCGCCGTCCAGGCCTTCGCCGGCTCCGACACCGAGATCGCCAGCCAGGTGGAGCCCCTGGAGGACGTCATCGACGAGCTCATCGACGAGGCCAAGTCCCGGCACATCGCCCGACTGCAGAAAAACGAGTGCACCCTGGAGCTGGGCTTCGCCTTCAACGACTACCTGTCCACTATGGAGCGCATCAGCGACCACTGCTCGAAAGTCGCCCTCTCCGTGCTGGAGCTGACGGAGTCCGCCTACGATCCCCACAACTACCTCTTCAACATGAAGGATCAGCCCCGGTTCAAAGCGCTGTTTGCCCAGTACCGGGACAAGTATCGGCTCCCCTGACGGGCCCGTCCGCCGAAACAGCGCAAAATGCCGCTGCGGACCCAGGCTCTCCGTCCGCAGTCGGCGTTTCTCTGCAATGAAATATATGTTTTGCATAAAACTATCTCATAATTTTTGTGCATTGAACAAAACTTTCACGAGATGTTTACACGTTGCAGGATATATGATATTATCGTGGTAGTTAAAATGCATCATGCATGATTCTGCGCCGGGGTCGCTTTCGACGGGTCCATTTGGGTGTGGCCGCCCCGCCCGCCGGCCGGATCAGCGTGCAATGAGAACAGAAAGGGAGTAGGATCAATGGCAACCACACACAACGTAAACTGGGAGGTCCTGCGCGGATACTGCCAGAAGCTCATCGAGACCCAGGGCGTGCCCGCCGACGAGGCGGAGATCATCGCCGACTGCCTGGTGGACGCCGATCTCTGCGGCGTGGAGTCCCACGGCGTCAGCCGCATGACGATTTACATGAAGCGCCTGAACACCGGCGTGGTGAACGCCAGATACGCCCGGAAGATCGAGAGCGAGTATCCCGCAAGCATCTGCTGGAACGGC
>Ga0079305_1003286_pt1 | contig 11346 bp, 10 predicted proteins | sample LMS_cellobiose_e_FD_79183 | JGI IMG/M metagenome (GOLD analysis project Ga0079305, IMG submission 79183) | Rumen-fistulated moose microbial communities from Alaska, USA - LMS_cellobiose_enrichment | ecosystem: Host-associated > Mammals > Digestive system > Stomach > Rumen fluid ... | reverse complement strand
TATGGCCTTGAGGACTTAAATCCTTTCCGCTATAGAGGCTACTTCTACGATACAGAAACTGGACTGTATTATCTGCAAACCCGGTACTATAACCCTGAATGGGGAAGGTTTATCAACGCAGATACATATATTAGCACAGGACAGGGCTTGCTGAGCAATAACACCTATGCATACTGCTTGAACAATCCTATTGGAGGAAGTGATTCTCAAGGAGAATTTGTTATATCGGCCTTTGTTGGTTCGGTTGTTGGCGGTGCAGTTGCAGGAGCATTAATCTCTACCGTTTCTTATTTTATAAATGCTGGCTTGACAGGAGAAGAAGTAACTGGGTCGGGTGTGTTGAAAGCAGCAATGACAGGTGCTTTGATTGGTGCTATTGGTGGTGCTATTGGTGGTATTGCGGCTCCTTTACCAATGTTTGCTGGATTAGAAAAGGGTATTATCATCACGAAAGCAGTGGCATCTTTGGGGCTGGGATTAGCAGCCGGTGTCGATACCGCAATGAACAGCGATGGGCCAATGGGCACGAGAATAGCTAAAGGCTTAATTACAGGACTATTTGCGTTTGCAGGTACATTTGCTGGTTCACTTATTCATATGCCAGGCATAAATTTTGCAACGGATGCTATAGCTAGCTATGCTACTACTCTATTTGTTGGAACACCGACAGAATTACTTTCGGTGACTGTTCAGAGGGCATGTTTCCGTGTCCCAAATCAGTATAAAGCAGATCAGTCGTTACGTTCAAAAAATGTTGACCGGGTAATAAGTATTATACAGAGGGGAACGCTTCCCTTTAGACAATCAACCATGATGTTGGCGTACTAAAATGTATTCATAGGAGGTGTAATAAAATGACGCATAATGAGATTAGAATCGGTCCGCCAAAATGGAGTATAGGGTTTTGGTGTTTGTATATAATTGCGGCTGTTTTTCCTACATCAGCTTGCTTATTAGGAATTCTCGTTTTCCTATATTCATTTGGACTTGGGATTTACAGAATTATTATAGGCTTAACGCTGGACGGAATTGTGCTCTTGATCAGCAGCTTGCTAAGTGAAGTACTCTTTTGCTGGGTGTTTGCAGTTATATATATGGCTTTAGTAAGGGCACGAACCAGATGTGTAATCTCGAAAGATGGAATTAAAGGTATACCTCCCATTCTGGCGATTCCGAATCGTCCGTTTACGGTCCCTTGGGATGAAATAGAAGAAGCTATTCTGGTGTATAGCACAGACAAGAACCATAAACCTGAAACGGTTTCTTTTATCAGAAAAGGTACAAAGAAGAATTGGTTTGGCAAGTGGCCTTTATACAATCAACTGTACTATCGTCGAATTTTTACTCTTGCCTATTCAAAGGAATTGTCTGAAATCATGGAACTATACTATAAACAAACAATCTCGGTACATTTCGGGAAATGTGATAATACATATCTATAAGCAAGCTCGATACGATTGTTTTGTTGTAATGAAATCCCAGAGTATTTTTTTGAGGTTTGCAAATCAAACCGCGAGCAGGTAGGAGAGTAATATGAAATGAGCTTGGATAACAATGAACTTTCGAGGCATTGCCTTAATCAAATAAAAGGAGCAGACAAATGAAACATTTTATTTATCTTGATACGGACATCGTTTCCTCTATCATTGCTCAAGTGGAAAGAGGGTATATAACGCAGGAGACGATAGAGAGTGGAAACGAAACAACGAAGACGAAAGAGAGAACAGTATCTGCTAGGGGGGAAGTCAGTGGTGTTGCAAGCTTCTGGAAACTCCTACAGTCTGAAGCCAGACTTTCTCTTTCGGGCGATTGGCATGATGGGAACACTTTGCAATCCTCATCAAAGGAGTTCAAAGAAAAGGTGCTTCATGATGCGGCCTTTGATATTGCATATGAATACATCCAACCTTATAAATCTTTGCCCGGGAAGCAAGATCAAGATGAAGACGGCAATTACCTAGAGATCAAACGTATTTATGACTTTGTTGATTTTGATTATCTGGAAAACCTGTTCCAAAAAGACGGAGTCTTTGATTTGATCAAGAAAACGAATGCTGAAAAGATGGAAAGCACCATTGAACAAACAGTGTCGGGTTATAGTCGAGAGCAAAGGCGAATAGCAGGTAATACTGTTAGAAATGAGATGAATAAGGCAAAAGCCGCTTCTGAGAAGCAGATCAATGATGCTGGTGCTATGATTCATGCCTTTCGGAGTTTGATCCCTTATTCCAGGATGCTGGTTTCAAGAGATGGATATCTTATACCACTAGATGATAAATACTTTAGAATTGATCCTTCCAATCTGGGCTTCAAATATGGAGGAGAAATGACATGTGTAGGTATTGTAACTAATATCATAGGCGAGAGCACAGAGCCGGATGACTCAAAAGATATGTTTGCGCTTTTGCAGTTCCAGGTAAACGAGTTTCTGAGAAAGATACTTCCCTCCAAAGAAAGCGACCTGTGTGTGATCCATCCCATTGCGGTTTACTATGGGAAATAGCCCGGCGCTGCGTTAGAGCTCCGCTGAGTACCGTAACAAAGATGAACTGAATAGAAGAGACTTATCATCTATATCCTTGTAGGCCCAGCAACTGAATGACCAGTAGCTGGGCTTTTTTGTTTGACATGGTGTTATTTTATGATCGCTGTGAAGCAACTGTCAACTCCCCTTTACAGATTGAAAAAATGGAGAAGGCGTGAGGATGGAAGGGAGGACAATGAATTCTGAAAGAATCTGTGAATGATTATCTGATCGGTTATTTCGAATTCATGGCATGCAAGAATAAGGGCTTTTCTATTTGGCGGTTATAATAACGATATTTGCCAAAGAAAGTCGTTTTATGCCAAGAAGAGTAGCACCGTTGCTTGGTACTATATAATTATGTTGCATAAACCAAAGAGAATAGCACAAAGCTTGAATGATTGTACATATTATGCATTATAGCAATTGAGAGCAGTGCTGCTTTGTAAGGTTAATGTAGTACTTAGACGGACGGTGTTAAAATGTATTTGTATCATGCAACGGAGCGAGAGTATGCGTTAAGCATCAAGAAGAATGGTTTTCGAGTAAAAAGAAACAAAGAGCATTGGTTAGGCCATGGTGTATACTTCTATGCTGACTGGAGGATGGCAGAATGGTGGGCAACAGCCAGACCAGAAAAGTTTGGAGGTAAAATAGTAGATCCCTGTATCATACGGGCATATATCGAAGAATCTGAATTGAATATCATAAATCTATCTGTATATCTTGAATACTATCAATTCTTATCAAGATATGCAGAGTTCGAACGAGGTGCTATAGAATACTTGAAGGGAGATAAACCTGTTGGCTTAAAGGAATACCAGTGTGCATACATGGAATACTATGCAAGAGTTAGGCAAGCTGATGCAATGGTTGCAGGTTTTTTGCCGAAAAACCAGCCCTATCTGCCTTCCAGGGGATTGCTTGATACGATCAAAAGAATCTCTGCAGAGATTCCATTCATTGAAGAACAAATATGCGTATGTCCTCAGGCTGTTAATAAAATAACGATAATGGGTGTTGAGTAAAACAAGGAGGGTGCTTATGAGTAGGAAGAATAATAAGGATGAAAAAGCATTGATTCAGGAAATCTTGAAGGAAAATGGTATTGATGTAAGGGATCATCCCAGAAGGATATCCAGAGTGGCGCAATTGGTTGTAGATTCTTCGGGAGAGTTTCTCGTTGTCAAAAGGAAATATGTAACTACAAGCCAGTTGCAAGCGCAACGTTTCCGAAAACCATTTGCTGCAGGCATCAGGAGATATCGGGCGATTACGAAGGCTGAACAAAAAAAGCACAACGGACGTGGCGATAGTAATCATAAGGATACAATAGGGAAAAAGAGATGAGATTGTAATGCAAACAAGTGAATGATCGCACTAGTCCACAATTATAATACAAAGAAAAAGCACAAACCATTCTGATTGAATGGTTTGTGTTATTATCGCTTATAAAGGCTTTGTGATTCGCTTTTGCTTTTCTTTCGTGCAATGTAATCCAAAAGGCTTTGTGCCATGCTTCTAACAAGACGTTCTTCTTCTGGGGGAAGTCCTTCCAGTGGAATAGAGATTTCTTTCTTTCGTTTTGTATGTGCCAGTTCTTCAAACTGAATATTGAAAAATGCGAGCAAACGAATAATCTGGGGAAGTGATGGGTCGCACTTGTCACTTTCCCAATTCACAATAGTTCTAGTCGATACATCCAGCATGCTGGCAAGGTTCTTCTGGGAGATACCTTTGTGCTTGCGAAGCAGCCGCAAGTCCTTTCCGATCATAATGTGTGCTCCTGGTTTTTCTGTATTGTAACCGAAAAGGCGTAGAAATATGTTGCACTATCTAAGGCAATAATATGCTTGTTCGACAAAATTCATCCTTATCAACAGGAACTTATGCACTGTACTAGTTAAAATACTCAAAAAGAAGATGGTTTCTATACATAATGAAACTTTCTTCTGCTTTTTGTTCGGGATTGTAAACAGTTTACGGCATTGCTACGAAAACGAAAAAAGAAACTATAGGCGTATGGGTGAATCCTATGAACTGAGTAAGTGAACTGAATGGCTGCTTTCTTTGCTCTCAATCTGTTTGACTTCAGGAAGTGTTAATCGGGCAGACTGTACAGTTCGGAGATTGGGGGATTATAACAATTCTATGAGCGATGATTGGTTTATGCCATAAATTAGGTTTTTTTGCCAGATGGCTATATACGATCCATTTTGTGTTATGATTGGCATGTAAGGTCAAGGATGTGAACAGATGAAGTTTCCATCACCCAAACATCATGGGATTGGTAGTTGGTGTAAAACACTGAAAGGAGAGAGTAAAGGTCTTGTGACTATTTTGTTCATCAACGCCGTCTTAACCGTGATGATTTATTCACTCTATTACTGTAGTTAGGAGGATCAAATGAAAAAGGTTTCCATTATCGCTTTCGTATTGTTGATGACGCTCGCCCTGAGTGTCGTAACAGTTTCTGCAGCCACGCTTACTGTCTATTCTACGGCGAATGCAGCTGTTACACTCACTTATACCCGTAATCCTGCGTATGGAAATACCGTCTTGACTGCTGCCAGCGGTTCTGTTAGTGGAAGCGTTTACGGAGGTTATGAATCTTTCTCTAACGGAAGCATGAATGCTTGCATTGATAAAGCTTACAATCAACAATCGCTTGCGGGTATCACCTGTTTGCCCGGACAGGCAAAGTCCAGTTCGACCGTATCCCTTAACAACTCTACATATTACCGTGCAAAGGTTACGCTTAATGCCAATGCTGCTGTTGGTGATAGTGAGGGCTCTGCAACAGCGTCGATCGGATGAATCGAAAAAACTTAGTCAGAAAACATATAGCTAAGTCGGAAGAATGGACTAAGTGTGTTCGAAATATGTTGTGATTAACCTGTGTTCTAAGCCGATGAAAGCTCAGCATGTTTTCATCGACTTTTTTGTTTATTCAGACATATAGGGCTCACATGCATTTGTACAAAGGAGCATGTCATGATGATTCGGAATCATAGATTTATAGGTTATATCCTTCTGTTCATCACCCTGTTCACGCTGTCCGCCTGCGCTCAGGAACAACCGGAAATGAGGATGCCCGAAACTGAAGCTCCGGTTGCCGTCGTAAGTCAGGAACAGTCTGGTATTCATCGCCTGAACTGGGATGAAATCGAGACGGTTCAGAATGGCGCAGAGCTGGATCATCGGGATGTCATGGCGGCCGAAACCAAAGAAGAGGCGTTGTCTGTCTTGAAGGCGATTCTGGAAGATGTCCGATACCCCTATTCCTGCATTTTAAGAGACGCCGTATACAGCGAAGGGAAACTCATTCCGGGTTTGTGGGTCTTCGCGGTCAATACGCAGGGAGAAACCCTGGATATCCTGCTTGTGGACAAGGAGTATAAACAGGATCTCATGTCCATTCTTCCGGGAAAGAACAACGCCGGTCTGCGGTTCTACCGGAAAAACGAATCCGTTTCCTTTGCCCATGCGTGGCATTACCCCGAAGAATTCACAGGCATCGGAGAATGCAGCCAAATGACAAGCGAGAACGGACAGTTTATCATGCTGTGGTCGGGACAGGCGCTCTCGATGTTCGATATCAGAGACTATTGGGTCCTGGAAGAGATTCTGACTAAGGAAGAACTGGAAGAGTCTGGCGAAGCCTATTGGAACGGAAACGAGTGGTTGTACGGAACACGGAGACCGGAAATCGAAAGCCCCTTTGCCCCTGATCCGGCTTATCCCACTTATGATCCCGCATCCAGCATGGAAGAGGAAATCCAGGCAGTACAGAAAAGGCTGAAAGAAGCGGATGAAACCTTTGAATGGGAGATCATGGATAAAATCGAACTGGACGGAACGGAGTATTCCGTAACCTGGATGTATGCTCGGAATGCATCCGGTCAATGGGTGGATGCGGTCTTCAGCACGGACACGGAACTGTGCTATCTGCTTTACGATCAGCAGGAAGCCTGGTCCGGGCAAAGGGAAGGGGAACAGCCTACGCTGGATTCGGAGTGGTTGATTCTGGACGTTTTCTTCCACGGCTATTCCTGTTTCATGCAGGGGAATCTTGAGGCTATTCAGGCGTGCGGCTCTCCCTATGGAGGATAAAGGTGCGAAAACATGACCCGATTACTGCGCTTTGAACTCAAAAAAATATGGCACCGGAAACTGTGGATCGTACCGGCGCTGCTGTTCCTGACCCTTCTTCTCTGGGTGATCGTGGGCGGGTACAAGCTGATTGCTTACCGCTACAGTTCCAATTACAGGATCTATGAATCCACGACCCGGCCCTACTGGGGCATGAGTATCACCGAAGAACTCAAAGCCAAAGCCCGGGAGGAAGCGCTGGCGTTGGGCGCGGAGGAAGGCTACTTTGGCAATTATTCCGCTGCGTCCCTGCGTGACAAATACGGGCAGGACTCCGTAGCGTATGCCTTGGCCAACTTCTGGTGCGATATTCTCAACACACCCACGGAACAGGAAAGTCGGGAACAGTACGAGGAGATCATGCGTTTCGAGACGCAGAAATACCGAGAAGATGCGGAAAACTATGGATCGTATCGTTTTTGGCAGCGCGCTTCTCATCCCGCGTTGCAGCAGATCGTACCCGGCATCTCGGTTTGGCGTTTCTGGCTGAATACGGTGGACTATCTTCCCCTGATCCTGGGCCTGGGAGCGCTGGGGCTGATCCTGTATTTGCTAAGTCCGGTATTTAGCATGGAAGAAAACGGCGGGCTGCGCGAAGTCTCAGTAAGCCAGCCGAAAGCGCGCCTTTGGATCGCTTCCAAAACCGTTGCCGCCATGGTGTCGGGAGCCGGCGTTGTCACTTTCCTCTATGTCGGGTCCTTCTTCATTCTCGGGCTCCTCTTTGGCTTTCATGGATGGAACTGCAGCCCGCTGGGGTATATTGCCGGCGGTTATGCTTACGGAGAACTCTACCACGGCTGCACCTGCCTGTCGCTCACGGCGATACGGATGCTGGTGCTGATCCTGGGCGGCGCTTTTATGGGCCTGACGGTGGCCGCGTGCTCCGCCTTCACAAGAAATTCGCTTTCCGCCGCTGGATGTGCGCTTGCACTTTGTACAGCGATGGAGAGCTTTCTCTTTATTGTGGGAGCCGTTTGGCAATGGATGGGGAAGATCAGTCATCCGTTGCTGGGAAGGGTGGATTGGATGCTGCTCAAAACGGTATGTACGACGCCCATCCGGCTGTTTCTCAATGTGGAGGTTCTCACCGCGCAAGTACCACAGCTGGCAAGCGCGTATGATAACCAGTTGATCCATAACATTATGATCACGCCCGATCTGCGGGCCTGTTACCTTGTCGGCATGGCGGCGGTGATGGGGATTCTCTTTGCTCTCATCATGCGCAATTACGGGAGAAACTAGAAAGGCGGAAAACGTGAAAACCTTCCTTTACTGTCTTGAAAAGAGAAAAGCGCTGACGTTTATTCTCATACTGTTTTGCGTTGTCGCTTTGCTGATGCTTTCGGTGATGCCGGCTCTGTGCGATGCGATTCTGCTGGGGAGAATGGAAGAAAACTGGCAAACAAGGGTAGGGCAGAGCCCCAACGCAGATGTCCTGAGCGCGGAGTATGACTGGGAGAATCAGCCTGCTCATTCCTATGATCGTTTTTTGGTCGCCAGGACCCTGTGGAATGATGCCGCGAAAGAGATCCCCTTGAAAACGGATAGCAGCCTTGCTGTCTGTCGCTGGGATAAGTTGAAGTTTAAGCCGGCAGAAGGAGAAGGCACCTTTACACCCATCGGAATTGCGGGGATCTCCGACATGGAGAAGTGGATTCGCCTGAGCGATGGGCGCTTTCCGGAAACGGGAGAACGCAACGGCGGATATGAAGTGATGATTCCGGAAGAAGAACTGAATACGCTTCATATGACGCTGGGAGAAGAATACCAGGTAGCGGATTACCAGAAGGCGGTGAAGGAACCTTTCCTTGTGCGCATTGTCGGTACATATCGTCTCGGAGAAGAGGCGCCGTCTTTTCTTGAAGGAGCTTGTCGGGGCCGCTTTCTGGTCGGCGAGGAAACATTGAGCCAGGCGATCGCGGAAGATTTTCGGCGGATAACTGGCGCGGGGTGGTATTTCCGCTTCTCCGGGGAGAACGCGAGCGTGAATGACTTGGGAAATGCAAAGGCCTGGCTGGAAGATCGGTACCTTCAGTGTCAGGAAGCTGAGGATGCTGTCATGCAGTTCCCCATGAAAGACCTCCTGGAAGATTTCTGTGAAGATCTGCGGGAAGCAAGGCGGTACACCGGGTATTTGCTGGTCGCGTTGGAGGCAGTTTTGGCCTGCATCCTCATGGCCTGTTCCCATGCCGTTCTTCGCCTGGACAATAAGAACAGACAGCTTTCGGGAAATCCGTTGCCTTTCCGGAAAAAGCTCCCGCTGTACCTGGCGCAAAACTTCCTCCTTGCTGTGTTGGCAGCGTTGACAGCCTGGCTCCTGGTGAAGCCGCTTGTTCATCTCTTCGGGGCATACAATGAGTTTTGCGCTTTGGCTGATCGGGAAATCATTACCGGCGCCGTAAAGCCCGTTCCCTTCCCGGGATGGGCTTGTGCCGGGCTCTTTGTCTTGCTGACGGTACCGGTCCTTGTCCGGCCGCTGACGTCCAGAGCGGAGGCGAGGACAGGCGTGTTTTGGCGGCTTCCGCTGTGGGAGCAGTTACCTGTGGATCTCCTTTGCATAGGCTTGGGGGTATATGGTTTGCAGCGGCTGCGGAATGGGCAGACGCCGTTTTCGTTTCTTCCCGAGCCCACGCTTCTTTATCCGCAGTTTCACCCGTGGCTTGTCCCTCTTTTGATCCTTTGCATTGTGGGCTTTGTTTTGCTGTTCTTGCGCGTGCTGTACGGTACGGCGTTTTGCGCGGAGCGCATCTCGGGCGGGAAAATCCATCCGACAAAGGCGCTGGAAACAGGACGGCTTTGCGTGTTCTGTCTGGCTTTCGCTTTGCTTGCCGGAATCACTGTTTACAGATATGCGGATAGAATTCACACGGAGGCAGAGAAGGATCTTCGGCAGATCATGCCGGTCGATGCGATCACAGGCCTTGCCTGGCCCTGCCGTTTTGAGGGCTCTGCCAACAGCCTGAGTATGGACGGCTCGGGCGTGTGGATAGAACCGGATTTCGGTATCGCTCTTCGGCTGGACGGCGTCGAAAAGGCCGCAAGGGTCTACCATACGAACGGCATGGAGATCATACGCAGAGAGGATATTCAGGGGGAAGCGATGCTGTTCTATCCCCGGGAATACGGGGAAGTTCTGGAGGACTTGTCTCCAGAAGTGCAGCTTTGCCTGGAGCAAATGGAAGCGAATCCGAAAGGCGTCTATGTTTCGGAGGCCTTCCGGGACGAATTGGGCTGTCAGGAAGGAGAGATTATCCAATATCATGTTTTGGAAGAGGACAGCCCCTATAATTTTATTCGGGATGGGAGCCCTCTGGATTGGTCGTCCGGTCGTTTGATAGAGGGGGAAATCCTGGGTTTTCTGCCCTCCTGGCCGGGGATGGATCCCGGTTCACCGTATTTCCTGGCAGGTAACTGGCTTTTCTGGGAAGAACAGTTGAAACCGCTTGACCCCAATCAAATCCCCGTTATTCATCCCTACGAATACTATCTGAAAACGGTGGACGGAGTAACGACGGAGCAGCTGCTGCTTGCGATCGAAGAGAGTTCGGAAACCGACGTGGATTCGAACCGTCCGCCTGTCACCTATGTCCAGTTGGAAAGGGAACAGGTGAATTTCCCGCTGAACCAGGTTGTCACGAGCGAACTGACCTGTCTCTTCCTGGCCCTCTGCGCATTGGCCATCATTTCCATGTTGTTCTGCTGCATTTACCATGGAGCCCCGAAAAAGGGAATCGTCAACCCAACAGAATGAGAAGTGGAGGAAAAAAGTAGTATGTTGGTTTCCTGGATGGAACAGGACTCAGGAAAGGAACTTGGAAACTGTAATAGGAGAAGGGGAGATGTAAAATGTATTGCAGGCAACTCGGAGCACTATTCAGTGCATTTATTCTTTGTTTTTCTTGTGCTTTAACTGTTTTTCGTGATTTGATCACGGATCCCATGGATGATATGGTAGCTGTGAATGCATTGATGGGGATGAAGGTTATGCCACTGGAAGAAGAGCCGGTGAAGGAAGTCATCTCGTGCTATGCGGTGGGAGATGATGATCGGATAGCTGTATGTATGGGCACACAAGAAGGAAGAAACATCGCTATCTATTCGAGAGATAAAGAATACCTGTATGGTTATTATGTTCACTGCCCGGGACAGATTGGGCTTGAATGGAAAGACGAGAATCTTTGTGTTTGGATACAGAAAAAACATATGATTCTAATTGTTGCTCCGGATGCAACCATTATGAGAGCAAGGTTTGTCAGGGATATACCGGAGAATAAAGAGTACTGGGAACAAGTTGTCATGACGACGGAGAAGAGTATGGGCAATTACCAGTACTCATGTGAAGAAGAACAGAAGTATGTGCGTACATCGTACTGGAAGACACTGTTACGTACTGATGAACAAGGTCAAACGGGGATTATCTACGAGGCAGATTACGTTCCACCAGTGACTGATTATCGCCCAACACTACTCTGGATGGCTTTGATAGCTGTGGGATGTGTTGGAATAGCTGTTTTCATATATTGGAGATTTGTTCCTTACAAAAAGAAATGAACAGCTGTTATTAAAAAAGCTCATTAAGGCCTGCAAATCAGCAGGCCTTTTCGTTTGGTATTTCATATATGGTTTATTATATTAAGAATTGCAATTCGAGTATTTATAAAGAATACTGT
>Ga0079305_1003284_pt1 | contig 11351 bp, 10 predicted proteins | sample LMS_cellobiose_e_FD_79183 | JGI IMG/M metagenome (GOLD analysis project Ga0079305, IMG submission 79183) | Rumen-fistulated moose microbial communities from Alaska, USA - LMS_cellobiose_enrichment | ecosystem: Host-associated > Mammals > Digestive system > Stomach > Rumen fluid ... | reverse complement strand
GAGTCCTATCAGCCCGACGGCTCTTTCAAGATCCGGGGGATCTCCCGCCTGTGCGAGGAGCTGAAGGCCCAGGGCGTGCGGACGATCATCAGCTCCAGCGGCGGCAACGCCGGGCACGCGGCGGCCTACTGCGCCAGGGTGCTCGGGATGGAGGCCACCATCGTCATCCCCGACACCGCCAGCCGCTACATGGCGGATGTGATCCGCCGGGAGGGGGCTGCCGTGCTGACGCGCGGCCACATCTTTGACGACGCCCGGGACTACGCCATGGAGCTTGCCCGGCGCAGCGGCGACGCCTACTTCCTGCACCCCTTCGATCACCCCAGCCTCTGGGCGGGGCACTCCACCATCGTGGATGAGATCAGCGAGCAGCTGAAGGGAGAGAAGCCGGACGCCATCGTGCTGAGCGTGGGCGGCGGCGGGCTGTTCAACGGCGTGGTGCAGGGCCTGGACCGAAACGGCTGGGGCGACGTGCCCATCATTGCCGTGGAGGTGGAAGGGGCGCCCAAGTTCCGCAGGGCGCTGGAGGCCGGACACCCGGTGGAGCTGGAGAGCATCGACACGCTGGCAAACACGCTGGCGGGCAAGGTGGTCTCGGCCCAGTCCGTGGAGTACGCCAAAACGCACCGCGTGATCTCCCATCTGGTGAGCGACCGCAGCGCCGCCAGGGCCGTGGTCGAATTTACGGAGGATTTCCGGCTCCTCGTGGAGCTCGCCTGCGGCGCGTCCATGTCGGTGGCCTACGAGCTGCCCGAGATCGTCAGACCCTTCCGGAACGTGGTGATCATCGCCTGCGGCGGCGCGGGCGTGAATCTGCCGCTGCTTCTGGAGTACAAACGCATCTTTCAGGTATAACGACCCCGCAGTTTTTCAGTCAGTAAAACCCGGACGGGTTTTATAAAAAATTATTAACAGGAGGCAAACACATGAAAAAGGTATTCGCATTGGTTCTGGCGCTCGTCATGATCGTTGCACTTGCGGCATGCGGCTCCGGTTCCTCCGGCAGTTCCTCCGTCCCCGACACCATCAAGGTCGGCGTCATGGGCACCATGACCGGCGAGCAGGCTGAGGACGGCAAGAACATCCAGGGCGCCATCGCGCTGATCCAGCAGGAGCTGGACGCCGCGGGCGGCCTCCAGGTCGGCGACAAGAAGGTCAAGGTCGAGTTTATCTTCGGTGACACCGAGGCCAAGCCCGAGCAGGCCGTCAACGTCATGCAGAAGTTCCTCAACCAGGACAAGGTCATTGCCGTCATCGGACCCAACAACTCCTCTGACTGCCTGTCCTCTTACGAGGTCTCCCAGGCCGCGGGCGTGCCGGCCATCGCCAGCACCGCCACCAACGTCAGGGTCACCGCGATCGGCGACTACTGCTTCCGCGCCTGCTTCATCGACCCCTTCCAGGGTCTGTGCATGGCCAACTACGCCCTCAATGAGTGCGGATACAAGACTGCTGCCGTGCTCTCCAACCAGGGCGACGCATACTCCACCGGTCTGATGGAGTCCTTTGTCCAGGCCTTTGAGGCCGGCGGCGGCAAGATCGTTGCCAACGAGGTCTTTGCCGGCACCGACGTGAAGGACTACAACGCCCAGCTGACCAAGATCAAGAACGCCAACCCCGACTGCATCTTCATCCCCAACCAGAACAACATGGTCATCAACATGTGCAAGCAGATCCTCGACATGGGCATCACCTGCCAGCTCTTCGGCTGCGACTCCTGGGACTATGACTTCCTGGCCAAGGAAGAAGTGACCCAGGGCGCCATCTATACCTCCGGCTATGCCAAGGACATCACCACCGCCAAGGATTTCTATGACTCCTTCGTGGCCCTCAACGGCTTTGAGCCGGGCTTCCCCTCCGCGATGACCTATGAGGCGACCAAGATCCTCTTCAACGCCATCCAGAATTGCCAGAGCGTCGACGGCGCCGCCCTGCGCGATGCCATCGCCGCCACCGACATGGATCTGCCCTGCGGCCACCTGTCCTTCGACGCGGACCGCAACCCCGTCAAGGACTGCGCCATCATCCAGATCACCGGCATCGGCGAGCGCACCTACCTGACCAGCGTCAGCGCCAGCTGATCTCCCGCCAGACCACACCCACAGCACGATAACCATCAGCAGGGGGGCGGGCTTCTGCTCGCCCCCCTGCCAGAGATGAGGGAGGATTGAACGTGGCGAACTTTTTGCAGCTGCTGGTATACGGTTTCCAGCTGGGCAGCATTTACGCCCTGCTGGCCATCGGCTACAGCATGGTTTTCGGCATCATTAAAATGATCAACATGGCCCACTGTGACTTTCTGATGATGGGCTGTTACATCGTTTATTTCCTGGTGACCGTTGTGTTTGGCGGTGCCGAGCTGATCGGTCCCGCCGTCGCTCTTTTGATTATTCTGCTCGGCTCCAGCGCCATCGGCATGGTCGGCGTCGGGATCGAGCGCGTGGCCTACCGTCCGCTCCGGAAACGGCCCACCATCATGTGTATGATCTCGGCAATCGGCGTCTCCATCTTTACGCAGAACCTCTTCCGCGCGCTGCCCTTCATCGGGCCCACCCCCCGCTACTTCCCCGTGCTGATCGAGGACTTTACCGTGAATGTCGGGCCGGTAGGCATCAGCTTCACCCGTATCATCACGATCATCCTTGCGATCATCATCATGCTGATCCTCTGGTACGTGATCGAGAACACCAAGATCGGCATGCAGATGCGCGCTGTTTCCAATGACAAGGACGCTGCCTCCCTGATGGGGGTTAATATAAACCGCGTCATTTCCGCGACCTTCTTTATCGGCGCTTTCCTGGCGGCTGTTTCCGGCACCTTCTACGCCACGGCCTATCCCGTCGTCCAGCCCACCATGGCGGTCGCTCTTGGCAACAAGGCCTTCATCGCCGCGGTCGTCGGCGGCATCGGCGATATCCGCGGCGCCGTGCTCGGCGGCTTCGTGATCGGCATCACCGAGATCCTGATCACCTCCGTCTGGTCCGCCATCGCCTACGGCTTCTGCTTCCTGGTGCTGATCATCATCCTGCTCTTCAAGCCCGAGGGCCTGCTGGGCAAGCCCATGACCGAGAAAGTGTAAGGGCCGGGGTATGAGTTTGATCAAACGTAACATCGAATATCCGATCTTTGTTCTGATTTTTCTCGTCTTCACCCTGCTCAACCGCTTCGGCGTGCTGAACGATTACGTGATGCAGGTGGTGCAGCTGGCATGCATCTACATCATCATGACAGAGTCGCTGAACATCCTCAACGGTATGACGGGCCTCTCCTCCCTGGGCCAGGCGGGCTTCATGTCCGTGGGCGCATATGTCTCCGCCATGATCACCACCACCTTCATCAATGTGAACGCCATGAACCCGGTGATGCAGGTCGTGATGTTCATCGTCGTGACCCTGATCGGCGCCATCGTGGCCTGTGTGGTCGGCGTGCTGATCGGTATGCCCGCCATGCGTCTGCGCGGCGACTATCTGGCCATCGTGACCCTGGGCTTCTGCGAGGTGATCCGCACCATCTGGCGCGTGGTCCCCGCCAGGATCGCGGGCGCCGCCTTCGGCCTGACCGGCATCCCGAAGCTGGCGAACTTCTTCTGGTGCTATCTGTTCATGCTTCTGGCGATCTACGCCTGCCGCAACTTCATGGATTCCTCCTATGGGCGGGCCTGCCTCGCCATCCGCGACAATGAGATCGCGGCGGACACCATGGGCATCAACTGCTTCAAGCACAAGACCATCGCCTTCGCCACCTCCGCCTTCATCGCAGGCATCGCCGGCTCCCTGTACGCGCACCTGCTGGTCTACATCCACCCCGACGTCTTCTCCTATGCCAAGTCCTCCGACTTCCTGGTGTACCTGTACGCCGGCGGCGTGGGCAGCATCTCCGGCGCCATGCTCGGCGCCCTGGCACTGACCGTCCTGCCCGAGATCCTGCGCTTCCTGGGCAACTGGCGTCTGGTCATCTACGGCATGCTGCTGCTCATCATCATCCTCTTCCGTCCCACCGGCATGTTCGGCGGCAGGGAGTTCGCCTTCCTGAAGCTGAAGACCGGCGGCATCAAGACCTTCCACTTCAGCACCTTCACCCACTGGGTCAAGGGCCTGTTCCGCAGGAAGGAGAAGGAGGCGGCGACGGCAAAATGAGTATTCTGACGACAAATCACCTCACCATCCGTTTCGGCGGCCTGGTCGCGGTCGAGGACTTCAACATCGACATCGAGAAGGGCGAGCTCTGGGCCATCATCGGACCCAACGGCGCCGGGAAGACCACGGTGTACAACATGATCACCGGCATCTACCCGCCCACGGAAGGCGAGATCTTTGTGGACGGCGAGAACATGGCGGGCAAGAAGCCCTTTGAGTTCGCCCGCGCCGGCGTGTCCCGCACCTTCCAGAACATCCGCCTCTTCGGCGGCAGCTCCGTGCTGGACAACGTCAAGATGGCCCACACCATGGACTGCGGCTACAACTACTGGGATATGATGCTGCGCACGAAGAAGTACAGGTCGGAGGAGGACCGCATCACCGAGGAGTCCATGGCGCTGCTCGACCTCTTCGGCCTGGCGGACAAGAAGGACTACTTCGCCACGCAGCTGCCCTACGGTGAGCAGCGCAAGCTGGAGATCGTCCGCGCCCTGGCGACCAGGCCCAAGCTCCTTTTGCTGGACGAGCCCGCGGCCGGCATGAGCCCCGGCGAGATCGACGACGTCATGGCGCTGATCCACCGCATCCACGACGAGATGGGACAGACCATCCTCATGATCGAGCACCACATGAAGCTCGTCATGGGCATCGCCCAGAAGATCAAAGTGCTTGAGTTTGGCCGTACCATTTCCGAGGGCACGCCCGAATATGTTCAGAACGATCCTCTGGTGATCGCAGCTTACCTGGGAGGTGATCCGGATGCCCATGCTTGAGGTCAAGAACCTGCACGTCAGCTACGGCGCCATCAAGGCGCTGCGCGGCGTAAGCTTCTATGTGGACGAGGGCGAGATCGTGGCCCTGATCGGCTCCAACGGCGCCGGCAAGACCACCACGCTCCGCACCATCTCCGGTCTGGAGCGCTCCCATCAGGGCGAGATCATTTTCAAGGGGCAGAACATCTGCCGCACGGCGCCCGATAAGATCGTGGCCATGGGCGTCACCCACGTTCCCGAGGGCCGCCGCGTGTTCACGAACCTGACGGTGCTCGGGAACCTGAAAATGGCCGCCAGCCTCCGCAAGGACACGGCCGCCGTCAAGAGGGACATGGACGCGGTGTTCGACCGCTTCCCCCGCCTGAAGGAGCGTATGAATCAGCCCGCGCTGACACTGTCCGGCGGCGAACAGCAGATGCTGGCCGTCGGCCGCGCCATGGTCACCGGCGGCGACATGATCATGATGGACGAGCCCTCCATGGGCCTGGCGCCCATGATCGTGGAGGAGATCTTCGAGGTCATCGACGAGATGCACAAGGCCGGCAAGACCATCCTGCTGGTGGAGCAGAACGCCATGATGGCGCTCAAGCACTCCGACCGCGCGTACGTTTATGAGATCGGCGAGGTGCGCATCGAGGGCCCCGCCAGAGACATGCTCACCAACCCCATCGTCAAGGAAACCTATCTGGGCGCCTGACGGCCTGCCCGGCGGAGAGGAGGCGACTGCGTGAAACTGGACGACCAGAAGGGCGAGGACTACGCCTATCAGACGGAGTTCAGCTATCGGATGAACCACCTCTCCCGCAGGCGCTGGTTCGCCTGCAACATCGCCGGCGGCGTTTGTCTCGGCGCGGTCATGGCGCTGATCGTCTTTGTGATGAGTGACCGCTTCCTGTCGGACCCCGCCCGCATGGTGATCGCGCTCTTCATAGGCATCTGGCCCACAAAACAGCTGGAAAAAATGGCGGAGCGCAGCACGAGAGTTGCGATCCTGTCCATTGCCGCCGTCTTTTTTGTGGGGATCGTTCTCTATTCGCTCAAGCTGCTTTTGCAGTGATCGGACTTTGTTCCGGAAAGGATCAAACGCATGAAAGAAACCTTTTTCCCGAAGAACGGCGCCAAGCCCATCGCCCCCTACTCTCCCGGCACCGCAGCCAACGGCTTCGTGTTCGTGTCCGGCCAGGTGGGGATCGATCCCGCCACGGGCAAGATGGCGGAGGGGATCGAGGCGCAGACCGAGCAGACCCTGAAAAACCTTCTGGCCGTCCTTGAGGCCGCCGGCCTGAGCGCCGCCGACGTGGTCAAGACCACGGTGTTTCTGGCGGACATCAAGGATTTCGCCGCGATGAACGGCGTGTACGGCAAGGTGTTCCAGGGCGACTGCCCCGCGCGCAGCGCATTTCAGGTCGCTTGCCTGCCCGGCAGCGGAACCCTGGTGGAGATCGAGGCGATCGCCGCCAGGTGAAAGCCGCGCCCGAGGGGCCGGAAACGAAAAACATAGGAACCGAACGGACCGGAGGCGGCTTCTGCCGCCTCCGGTATTGTTTGTGTCTCCGGCCTGTCCGAAAGGAAAAAATTTGCTTTTTTCCTTTTGCTTCTGCTTTTCCGGCAGCCCCGATTTGCCTCCGAAAGGGCTGCTTTGACATTGAATAAAATGCGCCAGGGCTGCTTTGCGCGCGGTTGCGTGTTTTTTTTCATCCGTTTTTCCAGCAAATGAAATCGGGCGGTGCTTATTTTGACGCGAAAAAGCGGCGCGTGTATACTTTGATTAAAATAAAGGCTCACGGCCTGCGAATATTTGTCGAATTCATACATATATTCAGGGGCCCCGCGCCTGGCGGGGCATTGAAAAAGCGCTTCATGCAGAACTAAATATATATTTCATTTTGAAGGAGGGACATCATGAGCAAATACGGTTGGGATACCCCTATTGGCGATCTTCTGAAGGATGAACGCTGCGTGCAGGTCTTCAAGGACATTCTCCCCGCGGCGCTGGAGAGCCCGCTGCTCAAGCTGGTCAAGGGCAAGCCGGTAGGCGTTGTTCTGGACAGCCAGAAGAAGATTCCGCAGGAAAAGCGCGACGCGCTGAAGGCAGCTCTGGAGGCCATCGAATAGGCCGGCGCACCGGTCATTTTTCCAGGCGAAAACACATATCTTTTCCACGGCATTGTTTTGGACTCGCAAGGCCGGAGATCTGCGGAGCCTCCGGCCCGGATTCCCCATCCCCGCTGAAAACAGGACGATGAAAACAAGAAAGGAAACGATGCTATGAAAATCACTTTTGAACAGGAAAAAAAGTTTCTTAAGGCGCTGTACATGGGTGCCGGAATGGCGGAAAGCGACGCGGCGATCCTCGCGGAGGTCCCCACCCAGTCGGACTTTACCGGCGTTGAATCCCACGGCATGTCCCGCGGCGTCCTGTATGCCATGGGGCTTCGCAGCGGCTCCATGAACCCCCACGCGGAGTTCAAGGTGCTCATGGAGACCGACAACCTCCTCGCCATCGACGGCGACGACAGCACCGGCGTCGTCTCCATGGTCAAGGGCTATGAGCTCCTGGCCGAGAAGGCAAAGAAGACCGGCATTGCTTTCGGCGTTGCCAAGGGCAGCTCCAACATCGGCTGCGGCAACTACTATGCATGGCGTGCGGCGAAGGACAACCTGATCATTCTCGCCTCCGCCAACACCTCGCCCCTGCAGGCGCCTTTCGGCGGCGCGGACCCGCTGATCGGCTCCAACCCCATCATTGCCTCCACCCCGTCCAACAGCTTCCCGGTCACTCTGGACATCGCCACCACGCTCGTGGCCCTGGGCAAGATCCAGATCGCCCAGCGCAACAAGACCCCCATCCCCGATACCTGGTGCCTCGACAAGGACGGCAAGCCCACCACCGACCCCGCGCAGTACTTCACCAACAGCCCCATGGCCTCCTATAAGGGCTACGGCCTGGCGGTCATGGTCGACATCTTCTCCGCGGTGCTCTCCGGCGCTGCGTTCGGCTCGGACATCGGCATTGCGCTCAAGATGCAGAAGGAGCGCTCCGGCTGGTCGATGCTGCTGATCGACCCCTCCAGGTTCATGCCCATCGAGGAGTACAAGGCCAGAGTCGACGACTACATCCGCATGATGAAGGAGTGCCGCAAGGCCGAGGGCGTTGAGGAGATCTTCCTCCCCGGCGAGCTCGAGTACAGGGAATACCAGAAGAGGATCGTCGAGGGCTTCGAGGTCGAAAGGTCCCTGGAAATCCTGGCAAAGTCCATCGCCCTGCAGTGCGGGCTGGGCACAAAGACCATGACCCTGCAGGAGATCATCGACTCTCTGGAATAAGGGAACACACCAAGCAAAAACCGAGGACACAAGTCCTCGGTTTTTGCTTGGTGAAGAGTTGCGGGATCGAAGCGCTGACCTTTCCGGCGGTAAACGCCGAAAAGGCCGCCTGCGGCGGCCATGATCAAAATGCAAGAGGTCAGCGGTTGCGCGAACCTGTCCGTACCAAAGAAGAAAACAGCCACCTTTCGGTGACTGTTTTCCATTGGTGGAGATAAGCGGGATCGAACCGCTGACCTCTTGAATGCCATTCAAGCGCTCTCCCAGCTGAGCTATACCCCCATGAGCGAAGATATAATAGCAGAATCGGGAGGGATTGTCAAGGGGGAAGTTCACACTTTTTCCTTCCTCCCGATCCTGCGGCGGCCAGGATTTTCGTCCCGGCAGGGCGGGCGGGAAAATGCAGGAGAGGCGCGGTCAGCGTATAGGAGTTTTTACCTAAAATCAGCATCTTACATAAGCTGGGCTTGTAATATTTGTACAAAACGCCACTGGACAAGAGGTCCCAATTTTGCTATATTATAGACACAAAGGAGAGATCCTTGTTTATATAAAACGAGGCCCGCATCCAGGAAGAAAGGAGAACAGGGGCCGCAAGGACCGGGGATCAAAGTAGGGAACGTTCCGGCACTGAGCTATCCCGCTTATGGGAGTATCGCGAGTCGATGAATTGTCGCCAGGGAAGATGAGTCCTGAAATGACACGGCCAGATTCTAACGAAAGAGAGGTAACCAGTATGTTAGATATCAAGAATTCAGAGAAGTAACCCTTGGCTGTATGGAAAGAATGGTGTGTGCAGTCAAGGGTTACTTCTTTTTTGTGTGATTTTGCAGGCGGCCGGCAGGCCGTTCTTTTTTTATCCTACAGCGGCCAGGTCGGGAGCCAGCGCATCAGGGCGCTGGCCCTTTCGCTGTCGACCGGAAGGCCGTTGAGGGAGGGGAAGAAGAGACAAAACAGCGCGGCGCTCACGAGCGTGAAGGGCAGCGCATAGCGCAGCCAGCCGCGCCGGTTGTCCCGCATCAGGCTGAACACGTAGCAGACGGCCAGCACCAGGAAGACCGAGGACGGGAAGTAGTGATAGGCAAAGGTGAGGCGGCGGATGAACATCCAGGGCACGAGCTGCGCGAGATAACCGAGCAGGATAAAGGCGGCCTTGCGGTCGCGGCGGAAGAGCGCGGTATAGATCAGCACAAAGAGGCTCAGCAGCCCGCCCCAGCACAGCGCGGGGTTGAGGAAGGCGCAGATGACAGACCGCTGCCCGGGGGCCGGATTGTCCAGGTAGTACAGGATGGGGCGGATGTCCAGCATCCACTGATACCAGCGGGAGGCGTAGGGGTGCTCGGCGACCACGCCGCTGTGGTAGCTGAACATGAAGCTCTGATTGTCGAGCACGAGTCGGGTATAATCCTGGCTGAAAAGGGTGGCGTGCTCGGCCCTGCCGTAGGGGAGATAGGAGAGGTAATAGATCAGAGCCGGGATGAGGACAAAAAACAGAATGCAGAACAGGCTGTTGCGCAGAAACTCCGCCCAGAGCTGCGATGACTTCTCCGTGGCTGCCCGCAAAACCCAGTGTCCGGCCCACAGCAGCGCCAGTCCCGCGCCCGCGTAGATGCAGGTCCACTTGCTCGCGGTGCCCAGACCGAAGCAGATCCCACACAGGGCGAGGGCCCAGAGCCTGCCCTCCTGCAGCCAGAGGAGCATGAAGAGATACATCAGCAGGATGAAGAACACGGCATAGGTGTCGATGGTGGCGATGCGGGTCTGGACGAAGTGCATGAAGTCCGAGGCGAACAGGAGCGTGCCGAGGGCCGGGACCGCGCTGCCGCCGAAGAGCTTTTTGAGAAACACATACATCACCGGCAGCATCCCCAGGCCGAAGAGCGTTCCCATGAAGCGCCAGCCGAAGGGAGTGGTGCCGAAGAGGGAGAGGCCCAGGGAGATGATGAGCTTGCCGAGGGGCGGATGGGAGATCTCATAGGGCCAGATGCCGTGCAGGTGCTCCCAGGCGGTGCGGACGTGGTAGATCTCATCGAAGTAAGTGGAGTTCATGAAGCTCTGCTTGTGCGGGGCGAGGCCCGGCTCGTCGCATAGCTCCGGGACGGAGGAGCGCAGGGGGATGGGCGCGCCGTCGCCGTCGAGCAGGACGATCTCGCCCAGCCAGGGCTCGCCGCTGTCACAGACGATGCGCACGAAGCGGGGACGCAGCTCCGTCTCGGTCGTAAGCTCCTGCCACTTGAGGACCTCGATGTGGCCCTGGGAAAAACGGAGGGCGGACACGTAGAACTCGCCGTCCTCGGAGTATTCGATTTCATAGCTGCCCGCGCCGACGCCGGGATAGAGCAGGATGCGGGACGGCGCCGCGCCCTCCGGCAGCTCGAGCACAGCGCTCTGCCCGGCCATGGGCACGAAGCTCTGCGGCGCGGTGCTGTCGCCGAGCCGCCAGAAGGCGGCGGCGGCATAGACCGCGCAGAGAACGAGCAGCAGCGCCCAGTCCACAGCGGACATGCGGCGTGAGCCCTGCGCGTGCCGCGGCGCGTCGAGCGGGAGCGCACACACGTGCAGGGGCGGCAGGCCCGAGAAGAAGAGGACAAGCAGCAGCGTCGCCGTGATGGGCAGCGCGTATTTCACAAGAAACATAGGCAGATCCCAAAATGTTCGGGGCGGCGAGAGCCGCCCCTTTGGTTCAAAATCCTTTCAGTACTTCGTGCAGCTCCTTCACGGAGGGGAGCACATAGTCCGGCTTGCGCTCGGCCGCGTCCAGCATGGCCCGGTCGGTCTCGCCCGAGAGCACCAGCACCGAGACCGCGCCCGCGTTCTGCGCCACGGCGATGTCGGTGTAGAGCCGGTCGCCCACGGCGCAGATGCGCTCGTTGGGGATGCCGGTCATGCGGGAGATGACGTCGATCATATTGCGGTTGGGCTTGCCGATGTAGGTGGGCTCCCTGCCGGAGGAGGCGGTGAGCAGGGCGCAGATGCTGCCGCAGTCGGGCAGGACCTCGTCGTTCGGCATGGGGCAGACCCAGTCGGGGTTGGCGGCGATGAAGGCCGCGCCCCGTCGCAGGAAGTGGCAGGCCCGGTCGAGCTTTTCGTAGACCAGTTCCGTGTCGAAGCCCTG
>Ga0079305_1003283_pt1 | contig 11357 bp, 10 predicted proteins | sample LMS_cellobiose_e_FD_79183 | JGI IMG/M metagenome (GOLD analysis project Ga0079305, IMG submission 79183) | Rumen-fistulated moose microbial communities from Alaska, USA - LMS_cellobiose_enrichment | ecosystem: Host-associated > Mammals > Digestive system > Stomach > Rumen fluid ... | reverse complement strand
GGCGAAGGTCTGCAGCGTAAAGGGCACCCCGGTGGGCAGCACCGCCGGCACGGATATCCAGGAGCAGACGGCGAGCAGCGCCACGCCCATAGCCATGTAGGTCAGATCTCGCACAGTGAGTTTTTTCATGTGATGCCTCCTATTGTCTTATTGTTCCGAGCATACGCCCTGGAACGCCAATTGTCAACTAAAAATAGAAATAAAGTTAACAATTATTCTTTTATAAAGCAGCCGGCTGCCCCGGCTGCTTTTCTGTCCTGTTCAAAACAGGTTGCCGTTTTCGTCGAACGCCATGTACTCCGGCTCGGAGAGGATCTCGATCTCCGGCATCCGTTCCGCTTCGGGCAGCAGCGCCTCTGAGATCAGCAGCTCGCCCACCGCCAGCGTGTTTTTGGCCCGGATGATCTTGGGGTGCTGCCGGTCTCCCTCCACGCAAAACTTGATGGAGGCCTGAATGGCGACTCTGTCGCTCTCCAGGATCATGGGCATGGGGAAGGAGCGGATGCTCAGCGCCGTCAGGGGGTTGGCGTAGGTCTGCTCAAAGTCGATCTTGTCAAAGAAGCGCTTGGTGGCGATGTTGGCAAGTCCCATGCCGTGGGCGTTGCCGTGGGTGGCCTCGGACAGGTCCAGCACCGTGATTACCTGCTGGCGCGGGTCGGGCTCGATGCCGTCGGCCGGGTAGCGGGAGACGATGTTGCAGTCCATTCCCGGCCCGCTGATGTTTTTGCCGATCTCGTCGAGAATCAAAACGTCGTACTTCCTGAAGTATATCTGCGGCATCAGCTCAAAGGCGCGCTTGAGCAGCGCCGGCTCCTCCTTCAAAATCTCGTCGGAGCGGAGACACACGATCCGGTTGGTCTCGTCGTAAGCGTTTTCAAGAATGCCCACGCCGAAGGCCACGTTCAAATGCCGGAACATATAATCGGACATCTCCATGATGTTGGCCGACATGTTGCGCATTTTAAAGGAATGGCACTGGTCCGCGCCCTTCTGCTTGCCCATGCCGATCACGGCCAGCTTTGCCAGACCGCTCTCCACCGGGCCCCGGAAGGAGGTGTGGGGCTTGATGCGGTTGATCATCACGATGGCGTCCGCCTCCAGGGCGTACGTATCCATATTGATGGGGATGTCGTGCGCCTCCGTCCGGCCGATGACCGTGGTCTCCATGGTGCACCGGATGGGACACAGGCAATATTCCTCCGTTATGCCCAGACTGGCCAGCACCCTCCGCTGTCCCTCGGCGGTGGCGCCGCCGTGACTTCCCATGGCCGGGAAGATGAAAGGCTCGGCGCCGCGCTCCTTCAGCAGCGCGATCAGCTCCCTCACCAGCCCGGCGGCGTGGGCGATGCCCCGGCTGCCCACGGCCACGGCCACGCTCTGCCCCGGCTGCACGCGCTCCAGATTGCCCGATTCCAATACCACCCGGCGCAGCTCCGCCACGGGGTCGGAGAGCTTGTCCTCCGGGAACCGCTGCCGAACCCGGACCATCCGGGGAATTTCATACATGGAAACAAGATCAGCCAACACGCTCATGATCGCTCTTCCTTTCCGGCGCGGTTTATCTCCGCGCAAAACATCCCTTTTTTAGCCTATTAATTATAACAAACACAGGTTTGTTTTACAATCCAATTGCGGCGTTCTTTTTGAAAAGTTTTTTGTCGCCCGCCCAAAACCGGAGGGGACAAAGAACATTTTTTATGAAACTCGCTGTAAAGAATAAATTTTTAACAAATTTTCTTTGTTATTTTTGTTTGGTTTTTTTTCGAGAAGAGCGGAGAATCCACCGGGTAACCGGTTGACATTTTCCATAAAAGAGGGTAAATTAATATCAAAAGTGGTTACTTTTTTAAACCTTTTTACTGAGGAGGATAACGATGAAAAAAACACTTGCACTGATTCTGGCTTTGTCCATGGTGCTGGTCCTGGCCGCCTGCGGCGCCAGCGGCGGCGCCCCCGCCGGTGAGCCTGCCGCTCCCGCCGCGCCGGCTGCCCCCACTGCGCCCGCGGCCGCTCCTGCCGAGCCCGCTGCCCCCGCCGCTCCCGCGGCTGCCGACTGGAAGCCCGCAAAGGAAATCACCCTGATTTGCCCCTGGGCCGCCGGCGGCGCCGGAGATGTGGGCCTGCGTCTGATCGCCGAGATCATTCAGGAGCAGAAGGGTTACACCGTTGTGGTGGAAGACATCACCGGCGGTTCCTCCGCGGTCGGCCTGTCCCAGGTCATGGCCACCACCGACGGCTACACCGTGGGTCTGGCTTCCAGCTCCTGGCTGTCCCTGCTGGCGCTGAACACCGTGCCTTACACCTGGGATGACTGCCAGGTGGTCTCCTGCCTGTATGACGAGGCCTTCTTCATCCTCGTCCCCGCCAATTCCCCGTATCAGACCACCGACGATCTGATGAACGCCGTGAAGGCCAACCCCGGCACCATCACCTGCGGCGGCTCCGGCTCCGCCAACGTCAACCAGACTCTGCCCGTCCTGCTGGCCAACAGCGTGGATTCCTCCTTCAACTATGTTCCCTTTGACGGCGGCTCCCGCGTGCTCAGCGAGATCCTGGGCGGCAACGTCGACTGCGTCATCCTCAAGCCCGTGGAGTGCTCCCAGTATCTGGAGACCGGCGAGCTGAAGGCCATCGGCGTGTTTGGCGACGAGCGTCTGGACAACTACCCCGATGTGGGCACCTTCGTGGAGCAGGGCTATGACATCTACAAGGACGGCAAGGTCGCCATGGTCGACTTCTGGCTGGCTCCCGTGACCGCTGACCAGGATACCATTGACCACGTCCGCGAGGCTCTGATGGACGCCATGAACTCCGAGAAGTTCCAGGAGTACTGCACCACCAACTCCGTGACGCTCAACCCCGTGGCCGGCGATGAGGGCCGCGCCCACATCACCGCCATGTTCGACGGCATCAACTCCCTGTTCAATCAGCTCTACAACTAATCTTTCCTCCAAAACTGTTCCATGGCGTTTAAGATATATTCGCCCCCAAAGGGGTGAATATATCTTAAATCTTAATTCCGTGATTTGATTCAGATTTTTAGATAGTTGAGTGGTGCAATGAAAAAAAGACATTTTGAATTGATCGTCCTGCTGCTGTTCATGGCAGGGGGCATCGTGCTGCTGCGCGACGCGCTGCCGAAGAACGTGCTGAACGCGGCGTTCACCGGCGAGGTAATCCGGCCCTACGATGTGCCGATCGCTGTGATCGCCATCATTATGCTGCTGTGCTTCGTTCTGCTGGTGGGTAATATTATCTCCGCCATCCGGGAGAGGAAGGCCAAGACCGCCGACACGGCGGTTGACACTCCGGCCAGGGAAGCGGACGGCGAGGCGGCGCAGGCCAAGGCCCAGGAGAAGGTCAACAAGAGGAAGGAATATCTCACTCTTGCGCTGATCATCGGCTTTGTGATAGCGTGGAAATACCTGGGCTTTTATATCGCCACGCCGATATTCGTGTTTCTGGACACGCTGATCCTGCCGGAAAAGCGCAGTGTGAAATTCGCACTGCTCAGCGCCGTGGCGACCACGGTAGTTTGCTATGTTGTGTTTACATTGCTGTTCCAGATCCGGTTCCCGTTCCCGCTGTTTAAATGAACGCTTGAGAAAGGAGCAATAAAACATGTTGGATCTCGCTGCTCTGGGCTCGGCGTTTGTTTCGGTTTTCACGAGCCCGCTGACTCTTTTCTTCATCCTGTTGGGCACGGTGATGGGACTGGTCTTCGGTTCTCTCCCCGGCTTGACGGCCACCATGGGCGTGGCGCTGCTGATTCCCCTGACCTACGCCATGGACACCGCCACTGCCATGGGCGTTATGCTCGGCTGCTACATCGGCGGCATGGCCGGCGGCGCCATTTCCGCGTGCCTGCTGAACATCCCCGGCACCCCTTCCGCTGTGTGCACCAGCTTTGACGGGTACCCCATGACCCTGCAGGGCAAGGGCGCGCAGGCGTTGGGCTGGGCGGCCTGGGGCTCCGGCTTCGGCACGCTGGTGGGCTGGGTAGTGCTGGTGCTGGTCTCCGGCGTGCTTGCCCGGTTCTGCCTGGCCTTCTCCTCCCATGAGTATTTCGCGCTGGCCCTCTTCGGCCTTACCATCATCGCCGCCGTGTCCGGCAACTCGGTGTGGAAGGGCCTGATCGCCGGCCTGTTCGGGCTTGTGCTATCCATGTTCGGCGTGGACCCGGTGGTGGGCGCCCCACGGTTTACCTTTAACAATGTAAACCTGATGGCCGGCATCAACACCATCCCCGCCCTCATCGGCTTCTTCTCCATCCCCCAGATTTTAAAGGCCTGCACCGACAAGCCCAAGAAGTTCGACGTCAAAATCCGCACCCGCGATTTTGTTCCCTCTCTCAAGGAGCTGTGGGAGCACAAGGCCACCATCTTCCGCTCCTCCATCATCGGCGTGATCATCGGCATGATCCCCGCCACCGGCGGCAATATCGCCGCCTTCATCAGCTATGACCAGACCAAGCGCTTTTCCAAGGACAGGGCCAACCTGGGCAAGGGCAGCGTGGAGGGCGTCATCGCCTCCGAGGCGGCCAACAACGGCGTGGCCGGCGGCGCGCTGGTGCCCATGCTGACATTGGGCATCCCCGGCGACAGCATCACCGCCGTCATGCTGGGCGGTCTGATGCTTCACGGCGTTACCCCCGGCCCCAAGATCTTTGTGGAGCATGCGGACGTGGTGTACAGTATTTTCGTGTGCGTGCTGCTGGCCACCATCATGATGGTGGCGGTGCAGTGCGTGGGCATCCGGGGCTTCGTGCAGGTGCTCCGCGTGTCCCCGTCCTATCTCTCCCCCATTCTGGCGGTGCTCTCGCTGATCGGCGCTTACGCTCTGCGCAAGAGCTTCTTTGACGTGATCGTCGCTCTGATCCTGGGCATTGTGGGCTATCTGATGACCAAGGCGGAGTTTCCCATGGCGCCCGCCGTGCTGGGTCTGGTGCTGGGTTCCATTTTTGAGGGCGAGTTCCGCCGCGCCATGAGCGTCACGCGGGGCGACTGGACCTCTTTCTTCACCCGTCCCGTCAGCTGTGTGATCATCGTCATCACGCTGATCGTGCTGCTGGTCAATATCTATAATAATATCCGAGACCGAAAACGGGGAAAACAGCGAGAGGGAGAAGCAATGGACTGATCCCTGCATGGGGGCGCTCAGGGCCCTTCCCATCGGTGCCATGCGCGCCCCGCTGCCGCACGTCCCAACGCAGGGCCTCCCTGTGCTGGGACGTTTATGCTAGCAGACGATCTTTGCCTTTTTCCTGTTGGGCATCGGTATTGATTTGTCGGGCGTTTGCCTGGAAGGAGACGGAATGGAAAATACGACCGAACGTCTGATTCGGAATGCTTCCTCGCTGATTTCCCACGGCCTGACAACACTGCGCCGCGACGCTCTGGAAATTGCGGAGGCGGGCATCCGCCGGGCGATTCCCTATGAGACCACAAAGCGGCTGTTGACTGTTTCGGGCGACACGCTGTCGGTGGCCGGCCGGGAATACTCCCTGGGGGAGCTGGAGCATATCTATGTCATCGGCGTGGGCAAAGGCGCATATCCCATCGCGCGGGCCATGGAGGAGCGGCTGGGCGGGCGCATCAGCGAGGGAGTGGTGCTGGTAAAATCCGGCGACTGCCGGCGGCTGCGCCATATCGAGGTGCTGGAATCCGGCCATCCCATCCCGGACGAGCGGGGCGTGGAGGGTGCGAAAAAGATTTTGTCCATCCTGCGCAAGGCGGGTGAGAGGGACCTGCTCCTGGCGGCCATCACCGGAGGTTCCTCGGCCATGATGAACCTGCCCCCGGAGGGTGTCACGCTCCGGGACTTGCAGGAGATCAACCGGCTGCTGCTGCGCAGCGGGGCGGATATCGCCCACATGAATGCCGTACGAAAGCACCTCTGCCGCATGAAGGGCGGACATCTGGTGGAGCTTGCCGCCCCCGCGCCGCTACACACCTTCACCCTTGACACCAATCCGCCGGGGCTGCTCTGGCCGGACCTGGTATACGCCGATCCCTCCACCTTTGCCGACGCGGTCCGCGTGCTGCGCGATTACGGTATCTGGGACGCCGCGCCGGAGGGTGTAAAGGCGCATCTGCTCCGAGGCTGCGACCACCCGGAGATGGAGACGCCCAAGCGGCTGAGCCACCGGAAAAACTACATCCACAGCGTGGCCGACCCGGACATGGCCTGCCGCTCGGCGGCGGAGCGGGCCGCCGAGCTGGGCTACGCACCGCATATCCTCTCCACGGCGTTGGACGGGGAGGCGCGGGAACTGGGGGTGTTCCTGGCCTGCGTCGCCAACCAGATCGCCGCCACGGACGAGCCCTTTTGCGCGCCCTGCGCGCTGATCTCCGGTGGGGAGACCACCGTGAGCATTGCCTCCGGCGTGTCGGGCACTGGCGGGCCCAATCAGGAGACGGCCCTTGGTTTCGTACTTCGGGTACGCGAGGATACCGGCGCGGTGTGCGTCTCTCTGGACAGCGACGGCACCGACGGCCCCACGGACATCGCCGGGGGGATCGCCGACGCGCTGACCGCCCGGCGGGCACAGGCCCTGGGGCTCCGACTGGAGGAAGCGCTCGCCGCGCATGATGCCTCCCCGGCGCTGCAGGCGCTGGAGGACGCGGTGATCACCGGCCATACCGGAACAAATATCATGAATCTGCGCGTGGTGCTGGTGGGAAAGGAGGAAGCATGGCAAAGATCAAAGCATTGACCGGTTGGGAGATTTTAAACGCCAAGGGAAAGCCCACCGTACAGGCGGAGCTGACGACCGACACGGGGCTTGTGGCGATAGCCTCGACCCCCAGCGGCTCCTCCACCGGGCAGTACGAGGCCCATGAGCTCTATGACGGTGGCAGCCGCTTTGGCGGCTTCGGCGCCAGACAGGCGGCCCGCAATATCTCCACCGAAATCGCCGACCGCCTGCGGGGCATGGACGTGACCGACCAGGAAGCCATTGACCGGGCAATGATCGAGCTGGACGGCACGCCCAACAAGGCCCGGCTGGGCGGCAACGCCATCATGGCTGTGTCCGCCGCGGCGGCCAAGGCGGGGGCTGTGGCAAGCGGCCTGCCCGTCTACCGGCATATCTGCCGCGGTGCGGAGGGCTTTCATGTGCCCCATGTGGTGTCCACGGTGATCTCCGGCGGCGCGTTCTCGCCCTCCGGACTGGAATTTGAGGACTATCTGCTGCTTCTGGACGGCTTTGGCGCCTTTTCCGATGAGGTGGAAGCCATCTGCGCCATGCGCTCCGTCCTGGGACGGCTCTGCCGGGAACGCTTCGGCGTGGTGGAGGAGGATAACGGCGCGCTGGCCCCACCGCTGCGCACCACCCGCGAGGCGTTTGAGCTCATGCTGCGCGCGGCACGGGAGGCCGGCTGCGAGAGCATGGTGCATCTGGGGCTGGACGTGGCCGCCTTGGGCTTTTTCAACGCCGCGCGCGGCACCTATTTTCTGGGGGAGCGGGAGCTGGAGCGGGAGGCCCTGGCGGACTATTACCGGGAGTTGTGCCGAGACTACCCGCTGATCTATATCGAGGACCCCTTTGAGGAAAACGACTATGAGGGCTTTGCCGCCCTGACGCGCTCTCTGCCCGGCGTGCAGATCGCCGGGGACGACATTTTTGCCACCAACCGGGAGCGGCTGGGCCGGGGAATCGAGCTGGGCGCCGGGAACATGCTGCTGATGAAGCTCAACCAGGTGGGCACCGTTACCGAGACGCTGGAGACGGCGGCCCTGGCCCGCGCCGCGGGCTTTGGGATCACCGCGTCTCTTCGCAGCGGCGAGACCACCGACGATTTTCAGGCGGACGTGGCGGTGGCCGCCTTCGCCCGCCAGATGAAGCTGGGCTCTCCCGTGCGGGGAGAGCGAAACGCAAAATATAACCGGCTCCTGCGCATCGCCGGGGAGCTGGAGTAAAAAAGGAGAAGCAAATGAAAATTGTCAGCGTAGACGTTATGCAGGTCCCCAGCGGCAATGCGGGTTCCTCACGGGGCGCCTGGTCGCCGGTGCTGGTCCGCGTCAATACCGACGAGGGGATCAGCGGCTGGGGCGAGGTGGGACTCGCCTATGGCAAGGGCTGGCGGGCCGGCCTGGGCATGGCCCAGGACTTTGCCGAGGTGATCATCGGCCAGGATCCCATGAACATCGAGAAGATTTGGGAGACCATATTCCGCAAGACCTTCTGGGGCATGGGCGGCGGCACCGTTGTCAACGGCGCCATCAGCGCCATCGACATCGCCCTGTGGGACATCAAGGGCAAGGCTCTGGGGCAGCCGGTGTATCAACTGCTGGGCGGCAAGTGCAATGATGATCTGCGGACCTATGCCAGCCAGCTGCAGTTCAACTGGGGCACGGATATCAAAAACCAGACTCTGGTGGAGCCGGAGGAGTATGCCGACGTTACCCGCCGCGCCCTGGCCGAGGGCTACGACGCCATCAAGGTGGACCCCATCTATTTCAGCCCCCGCCGCGCCGACGGCTCTGTCTATACCCCCGGAGACGGGGATTGGAGGATCACCGGGCCCTTGAAAAAGGAGGTCGTCCGCACGGTGTATGACCGGGTGAGAGCCATGCGCGAGGCCGGCGGCGAGGACATGGACATCATTATCGAGATGCACTCCAACACCGACACCACCGCCGCCATCCAGATCGCCCAGGCGCTGGAGGAGCTGCGCATCTTCTACTATGAGGAGCCCACCCACTCCCTCAATCCCGGCAATTTCCGGGAAATTAAAAAGCACACCTCCATTCCCCTGGCCGCCGGCGAGCGTATCTATACCCGCCTGGGCTACCGGCCCTTCTTTGAGGACAGGTGCATCGACGTGATCCAGCCGGATCTGTGCCTGTGCGGCGGTATCACCGAGGCCAAGAAGATCGCGGATATGGCCTGGACCTATGACGCGGCGGTGCAGATTCACGTCTGCGGCAGCCCCATCTCCAAGGCGGCCGCCCTCCAGGTGGAGGCCGCGCTGCCCAACTTCATCATCCATGAGCACCACCAGCGTGCGCTGAATCTCACCAGCCGAGCTACCTGCAAGTATGACTGGCAGCCGGTGGGCGGGAAATACAAGGTACCCGACCTGCCCGGCATCGGCCAGGAGCCCACGGAGGAGACTGTTGCCAAGTGCGAGATCCACACCATCGCCCAGTACCACCCTTACATGCGCTGAGATGGAAATGAAAAAGGACGCGGCTTCCATTTTGGAAACAGCGTCCTTTTTCAGCGGCCTTCAGCGAATCCGCAGCAGGATATCTCCCTCTTCCACGGCGGTCCCGACGGCCGCCACCACCGGCCCCACGGTGCCGTCCATGGGCGCGAGGAGCTCGCCGCGCATTTTCTCCCCTTCCACCAAAAGCAGGGGGTCTCCCTTTTTTACCGACGTGCCCGCGGCCACGTCCACGCGGCTCACCGTCCCCGCAAAGGGGGCGGGAACGGAGCCGCGGTCCGGTTTTTTCTCCGGCGCGGGCGGAGGGGAGGGAAGAGCCTCGATCTCACATTGATACGGCTTTCCATTTATCTTTATTATAAAGCTTTTCATTTCGATTTCCTCCGTCGGTATTCCGATATTGCAGCTGCCAGCGGTGGGCGGAGAGCAGCTCCTGTGCGCGCTCTTCCGTCAGCTCCGTCATTCGCACCATGCGCAGGCGCTCCGCGGGCACGCCCAGCAGCTCCGCCGCGGCGGCCAGCGCCGCCTGTTCCAGTTCATCCTGGTGCGGCTCTGCTTCGGCGCGCTTTCGCTTCCAAAACAAAAATCCGTTAGCCATCCAGAGTTTTCCTTTCTGCTCTTTACAGCGGGATGTTGCCGTGGAACCGGTTTGCGCTCTCCCGGCGTTTGCCCTGTAGCATCTCAAAGGCCGCGATCACCATGGACCGGGTGGCGGCGGGGTGGATCACATCGTCCACCAGACCGCGTTGGGCGGCGATGTATGGGGTGGCGAACTCCGCTTTGTATTCCCGAATCTTCTCGGCGCGCTCTTCGTCGTTCTTCACGCCGCGGAAGATGATGTTGGCCGCACCGTCGGGGCCCATGACCGCGATTTCGGCGTTGGGCCAGGCATAAGCGATGTCCGCGCCCATGTCCTTGCAGCACATGGCGAGGTAGGCGCCGCCGTAGGCCTTGCGTAGGATCACCGTCACCTTGGGCACGGTGGCCTCGCTGTATGCGTAGAGCATCTTGGCCCCGTGGCGGATGATGCCGGTGTGCTCCTGGTTGACGCCGGGCAGGAATCCCGGCACGTCCACCAGCGTCAGCATAGGGATGCCGAAGGCGTCGCAGAAGCGGATGAACCGCGCGGCCTTGTCCGAGGCGTTCACGTCCAGACACCCGGCCAGATGCTGGGGCTGGCTGGCGATGATACCCACGCTGCGCCCGTGGACGCGGGCAAAGCAGGTGATGATGTTCCGGGCATAGTGCTCCATGCAGTCGAAGATATCGCCGCTGTCCGCGATCTCGCGGATGACAGCGTACATGTCGTAGGACTTGTTGGGGTTGTCCGGCATAATGGTCTCGAAGAGAGTATTGACGCGGTTGGGATCGTCGCTGCGCTCTCCCTCCGGCGGGTCGTCCCGGTTGTTGGACGGCAGGAAGGAGAGAAGCCGGCGGATGCCCCGGATGCACTCCTCGTCAGTGGAGAAATAGCCCGTGGCGACGCCGCTCTTCTCGCTGTGTGCTCGAGCGCCGCCCAACTCCTCCGGGGAGACCTGCTCGCCGGTGACGGTCTTTATAACGTCCGGACCGGTGATGAACATCTTGCTGGTCTTCTCCACCATGAAGATGAAATCCGTCAGGGCGGGGGAGTACACCGCGCCGCCGGCGCAGGGACCCATGATGGCTGTGATCTGGGGGATCACGCCGGAGGCCCGGGTGTTGCGGTAGAAGATCTTGCCGTAGCCGGAAAGGGCGTCGATCCCCTCCTGGATGCGCGCGCCGCCGGAATCGTTCATGCCCACCACGGGCGCGCCCACCCGGCAGGCGGTGTCCAGGATCTTGCAGATCTTATTGGCCTGCACCTCGCCCAGAGAGCCGCCCAGCACGGTGAAATCCTGGGCATAGGCGAACACGGTGCGGCCGTCTATGCGGCCATAGCCGCCAACCACGCCGTCCCCGGCGTAGGTCTTTTTATCCATGTCAAAATATTGGCAGCGATGGGTCACAAAGGGGTCCATCTCCACAAAGCTGTTTTCGTCAAACAGCAGCGCCAGCCGCTCCCGCGCGGTCAGCTTGCCGGAGGAGTGCTGCTTTTCAATGCGGGCCTTTCCGCCGCCCAGGGCCAGTACCTCTTTTTTGTAAATAAGCTCTTCGATCTTATCCATTATATCGCTCCTTGGCCCGGCCCGTAACGGGCGGCCGGGC
>Ga0079305_1003282_pt1 | contig 11363 bp, 2 predicted proteins | sample LMS_cellobiose_e_FD_79183 | JGI IMG/M metagenome (GOLD analysis project Ga0079305, IMG submission 79183) | Rumen-fistulated moose microbial communities from Alaska, USA - LMS_cellobiose_enrichment | ecosystem: Host-associated > Mammals > Digestive system > Stomach > Rumen fluid ... | reverse complement strand
GGAGAGGTGGACAATGCGATGGTAGGGACAGATGCCCGTCCTTTCCCCGTTGGCGGGAATGGGACGCATCTCGCGGTGCGGACAGCAGGCCGAGGCCTTGTAGCCGCTTTCAACACAGATTTCCGTATAGACAAGTTCTTCCAAAGGCTCCTCAAACCAGTCGTTGTCGGCTGGCAAGAGTTCGATGAGATCGAAAAGCAGGGGGGCGGCCGCCTTGATACCTGTCAGATCGGGCCGGCCTTCCCCGTCGGCATTGCCCACCCAGACGGCGATGACATAGTGGGGGTTGAAGCCCACGGCCCAGGCATCACGGAAGCCGAAACTGGTGCCTGTCTTCCAGGCCAGCGGGCGGGCCGAATTGTAGTATTGCCAGCCGGTCCGGTCTTCGGGACGGGTGAGTTGGCGCATGGCTTCCACGGTAAACCAACAGGCAGCGGCTGAGAATGGAATGTCCGGCCGGTAGTCCGGCTGTTGATAGTGGTTCAGCCTTCGTGCCATGGCGGCGTAGCAGGCGGCCAGCTCCTCCAGACGGCATTCTCCGCCGCCCAGGATCAGTGAAAGCCCATAGTGGGCGGCCGGTTGTCTGAAAGAAGTGAAGCCGCAGGCTTTCAGCACGTCCAGGAAACGGGCCTGCCCGTATTGTTGCAGCATCTCGACGGCCGGCACATTCAGGGAACGGCTCAAGGCCTGGTCGGCCGGCACGGCCCCGCTATAGTTGTGGTCGAAGTTTTGGGGTATGTAGCCGGTATAGTTGATCGGGGTGTCGCGGATGAGTGTCTGGGGCAGGATTTCGCCCTCGTTGAGCATGGCGGCGTAGAGGATGGGTTTGAGGATGCTGCCGGTGCTGCGCATCGCCCGGATCATGTCGACCTGCCCGCCGTTGTCCTTGAGATACGGCGTGTTGCCAATGTAGAGCAGTGGCGCGCCGCTTTCGACATCGATGATGAGAGCCGCCAGGTTGCGGATGCCTTGCTCTGCCAGGCGACGGTGATGTCGCAGGGCCACTTGGTTGCCCTGGCGTTGCAGTTCATGGCGCAGGGTGGTCTGCACCTGCCGGCCCGTTTGCTGGCGGTGGATGCGGTCGGTCCAGTGTACGGCCGTTTCGGGAAGAGGCAGAGGCCGCTCGGGCATGGGCTCCTGCAGGGCCAGTTCAAGGTCGACGGCATCTATTTTTCCATGCCGGTAGAGCTCACCGAGCAAGCGGTCGCGCTTGTCTTTGAGCAATAGGTCGCGCCGGCCGGGGTAGAGCAGCGAAGGCGCGTTGGGCAGGACGGCCAGCGTGGCTGCCTCGGCCCAGGACAAATCTTCGGGAGAACAATGGAAATACCGCCACGACGCCGCTTCCAGCCCGACCACATTACTGCCGAAAGGCGCATGGGCGGCATACAGTGCCAGGATTTCCCGCTTGCTTTTGAGCCTTTCCAACTTGAGCGCCATGAATGTCTCCAGCAGTTTCTCCCCCACATTGCGCCGCTGTTGGCCGCGCGACAGGCGGGCCACCTGCATGGTGAGGGTGCTGCCGCCGCTCAGGTTGCGCCGGTATCGGATGTTGCGCAGCAGGGCCTGCCCCATGGATACAGGGTTGACCCCCGGATGATAGCGGAACCAGCGGTCTTCGTACTGAATCAGCGCTTGGACATATTTGTCGGGCAAGGGTCGGCCGGAGGGCGGGAAGCGCCACTGTCCGTCGGAAGCGATGCGGGCTCCGAGCAGTTCTTGCTCTGCCGAGAAAACCACCGTGCTGGCCGGCTGTCGGAACCGGACATCCGGAATGAGCAGAAACAGCACGACGAGCAGCGCAAGAACTGTCCAGAAAGCCCGTTTCATGGCCGTTTATCTGACAACCTGGACTTTTTGTCCGCCTTTGCGGGCGTAGAAACGATCCCGGTGATAGAGCGACTCGCAGGTGACAGGACTCATGACAAACTCTCCGCAATAGGCAGCATTGAGCTTGACTTGGAAGGTGCGGCTTTCGCCGGCCTTGAGATCGAAGTAGGTATAGATGCGGTCGTCGCGGACATCCCGGTAGTCGAAGTTGTTGTCGTCAACCTTTTCGCGGACAATCTCCCAGCCGGCCGGGAAGAGTTGGGTCAGTGCCAGGTGGGTGGCGTTCTCGTTGCTGGTGTTGCGTACCGTCACCAGTGCGAAGAAATCGTTGCCTTGCTTGAGGCGGTCGATGTCGATGGCACGGCCCTCCATATCCTGGTAGGCGATTTTAAGACTCAGCCCCTTGGCTCTTTCACTGCGGTCTTCCTTGGCCGGAGTCCCCTGGTTGGTGACGATGGCAAAGAGGGTGGCACTGCCCTGGTTGGTCAGGTTGAAGGAAGCCTGGTTGTCGCTGAATGCCAATGCTTGTACCGTCTGGCGGTTGCTGTGAACCGTCTCGGCTTTATGGCTGCCCTGGCTCAGACTGTATTCCATCTCTTTGCCGGCACCGGTCTTTTGACAGAAATCGGCCAGGGCTGCCAAACTCATCGACAGTCCCTGCATGGAGCACCACTCCTCGGTCGAGAGCTTTTGCGACAGTTTCATGGCCAGGAAATAGGCGCTTTCGGTTTCTCCCATCTGAGTCATGCACTCCAGCATGAGGCTTTCCTGACAGAAATCGTCGGCCTCGAAGGCTCCCATGTTGGCGTCGGTCTTCTGGTTGCGCAGGTCGATGAGCTGCAGGCCGGAGTCTTTCATGCCGGCCAGCAGATAGGCGGCGGCCAGCAGGTATTTGCTCTGGTTGTTCAGGTAGGAGGCACTGCGCAGCCGGTTCATGGCCGTGATGTTGGCCTGGCCGGCCAGCGCCAGGATATAGAGCCGGTGGCACTGCAGGTAGTTGTCCCGGTAGGAGGTTTGTGTCCGATAGGCATTGGTCTTGTTGCGCAGGTAGTTGATGCAACCGTTTTTCAAGGCCGACGGTACGGAATAACCAGCCTTCTCGGCTTCGATGAGGAAGTGGGCGGCATAGGCGCTGAGCCACTCGCCCGAAGCATGGTAGCCGGGCCAATAGGCAAAGCCCTGGTCGGCCGTCTGGAAATGGCTCAGGCGCTGGATCGACTCACTGATCTGATGGCTGATGCGGCTTTGCTCATCCTGGCTCATCTCCGAGAACATGGGTACATACAGCAGCGGGAAGGCCGACGAAATACATCCTTCGGCCGAGCGATGACCATATTGTGCCAATTCTTCCGTGAAACGCGACAAGTTGAGCGGGGGCAGCGGAGACAGGGTGATACTGGCTGTATTGCTCCCTTCGACGCCCAACGCGGGCAGGCTCTGTTGCCAACTCTCTCCGCTCTTGAGCATCTTGAAGCGGCTCTCGAAAACGGGGGTGTTGGGTTGCCGGATATCCAGCTGGGTCAAGTGGCTGCTCTTCTCCTTGCCGGCGACAGCAGTCACCCTGATCTGTGCTACGCCGGTACGGCTGCCCGTCTGCAACGTGAAATCGAGATCGTATTCGCCGTTTCCATTGACATCGATGGTGGTGTCCTTCTTGCCGACGACACGCATCAGGTCGACGCTTTCCAGGCTTACTTTCACTTTTTTCAGGCTGTTGTCGGAGACAAAGACGCTGACGGGCAGGCTCACTTTTTCTTCAAGGCTGAGTGTGCGCGGCAGGGTGGAGAATACCATCAGCGGCTCACGTACGGACACTTCCTGCTGGGCACAGCCGTAACGGCCGTTGTCGGCGGCAACGGCCATGACGCGTACCTGTCCGAGGTAGTCGGGCAGGGTGATTTTGTGGACGGCTTCACGACCGCCGTCCAGGTGGAAGGGACCCAACACTTTGACTACGGCTTTGAACCGTTCGGCCTTCTTCTGCGCGGCATCGATACTCTCGTCCGAACCGCCCACCGAGAACATGCTCTCCAGGCGGCTGCCAAACGCGCCGGCCACGTCTTTGTACAGATCGTAGGTCTTGGTACCCAGGGCTTCGCGGGCATAGAAGTGGTCCCAGGGATCAGGGGTGCGGAAGCGGGTCAGGTTCAACAGCCCTTCATCGACAATGGCCAGGCTGTAATCCATCGGCCGCTTGCCCTGCTCTTTGACCTTGATGCTGAATGTCTGTCGGGGACGCACCTCCTTGGGCGCGGTGAGCACCGGATTGAGATGGGTGGTCTTGTCTTCGACCAGGATGGGGGTGACGCCGTAAAGGCGGATGGGCCGGTCGTTGACGGTCTGGGCATGCGGCTGGAGCAGATGTACGCAGGCATAGATGTTGGGAGCCATGTCACCCGTCACGCGGAAACGGTATTCGGCCATGTTGCCGCTTGGCTGGATAAACTCCTGTTTGAGCACGCCCTGGCTGTTTTCCAGGGTGACAAGGGCCAGGCTCTGGTCGGAGGCAGGGAACTGCAGGCAGGCTTCCTCTCCGGTCTGGTAGCTCTTCTTGTCGGTCATCAGGGCCAGCATCTGGGCATCGCTCTGGGCGTTTTCATCGCCCCAGGCCTGGCCCAGGTAGAAGACTTGTCCGGCGGTGTGTCCGTCGGGCAGGTGGACCAGCAGCAGGTGGCTGCCGAAGCGGTCTTCCTGGGCGGGCAGGGTGAAGGTGGCCTGGCCGCCGGAGCGCGATTGCAAGGTCTGGCTCAGTACCGGCTTGTGGTAGGTTTTGCCGGCATAGGAGGCCAGATTGAGCCGGTCGCTCTGGTACCACCAGTGGTAGTCCAGGTCGTAGAGACTTACCTGGATGTTGTCCATATCGGTCCCTACGCCGTTTTCATCGACCGTGACGATCTTGATATCGTGCGATGCTTCACTGTTGAGCTTGTTCCAGGGTTTGTAGTCGTAATTGACCAGCAGGCCGGCATAGTGACGGTAGGGAGAGAAGACGCAATGCTGCACCGTGGTGCTGAAACCGCCGCCGCTTTCGGCCACTTTGGTCGTCATTTCCACGCGGAGCAGCCCGCCGGCTTCCTCATTGTGCGTCAGCTGGACATCAAAGGAGGCTTTGCCCTCGCTGTCGAGCGTGCCTTCGAAAAGCCGGAAGCCGTCGGTGGTGTATTCCTCCGTCCAGGGTCGGGAGAAATCATATTGCGGATAAGTCTTGAAACTGGTTTTCATCGGCCGGAGCGTAGCCGTGATGTCGGCCTGAGCCCCGGAGGCCGGTGCGCCGGTGAGCCATTTGGCTTGCAGGGAGGCCGGTGTGCCCAGCCCGGAATGCAGCATGCTGTCGGAGAGGTTGAGCTCGATTTTCAGCCGGTTGGGCTTGATGGTTTCCACGCTGAGCGAGCGGCGGAATTCCAGGTTGCCTATCTTGACGACGGCCTGCCAATTGCCGGTGGGGTCGTCGGCTTCGGTCTTGAACCAGTAGGGATAGATGCTGCTTTGGGTTTTCCGCGCTGTCAGCTTTTTGACCAGCTGCCCTTGCGGGTTGTGCACTTCCATGACCATGGGACAGCCTTCGGGCAAGGATTTCAGCTTGTCTTCCAGCACGAAATTCAGGTAGATGCTGTCGCCCGGGCGCCAGACACTGCGCTCGGCATAGAGAAATCCCTTGACGCCTTTCTGCTGCTGTTTGCCGGCGATGTCGAAATTACTGTACGACAAGGCGGTGCCGTTGTCCAGTTTCAAGAATCCTTTCTGGACACCTTTTTGGGCGATCAGAAGGAAGGGCGTCTGGCTGCATTTGACCGAGAACATGCCGTTTTGGTCGGTGCTGCCCTGGCCGACCGGCTGGTTCTGGAAGTCGTAAAGATCGACTTGGACGCCGCTCTCCGGTTTGGCCGTGAGCAGGTTGGTGACATAGACATAGGTCTTGCCGCCCTGGTCTGCCTTGGCGATGATGCCCAGATGGGAACTCATCACATTGCGGTTGGCAAACTTCCAGGAAGCGTAGTAGGCGTATGAACAGGGATTGTTGCGCTTGCGCCAGTCGTAGTCGAGTTTGTAGTAGGCCATGTCGTAGGAATAGCCCGGGTAGAGGTCTTCCTCTTCGATGGGCAGCAGGATGCCGTCCATGTGTTTTTCGTCTTCCGGACTGCAGTCGGCAAACAAGGAGTATTCCTTGCGGAAGCCGATCTCGACATTGTAGAGTGCGCCGGGTTCCACCTCAATGAGCGAGCCCAGGTCGAGTTTGAAGGTGTTCCAGTCCTGCAGGTTGCGGGCACCCTGGTCTTCGAGGCTGACCTTGGCCCGCTTGATGACGCGACCCACTTTTCTCAGGTAATAGCTGTAGGTCTCATTCAACTCGTTGTCTTGCAGGAACTGGTGGATGTTGTTGTTGAAGACTTGTGTGATGCGCACGTCGACGGCTTTCAGGGCCACGGCTTCGAAGGGAATGTACAGCGGCCCGCTTTCGGGAATGATGGTCCCCTTGCCGCTCATCTTGACAGCTGGTGGCGTGGAGCCGAACGACAGGGTCTGCCGGTAGGCCTTGCCGAGTTTCTGGCCCTTGGTGCTTTCCAAATCGTCGGAAATCCACAGTTCACACTCTCCGTAAATATGCTGGAGAGGATATATCTTGACGACGGGCCCCTCAAACATCGTCTTGAAACTGGCGCCGTCAAGCGAAAACAGGCCCCGGGAATCGGCGGCCCTGACAGGGTTGGAAAAGCGCAGTGTGACGAGTTGGTCGTCCCGACCGGAGACAACTGCCGAGATGAGTTCGAAACTATCGCTGCCGGGAACGGTGATCTGATAGGCTGTTTTGCCCGGGACGCCGATTTTATCGCTTTCAAGCGTGATTTCCACAACCGAGGAGGCGGGGGCCGGTTCTATGCCTTCGATGGTGAACAGATGCTGAAGACTCGAGGCTGGGTGTTCCCATTGGAGTTTGAGCGTTTTCTTGGCATGTTTGGCAACCAGCACCGATTCGATGTCCTTGACCTCGATGAGGTCGGAGGTCTCGATGCGGCCTGAAATGCGGTATTTGCCGGTTGCCACAGTTTCCAGGACGGGTTCTTGCAGCCGGAGGGCCTTTTTGTCGGTCAAGAACGAAAAATGCAACTCGGCCAGCGAGGCAGGCACCTGTTGCCATTGCGACAAGCGGAAAGTGGCTTCGTAGCGGGTGTCCCAGTCGAGCAGTTCCTTGGGCGTGAAAACCAAGGTGCTGCGATTGGTCCAACGGGCCTCGCCGGCAATGGCGGGCTGGAACTTCAAGCCGGCCGCCTGGGCACTCAGCGCTTTATCCACTTGCTCCTGGGAGACCATGTCCCGGGAAAACTTGATGATGATGGGGTCGGACCGGTGTATCAGGCCGGAGGTGTAGCCCGAGACATACTCTTGGAAAATGGCGGTGTCCTGTACGGGGGCCGCCTTGTCGGACTTCTTGCCCTGGCAACCCCAGGCCAGGAGACAGGTCAGGCTGATCAACAGACAAAAACGTGTAATCTTCATAGCTGTATGCATTTAATATCTTTGAATTATCGTCCACTGCCCAGTGTCTGGGTATAAAACTCCACTTCGACAATGCGCAACTGTCCGTCGGGAGCGTTGCCCTTGGGCGCCCGGATGCGGTCGGGCTCGGCGTAGTCTTCCAGGGCGACCACCGAGGCGGTATGCTCATCCTGGTCGCCGACAGTCTCTATGCGGACCCTGTCGATGCTCTCAGTGGCACCCAGCGGCAGGGTGACATAGCCCAGGCTCAGGGGTGTGCGGCCCTGCCAAAGCACCACCGATTGCTCTTTTTGCTCTTCGTCGGTATAGTAGCCCGTCACGCGCAGGTGGTAGGAACTGTGACGCCAGCCGGTCAGCTTGAGGCACATTTCGCTGAGCGGAGCCCGGCGGGAGAGTTGGTATTCAATCCAGGCCATAGCCTGCGTGCCGTCGTTGCGCCACTCGGTGTTTTCGTTGTCGTCAAAACTCCTGGCGGCTTCTTCCGGGTGGCTGCCGGCCGTGGCCCGTCGGATGGACACCGGTACGCGGGCGATGGTGAAGGAGGGTGTGTTGGGCGTGGCACCCCGCCACAGCCAGGGAGTGAGCTCGTCTTTGGGAAACCAGGTGGTCAGGCCGTTCTTGATATCGACAGCCTTGGCGTTGAAGCTGACCGTATCGGGACGGAGCCCGTCGGCTGTGGCAATCAGCGTCACTTTGCCGGCTTGCCGGGTGGCACGCAGCAGCACGCGGTTGACACCGGCTTCGACGGGCAGGTCTTTCGACAATACGTAGTTGTCGTCACGGCCAATGGCGATGCCGCCACGCCACTCAGCCGGACCGTCCAGCTGGAAGTGCAGCTGGTTGTCGGCCAGCGGACAGCGCTGTCCGTCTTTGTCGATGACTTCGGCCGTGACCAGCACCATGTCGGAACCATCGGCCTTGAAGCCGCCCGGACCCTGGTGCAGGCTCAGACGGACGGCCTGGGGCTCGGCCGTGGTACGAACGACAGACTCTTCTCCGATTTCCTTGCCCCGGGCATCATAGCCCACCGCCCGGATCCGTCCCGGACTGAATTTGATATCCTTGAAGCGGAACAGGAACTGGTAGCTGCGCTCGCCGAAGCCCTGACTGATGCCGTTGACAAACAGTTCGACACGTTCGGCGTTGGACACCACATAAACATCCTTGACCGTCCCCGGGGCATAGTTCCAGTGGCCGACGATATGGGTTTTGTAATATTTGCTTTCGGTGTTGACCCAGCCGCCCCACATGATTTCATGCGCATAGTAGGCATCCTTGGGGATACGCATGGCATCCACCTCGCCGCTGCGACGGAAGTTTTCTGCTCCCCTGAAATGGGTGTTGGTGTCGGAAAAGACAATGTTGACCGCCCCCGAACTGACGCGGCGGCCGGTGCCCGGCCGGCATTCCCAGTAGTCGTACCAGCGGCGGACGGTCTCCACGACATAGGAATCCATGTTCATGTTGTAGTCGGAGGCGTCCTGACCCCGGTAGAGCGGGCCCTGGCCGTCCTTGTGGAAGGGATGGGAATAGTCGTCCCAGTATTTCCTGACGCCTTCGTTGCGGTTGTATTCGTGGGCGAAGACGGGCTTGCCGGCGCTTTTGTTGATATAGAGCATCTCGCCGCCATACTCGGCCACCTGGCTGTCGAGCATTTCGCGTGCGCCGATGGCCCGCCCGCCGTGCGGGTCGTAGTAGTCGCGAAGGGCCTTCATTTCGGTCATGTGCTGCTCGCTGATGCCCTTGTTGCCGCATTCATAGAAGATGATGCTGGGATTGTTGCGGTTGTAGACGATGGCGTCGCGCATCAATTCAAGTCGCTGCTCCCACTGCCGGCCTTCGACATCTTTTTCGGAATCACCCGCCGGCATGGCCTGGATCAGTCCCACGCGGTCGCACGACTCGATGTCCTGTTTCCAGGGAGTGACGTGCATCCAGCGTACCAGGTTGGCATTGCCCCTTTCCATCAGGCCGTTGCTGTAGTCGCTCAGCCAGGGAGCCACCGACATGCCTACGCCCGGCCATTCGTTGCTGGTGCGCTGGGCATAGCCTTTCAACTGCAAGGCCCGGTCGTTGAGATAGAACATGCCGTTGCGGAATTCCGTCTTGCGAAAACCGGTGGTCGTCACCACAATGTCTTCGGCCGTCTTGCCCGCCACAATGGAGGTGGAGATGTGATACAGGTAGCCGTAGCCCCAACTCCAGAATCTCAGTCCTCTGAGAGGGGCCGAGGCCGTCAATGTGGTTGTTTCACCGGGTTGGAGCGTCACTTCGCCCGAATGGAACTCGCGCACCATGTTGTTGTCGTTGTCGCGGACCACCACGTTGAGATAGAAGGTGCGGGGTTTGTCGTATTCGTTGCGGACCTCCGACTCCACATGGAGTGTGGCCGTCTTGTCGCGGATGTCGATGTCATCGGCATAGACATACACGCCCGTGGTGCCCAGGTTGTTGTAGAGCGGCAGGGTCTGGTACAGCCGGTCGGTGCAGTGCAGGATGACATTCTTGGTCAGGCCGCCGTAGTTGGCGTTGAAATTGCGGTCGTTCCATTGCCAGGGTGTGCCGGTGTCGCGTTCGCGGTAGTCCCAGCTGTTGTCGATGCGCACGGCAATGACATTGTCCTTGCCGCCGGTCACGACCAGGTCGGTCAGGTCGTAGCCGAAGGCCATCACCCCGTCTTCGTGCAGGCCGACGCGCTGGCCGTTGACCCAGACCTCGGCTGCCTGACGGGCGCCTTCAAATTCGATGAATATCTTCTGCCCTTTGTGCTTGGCCGGCACCTTGAAATGCTTGCGATACCAGACCACCCGGCCCGTGTGCCGTTGGATGGGCACGGCAAAAGCCTCGTCCTCGTTGAAGGCCGAGGGCAGGCAGACCGTTTTCCAGGCCTTGTCGTCGTACTTGACGCCCGAGGCCAGGCTGTCGTCGCCCACGAAGAGCAGCCAGTCGGGATTGAAGTTGTAGCGCGTACGCTGGGTGGCCTGAAGGGGAGAGGCGGCGACCAGCAGTGTGAACAATATGAGGAGTATAGCTGTTTTTTTCATGTCTGAATAGCTTGGAAAGGCGTATTGCGCAAAAATAGTGAATGCCCGCCTAAATACAAATAGCGCCGGATAATTTTTGGAGAGTCGTTGCCGGATACCTATATTTGCAGGCAGTTTGGACCAAACTATGGCAAACGAGGAAAAAGACTGGTATCTGAAAATGATCCTTTGGCGCGAAGAGCATATCAAGGAATCCACCTTCATATTGCTCCTCAGTCTGGTGGTCGGCGTGCTCACGTCCCTGGCCGCCTGGCTGCTGAAAAGCCTCATCGGCCAGTTCCACCGGCTGGTGGAATTCACCATTTCCATCGACAAGGTCAATTTCCTCTACCTGGTCTTCCCGGCCCTGGGCATTTTCCTGGCGGCCATGTTCGTCCGCTACGTGGTCCGCGACGACATCGGCCACGGCATCACCAAGATCCTGTATGCCATTTCCCGCCGTCAGGGGCGCATCAAGCGGCACAACATGTGGACGTCGATCGTGGCCAGCTCGATGACCATCGGCCTGGGCGGCTCGGTCGGTGCTGAGGCCCCCATCGTGCTCACCGGTTCGGCCATCGGCTCCAACCTGGGCAGCTTCTTCAAGATGAACCACAAGACCTTGATGATCCTGATCGGCTGCGGGGCCGCCGGCGCCATCTCCGGCATCTTCAAGGCCCCCATCGCCGGTATGATCTTCGCCATCGAGGTGCTGATGCTCGACTTTACGGCGGCATCGGTCATGCCGATGCTCGTGTCGGCCGTCACAGCAGCCACCATCACCTATCTTATATCGGGAACGGAGGCCACCTTCGCCTATGCCGACCAGGAGGTCTTCTCGCTTTCGGGCATCCCCTGGGTCATCGTGCTGGGTATCTGCTGCGGTTTTGCCTCCCTCTACCTGATCCGGGGCATGAATACCATCGAGGGCTGGTTCAAGAAGATGGCCAACCCCTGGCTCAAGATACTCTCGGGAGCCGTGTTGCTGGGTATCCTCATTTTCTTCTTCCCGCCGCT
>Ga0079305_1003281_pt1 | contig 11364 bp, 11 predicted proteins | sample LMS_cellobiose_e_FD_79183 | JGI IMG/M metagenome (GOLD analysis project Ga0079305, IMG submission 79183) | Rumen-fistulated moose microbial communities from Alaska, USA - LMS_cellobiose_enrichment | ecosystem: Host-associated > Mammals > Digestive system > Stomach > Rumen fluid ... | reverse complement strand
TGCACGAACCGGCTCTTCACCTGAAAGCCCAGGAGCGCGGCACGGCCCAGCTTCTGCAGCGCCGGGGGTACCCGGTCGCAGACATAGTAGGACAAATCCAAATCCTTGTTGACGATGTCGGCGATGGAGGGCGGGAAGGTGGCGGTGGACTCGAACACCGGCCGGCTGTCGGCGTCGGCGATGGCGTCATAGGAGCAGATATCCCCCTCCACGAACTCCTCCATCACATACGGGCAGGGGAGGTCCTGGGCAAAGAAATCCAGCAGAGCGGCCTCATTCTCCAGCTTCCAGGTGTTGGCCGCGCCCACGCCCACATCGGGCTTTACGATCACAGGAAAGCCGCCGATCTCGGCCAGGAACGCCCGCGCCGCCTGGACGGTGGTGACCTTGTGACACCGGGCGGTGGGGATGCCCGCCGCGGCGTACACGGGCTTCATGGCGGATTTGTGCTTCCAGGCGCCGATCTCGTGGCTCTTCACGCCGGTGGCGATGTTGAAATCCGTGCGCAGCCGGGCGTCCTGCTCCAGCCAGTATTCGTTGTTGGACTCCAGCCAATCGATCCTGCCGTGGCGGAAGGCGAAATAGGCCACCGCCCGGTAGACCTGGTCATAATCCTCCAGAGTGTCCACCCGGTAATACTCGGTGAGAGCGCCCTTCAGCCCCTCCTCCAGCGCGTCGTAGGGCGTGTCGCCGATGCCCAGCACGGTCACGCCGTTGCGCCGCAGCCGGTCGCAGAAATGCCAGTAGGTGTGGGGGAAATGCGGAGAGATAAATACAAAGTTCATGGGGAGCCCTCCCGTATAGTATAGCCGCCCGCTGGCAAAGGCCATCGGGCGGCTTCGTCATTGGATGTGATTTTAGCGTGATTCACCGCTGTTGTCAACGCCTCAGCCCTCTTCGGCCAGGCGGTAGAACAGCTTTATCACCGTCTGGCGCAGCGCGTCGTCGTCGGTGTAAAACTCCATGAACCGCTCGCCCTTGATGGCCACCCCGTCGATGGAATAGATAGTGGTGAAGGTGTAATCCTTCAGCCTCTCTCCCAGGTTGGACAGCTCCGTGACCGTCAGATCGGAAACGGTGTAATCCCCCAGCTTCCGGGCGGCGTCCAGAGCGAAGCCGTCCTTTTGGCGCATGCTCTCAATCAGCTGGGTGTACAGGGAGTAGAGGTATTCCCTCTGCCGGTTCATACGGCTCAGATTGGTCTGGTCGTCCACGTCCTTCCGGGTGCGGACAAAGGTAAGGGCCTGCTGACCCCGCAGCCGGACGTCGGTCCCCATGACGAGAGTGGGGTCGATGGCGGAAAAATCGTCGTCGATATGCACCACCACGCCGCCCACCAGGTCGTTCAGCGTGGCCACCGCGTCCATGGTAACGGACATATAGTGGTCGATGGGGATGTCGTAAAGATACCGGGACACGGCCTGCACCGTGTTGCGGCAGCTGTCCTTCTCGCCGCTGCCATAGGTGTGGGCCAGGGCCAGCTGCCCTGTAAAGGTGCCCAGGCGCGCGCCGCCCAGACCCAGCCGCTGGATCTCCGCCATGGCGTCACGGTTGATGTGCAGCGCGCAGCAGCTCCGGGCCTCGGCGTCGATGATCACCAGCAGCAGAAAGTCCGACTGCTGGTTGTTGATATAGCTCTCCGAATCGCTGAGAGTGTTCTCATACTTGTCCAGGCCCATGATGAGCAGCGTCTCCAGATCGTCCCGGAAAGCATAGGATTGGCCGTTGTACTGCACCGTGGGCAGGCGCAGGACCGCCGCGTCCTCCTGGGCGGAGCGCGCCTCGATCTCGGCGGCCTCCTGGGCCAGATTCTTTTCCTCCCAAAAATGCAGACCAAGCAGGCCCCCGCCGATCACCGCCAGTAAAAGGACGGTGATCAGCAGAGACCTGCCTGTTTTTTTGCGGCCCTTATTGGCTCGGCTCATGGAAAGCGGATCAGGCCTTGACCTTCCGGCTCTTCACAAAGAACCAAGCGGCAGCGCCGGCCAGAACGACAGCGCCGAGAATGAAGCCGTAGGGGATGCTGTCGCCGGTGGCGGGGGAAGTGGCCTCGTCAACGTAGACCAGGATGGCGAAGGGGCTCAGGCTGTCCACGGTGAAGGTCGCGCTGTCGCCGTCAACCTCAGTGTCGACCCACTGCCACTCGCCGTCCACAAAGTGCAGCAGACCGGCAAAGTTGGCCAGGTTGTTGTTCTTCAGGGTGATGGTGGCGGGGAAGCTGATGTCCTCCTTGGCGCTGATGTCGAACAGATCGCTGACGGCCAGGTTCTTGTCGCCGGCGGCTTCCTTCAGATCAGCGTTCAGATCGGCCAGATTGGCAGCGTCCTCCAGGGACTTCCGGGCGTCCTCCAGATCGGCCTTGGCGTCGTCGGGCAGGGTCTCGGCCTCGGTGACGGGAGTGATCTCGATCGCGGGAGCGACGTCCTTGCCGTCGGCGTCGGCAGCGGCGTCCACGGCGGGTGCGCCTGCGTTGAAGGTGCTGTCCACGAAGTTGCTGGCAAACGCGGTCACGGGGATGGCAGCAAGCAGCAGGACAACGAGCAGGCAGGACAAGACTTTTTTCATGGGGTATCCTTCCTTTCATTTCCAAATTTTTTGGATTTTTGAATGTATGCTCAACAGATCACTTGGATCAGTTTAGCCAAAACAAGAAAGCGCTGGCTTTCATTCTGGATCAGGCACGTGGAGAGGATGACCAGCCGGTCGTCGTCATTGATCTCCACCGCGGGGTCAAACTGGGCCGTCATGGTGCGGTAGCTCTTGAGATCGCCCATGAACGCGGTGACGCTGCCCTCTTCATGAAAGCGCCGGTAGTGGTTGGGTATGTGCACGTCGGAGTAGGAGCTGGCGCCGAAGACCTGGTAATGCAGCTCCCGGTCGGGAGTGTAAACGATGATCTCGTTATATTTCTCCAGGGCATCGGCCTCGGTGTACAGTGCCTGCAGCTGGCCGAACATCTCGCCGGAGCGCATCCGGTGGCCGTAAATCAAGGTGACGGGAATCTCAAATTCCTTGTCGCTGTAGAGATATTCGGTGAACAGACAGCCGTTTTCATCCTCCTGACGGTCCACACTGTGGTTGAGGTAATAATCGTTGTCGCCCCGGACGCTCTGCAGTATGGGGTGGTTGATGCCGGTGCCGGGAACATAGAGCCAGGCGTAAATGTCCTCGTTCATGTCCTCCAGAGCGGCAAAATCGATGGGGCTCCGGTATCCGTCCTCCGCCGCGGATTCCTCAATGTCCTCCAGCGGCGCGGCGGACCGCTCCTCCACCGCCTGGGTGGCCTCCTCCACCAGCGGCGGGCGCGGGGCGGGCCTGGCGGGCAGCGCCTTGTATACGCAGAAGGCGCACAGCAGCAGACAAACGATGCCGGCGGCGAAAAAACCTTTTTTCATATGGCCGCCTCCCGCAGAAGCTGCCGGCCCAGCGCGTCCATCTCCTCCAGAACGCCCTGTCCCAGCCGGGAGCGGATCACCTTTACCGCCTCCGCCATGCGGGGCGGACGGCTGGTCATGTTGTGGCAATCGGTGCCCAGCAGGTGGATGCGGCCCGCCTTCAGCAGCCGCAGCGCCTTTCGCCGGGTGGAGAAGGGGAGGAAGAAATCGGCGTTGGACTGCATCACAATGCCGTCGTCCAGAAACGAATCCCATACGGAGACGTCCTGCTTGAAGTAATACCGCTCAATGTGGGCCATCAGCAGCGTGAACCTCCCGGAGCGGGCCAGCTCGTTTACTTCGCGGATCATGTACTCGCTCCAGGCGGTAAAGGGCATTTCCAGCAGAAGGATGTTGGTCCCCTCCAGACACAGCCGGGGCAGCTCCTCCATGCGGCTGATGCCGGGGAAGTAGAGCACCTCGGCCCCCAGCAGGATTCGGGGAACTCCGCTGTCGGGCAGCTCCGCGCGCAGACGCTCATAGGCCCGTCCCCGGCGCTCCAGGAACTCTTCGGGGGAGCGGTGCGTGGCGTAAAAATGGGACGTGGCGGCCACGGTGTCCACCTGGGCGTCAGCAAGCGCGCCGAGCAGCTGGAGACTCTCCTCCACGCTGCGGCTGCCGTCGTCGATGCCCGGAAGGATGTGGCTGTGAAAATCGATCATGGATTTTCCGCCTGCCCGGTCCCGGTCTCCGCCGTCTCCGGCACGGGGGCCGTGTCCTCGGTCTCCGCGGGAGCCGGCTCCCTGGGCCCGGCGTTCTCCGCGGGCTTGGGGGTGGCGGCGCGGCGGGAGGTCTCGGCGCGGCGGGGGGCCTTGGCGGCGTCCAAAAAGGCCTTTTTGTCCTTGCCGTCAACGGCGCTGTCGCCGTAGCCGTATTCGCTCTTGTCGTAGCCGTATTTATACTTGCCGTAGCGCTTGGAGCCGGTCTTGCTGACCGAGGCGTCGGTCATCACGAAGCCCAGGAATTTGGCCTGGAGCTTGTTGATCTGGTACATGCAGCTGTTGAGAGAGCGGCGGTCGGAATAATTCTGCCGCACCGCGGCGATCAGCCCGTCCGTCCACTGGGAGATCACCAACGCGTCGGCCACGATGTTCACCGGGGGCAGGTCGATGATGATGAACTCAAAGATACCGGACAGCCACTTGAGCAGGGCGTGCATCCGCTCCGAGCCCAGCAGCTCGGAGGGGTTGGGGGGGATGTCCCCGGCGGGCAGGATGTACCAGTTGGTGAAGTATTTGGATTGCTGAATGGACTCCTTCTCCTTGCTCAGCCCGGCCAGCAGATTGGAAAGGCCGGGGGCGGAGGGGATGGACAGCTTGGCCGAAACGCTGGGAAGACGCATGTCCGCGTCGATGAGCAGCACCTTTTTCCCCGCCTCGGCAAAGGAATAGGCCAGATTGACGGAGGTGGTGGATTTGCCCTCGCCCCGGGTGGAGCTGGTGACGCCGATGATGCGGCAGGGCTTGTCGGGCAGGGAGAACATCAGGTTGGTGCGCAGCAGCTTGTAGGCCTCGGCGGCGGCAAAGCTCAGATTGTCGCAGAGCATGGCCTGCTGCGCCTTGATCTGCCGGGAATTCTTCTCGGCGGCTTTTTGGGCGGCCATCAGGCGTTCCCTCCCTTCCCTTTGGATTTTGCGGAGGCGCCGTAATAACCGTAGCCGTAGCCATAGCCGTACTTGCCGGAGGATTTGGCCGACAAATCGGGAATGGTGGCGAGAACGGGGGCGTCAAAGTTCTGCAGCAGATAATCCTCGTCGTGGATCACATCGTCAAAGAAGCTGATCACCAGCACCAGCGCCGAGGCCAGGACGATCCCGCCCAGCAGGCCGATGGCGGCGTACTTGAAATAGCTGGGGGAGACGCGGGTGTGGGGGGTAACGGCGTAGTCCACCACCTTCACCGAGCTGTTGGCAACGATATCCGAGATCTTGTCGGGCAGGATGGAGGCGATGGTGTTGGCCAGAGTGCGCGCCTCCTCCGGATTGGCGGAGCGGACGGTGACCTGGAACAGGCCGGTGGAATTGACCGCCTTGGCGGACACCATCTCCCGGAGCTGTTCATAAGTATAGCTGACGCCGCTTTCCTGTATGACCGTTTCCATATTGGCCCGCGACTGCATGATGGCCACATAGGTATCCACCAGGTCGGAGGCGGCGCTCAGCTCGCCGGTACTGATGCGCACCGCGCTGCTCAGGGAAAAGGTACTGTTATTGACATAGAAGAGGGCGTTGGCCTCGTACTGGGGGGAGACGAAGACGTGGGCGTAGAAGAACAGCAGCATGGCGAAAACAATGCCTACCACCAAAATCAGCACCGCGTACTTCCACAGGATCTTGAAGATTTGCCCCAGGTCGATATATTCTTCGTCGTCGTTGGTTTTGTTTATCATGGGAGAATCTCCAGTATGAACTCATTTTACGGAGAGTATCCGTCTGTTTCTATCGAAAAAGGGGAAAGGTCACTCGCTTTTCTTTCTGAACCGGGCGAGGAAATCGTCCAGCAGGTTATGGGAGGCGGAATCGTTCCACTGGGCGTAAAGCTCGCTGATCTGCTCGTCCAGGGCGGCGATCTGCTCGTTGAGCGCCGCCTGCCGGTCCTTCAGCTCCGCCTCCAGCCGGGAATTGGCTTCGTCGGCGGCCTGGTGCGCGGCTCTGGCGGCCTCGTAGGAGGCGGGCTTGAGCATGGGCTTGAGCAGCTGATCCGCGGGGGTCTCCACTTTTTCGGGGTCCGCGGGATTGGGCGTGGGCGTGGGCTGCAAAAGGTCCTCCAGCGGGTCCTCCACATACAGCATGGATTCCCAGTTGTCCAGAATCCGGGTGAAGGAGACCTTTTCGTAAGCGTCCCAGAGGTCCGCAAAGCTCACCGTAAAGGTCAGGTTGGCCCCGTTGGTGAGAGCCAGCAGATTGGTGTCGCTGTTGACGCCGGTGTAGTTCCAGGGCATGGCGCCGGTGAACCACAGCTCGCCGTCCACTGGGGTCACGGTGGAGGAATGGCCGTCGGAGGCGCTGACGACCACCGTGGTGATGCCCAGGGCGATCAACTCCTCGTCCAGACTCTGGTCATAGGTGTTGTCGGGGAAGAACACGGCGGTGGGAACGGCGACGCCGGCCTTGTTCAAATCCTTGGAGATCTGCTCATACCAGTAAGTAAAGCTCTTCCAATCGTCCTTGAACACCAGGCAGCTGCCCCAGCCGTCCATCAGCAGCCGGTTGTACTGGTCCACGGCGATCTTGTGCCTGGCGCCGGGAATCTCCTTCATGGAGATGCCCAGCACGCCCACGATGTTCCGATCCCGCATCAGGGGGTAGACTTCCGTATAAAGCGTGTCGCTCAGCTCCCGGAAGAGCAGCTGCGCCGTGCCGGTGTCGCGCATCATCAGCGCGTAGTCCACTTCCAGACTGTCCCGCTCGGCCACCAGCGCCTCCCGCTGCTTCTGCAGGGGCTCCACAAGGTCATACAACTCGTTCATATGTCTCTGGTCGTCCTTCTCCATCCGGCGCAGGAAAAAGACCCCCGCGCCCATGATGGCGATGACCAGGATTAAGGCTATCACACGTTTAACCGTCATGTATTGTTTCTCTCCATTGGGACTAATCCGTCACTAACAGATAATACACCCATATTTACACAAATACAAACATATTATAAACACACGGAATCAAAATTGGCAATAACAAAATTGGCTCATTTTTTTCATACATCTTTATCAATTATAACCAATCAATCGGGCGCGATGAAATAATCGCCGCCCGGACGGGCATAATCCGGTATCCGGGATTTGAGGCAAAAAACCGAAAGGGGAGGTGCAGGCCATGGCAAAATACCTGGGCATCGCAATCCTTGCGGGGATCGTCGCGGTGCTGTACTGCTGCTGCCGCGCGGCCGCCGAGGCGGACCGGCAAATGGAGAGACTTTTCCGGGAGTGGCGGGAAAAGCATAACATTTGACGGCGGCGCGGCGGGATGCTATTCTCAAGGAAAAAGCTGCTCCAAGGAGGACCGTCATGGCCCGCATCATTGAAATAGAGGATCTCCGCGAGCCCGCCCTGCGCCCCTACGCCGGACTCACCAACGCCCAGCTCCGCTCCCGGCGGGACGAGAGCGCGGCCCTCATCATCGCCGAGAGTCCCCGCGTGATCGCCTGCGCCCTGGACGCCGGGTGCCGACCCGTCTCGCTGCTGGCGGCCCGGCGGCATCTCTCCGGCACGGCCGGGGAGCTTATAGAGCGCTGCGGGGATATCCCGGTGTACACCGCGCCGGAGGAGGTTCTCTCCTCTCTCACGGGCTATTCCCTGACCCGCGGGGTGCTGTGTGCTCTGCGCCGTCCCGCGCCGGAGAGCGCGGAGACGGTGTGCCGGGCGGCCCGCCGTGTGGCGGTGCTGGAGAACATTGCCGACGCCACCAACATCGGGGCCATCTTCCGCAGCGCCGCGGCCCTGGGCATGGACGCCGTGCTGCTCACGCCCCGGTGCGCCGACCCCTTCTCCCGGCGGGCGGCCAGAGTCAGCATGGGCACGGTGTTCCAAATCCCCTGGGCACGGCTCGGAGAGCGGGATGCCGACTGGCCGGAGCGGGGCATGGCGCGGCTGCGCGCCATGGGCTTTGCCACCGCGGCGCTGGCCCTGCGCCCCGACGCCGTGGGCGTGGACGACCCCGCCCTGCGCCGGGCGGAGAGGCTGGCCGTGCTGCTGGGCGCCGAGGGGGACGGTCTGGCCGCCGAAACCATAGCGGCGTGCGATTTCACGGTCAGGATTCCCATGTCCCACGGGGTGGATTCCCTCAATGTGGCCGCGGCGGGCGCGGTGGCCTTCTGGGAGCTGCGGGAAAGATAGCCCATTATATACCGAGTAAAAGCGCAAAAAACGTCGAAAATCCGGGGAACGCCGCAGCGCAGCGTTCCCCGGATCGTTCTCTTGCTTCCCCCTGGGGGAAGTGCCCCGAAGGGGCGATAGGGGGTCTCCCCTTAATATGTAAATCCGCTCTCCTCTCCCAGCGGCCTGTCCAGCAGCTCAGGGTGGGCGAATACATATTTAATTAACTGCAAGCTGCGGGAGAAGTAAAACCCGTCGGCGATGCGCTCGTCCAGCGTGGCGCCGATGTCGATGATGTCCCGGACCTCTTTGGAGCCGTCGGGCATGATGACCTCCTCCTTGTGCAGCGTGCCGATGGCGACGACGATGCTGTTGGTGCCGTAATTATTCAAATGGTGGTACACCGCCGGCCCCTTGATGCTGCCCAGATTCGTCAGCAGCACGGTGCTGTAATTGGTGTCCCCGTCGGTGAGCGCCTTGGGGTTCACGCCCCAGAAGTCCAGATAGCGGATGATGCGGATCACCAGCATCAGCAGCAGGCGGGGAATCTTGGCAAAGGAATCCACCACCGAGTCGATGCCGCCGGTGGAATGCTCGCTCTTCCGGGTCTCGTGCACGTCCCCGGCAATCCGGCGGCTGAGGGTGTCCAGCGTGTCCTCGTCGCGGGGGGTGTAGAACATCAGCGCCTCCTCGGCATTGTCGGCAAAGCGCCGCTTGGCGATAAAGCTCAGACTGATGTCATAGCGCTCGTACATCCGCCGCCCCTGGATAAAACGGTTCATCTTGGGCCTCTCCCGGATCATCCGGGCGATAGCCACGATGAAGCAGTGGAAGATCGTGGTCCTGTACTCCGGATGGGAGGCGTTTTTCTCCCGCAGATAGCGCATGAGCTCGGTGGCGTCAAACTTTTCGTTGACGTATACCTCCGCGTCGGTGCGGTTGGGCATCAGGTGCATCATGATGGTCGTCAGACCGGGCACATGGCGCACCCAGCGCCCATCCCGCCGGTCTCCCCACCGGCGCCTGGGCTTGTTGGCGGTGCTGTCACTCATTTTATCTCTTTCCCCTTTGCTTTATAGTCCAGAAGTCAATATACGGGATAGCGGGGAAAAAATCAACAGCAGACCCCGTTTTTCCGTGTGCTTCTCCCTGGGGAGAATCCCAGAAAGTCGCGGCCTCCCCTCATCTGTCAGCTGCGCTGACATCATATCCCCAAGGGAGAAGAACTTTTCAATCGTCTTCACTTGCTTCCCCCTCTGGGGGAAGTGGCGCGCAGCGCCGATAGGGGTCACGGCGCAGCCGTGACTGGGGAGTTGTCATTGCGAGGCGCGCAAGCGCCGTGGCAATCCGTCTCCCTGGACGCCCCTTGCACAGGGGAGCCTCTCCACCGTGGCCTGCCATCTTGCCCCGCACGCAAGAACGGCCGCTTTCGCGGCCATTCTTGCGCATTTTTTCGCTCATTTCCTCTGGCTTCTCCCCAGCAGCCAGTCCACGGAGACATTCAAAATGTCGGCCAGCGCCGCCAGCTCCATGTCGGTCACAGGGCGCTTCTGTCCCTCCAGCAGGGAGAGCGCCGGGGCGCTCATGTCGATGCCCGCCGTCTGCAGCCTTGCCAGCAGCTCGTTCTGCCTCATGTTCTGCTCCGTTCGCGCTTGCGTGACCCGTGCTCCAATAAGGTTCTTGTTCCCCAAGGCCAGCTTTCTTGTTTTGATGTCCTCACCTCCCACATTTGTCGCAACAATTCAAATTATGGGTTGATATGAGGCCGGTAAATTTGGTATTACCAAATATATAGAATTAAAATTGCAAATCAGCCGCCAAATTGCGGCCAATCTCCGGCGAGAAGCAGGCAGAGCCGGGCTCGCGGGGAAAATATTATTTTTTATTCGACAGCGTTCGACTAAATTTGATGCTCCTTTGTTGTAATTATTTTAATCAGCAAGAATACTGTTGATTTATTCCTTAATAGGTGTTAGTATAAAGTTAGTAGCAGTATATGCGTACTCTCCGGAAGATATGCAAACGGGGGTCCGCTCTGTCAGCCGGGAAAAGGGATGTTGGCATTTTATGAGCAAAAAGCATGTCAAAAGCTGGATGAAGCACTGGGATTTTATCCTGCTGGATCTTCTCGTCGTCCAGATCGCCTTTTGCCTGGCCTACTGGCTGGTGCGGGGCCCCGGCAATCCCTATGCCGCCGACGCCTTTCGTTTTCAAGCGGGTTTGCTGTTTGTCTGCCAGCTGCTGGTGACCTTCTTCACCGCCAATTATAACGGCGTCATCCGCCGGAAGAAGTATGACGAGGGTCTGTCCATCTGCAAGTACATGGCAAAGGTGCTGGTGGTGGCGCTGGCCTATCTGTTCATCGTCCACCAGTCGGGACTGGCCTCCCGGCTGCAGATCGGCTTTACCACCGTGTTCTTCATCCTGCTGGATTTCCCCCTGCGCCAGCTGAACAAACGCCGCATCCGCCGCCACAGCGAGAAAAAAAGAAGGTCGCTTGTGCTCATTACCTCCTCCGATCTGGTTGACGAGGCGATGAAAAAGCTATATGATCCTGATACATACCGCGACTTTTTTGTCAGCGCCATCCTGCTCCTGGATGACGGCGCGCCGGAGGGCGCGGAGCCGCGCGATATCCCGGTGAAACGGCTGAGCCGTGCGGCGGTGGGAGAGCTGGGCCACGGCTGGGTGGACGAGGTGTTCATCCTCCAGCCGGACGACCAGTCCTTCCCCCGGCAGCTGATGGACGATCTCATGCTCATGGGCATCCCCATCAACTATGCCATGTCGGCCCTGGCGGACGAGCGCTATCCCGTCACGGACATGCGCAAGCTGGGCAAATACAAGGTGCTTGCCAACAGCATCCGCTTCGCCCCGGCGGGCCAACTGGCTCTCAAGCGGCTGATGGATATCGCCGGCGGGCTGGTGGGCTGCCTGTGCACGGGGATCATCTATCTGTTTGTGGCGCCCGCCATCTACCGCAAGTCCCCCGGCCCCATCTTCTTCAAGCAGAAGCGGGTGGGCCAGAACGGCAAGGTCTTTGAAATCTACAAATTCCGCAGCATGTACATGGACGCCGAGGAACGCAAGGCCGCTCTCATGGCGCAAAACAAGGTCCGGG
>Ga0079305_1003280_pt1 | contig 11365 bp, 10 predicted proteins | sample LMS_cellobiose_e_FD_79183 | JGI IMG/M metagenome (GOLD analysis project Ga0079305, IMG submission 79183) | Rumen-fistulated moose microbial communities from Alaska, USA - LMS_cellobiose_enrichment | ecosystem: Host-associated > Mammals > Digestive system > Stomach > Rumen fluid ... | reverse complement strand
GACTGCGCGGATGATGTCGATCACCGTGGTTTTCAGATAATCCACCGTGCGCTCGTGCTCAGTGATGACCTTTTCCCAGTCCCACTGATCCACATAGACGCTGTGGAGATTGTCCAGCTCGTCCTCGTCGCGCCGGATCGCGTTCATATCGGTATAGATCCCTTTTCCCGGGAAAAAGCCGTAGCGGTGCAGCGCCATGCGCTTCCATTTTGCGAGAGACTGTACGACCTGCGCCTCCGTCCCGGTGAAGCTGATCTCAAAACTCACAGGCCGTTCCACGCCGTTCAGATTGTCGTTGAGGCCGGAGCTTTCCTCGACGAACAGCGGCGCGGATACGCGGTATATGTTCAGCGCCGCGGAAAGGTTGTCCTCAAAGAGGCGGTGCAGAAGGCCGATGGCCATCTGGGTGTCATAAACGCTGAGAAGGCTCCTGTACCCTTCGGGAATCATTGTTTTCATGGTGGTCAAACTCCTCTTGATCTACTCGGACAGCTCCGTAATGAAGCGGTTATAGAACGCCTCGGCATTGCGCTTGAAATTTTTTTCGATGCGCTTTGCCTGCGCCTCGTCTGCGGCGAGGATCTTCAGATCGAAGATGCTGCCCACGCCGTCGCTCACGGCAAGGTAAACGGTAACGCCGTTGTCCCCCACCTCGTGATTGGCAAGGATCATTGCGCTGCGGCGCATCTCCTCTGCGACCGGCGCAGCCGCCCGCTCCGCCTTTTTCCGGACGGAATACGGAAGCCCCGTCTCCAGGATCTCACCGTTTCGGCTGCCCTTGGCGGTGACGCGGTAACCGTTTTCGTCTTCCTCGATCTGGGCGGTCTGAACCAGCTCAGCGAGACAGTCTTTATAATCAAAATATCCGATGCCGCCGTCGATCAGAACAAGATCCGCCAGCCGCTCCCCGTCGATCTCTGCGGGCAGTCGGCGCAAAACGAAGAGAATCAGCAGCTTGATGTCCAGCTTCTCATGAATGAAACCCCGGCGTTCCTCCACAGAAACCACCTCCCGGAAATCAATAATAATTTATTATACAATGTTTTTCCCTCTTCGTACAGTTTATTTTTCTGACACCCCGCTGTTTTTTCGCATACACTATAGTGAACTTACGTTCCGGGGAGCCCGGCTTCCCGAATAATCAGCAGGAGGTTAGAACCATGGCAGACAAAGTGTTGCCCGGTCCTGTGGAACGTCCCCGCCCCACGGACAGCGTCAACATACATACCGAGAAGATTCTTGACGCATGCAGAGACAAAGACTGCATCGACGATCTGCGCGTCTATCCGACCGTCAGCTCGCAGGCCGTCATTGACTCCGCGTTCAGCGTCCGTCCGGAATCCGCAACGCTGATCTACGCCGACGTCAATGTGGACGCCATCAGTTTCAACCGCGGGTATTATACGGTCGACGTCACGTATTTCTACATCGTCAGCGGTGAAACGTTCCCCGGCGGTACGCCGGTCCGCGGTCTGGCGGTCTTCGATAAGCGCGTGATCCTTTACGGCAGCGAAGGCAGCGTCAAGCATTTCAGCAGCCGCGGCGACATGAAGTCCGGCATCACCACGCAGCCCGGCGGACCGCTTGCCGTCGTGGAAGCCGTCGACCCCATCGCGCTGAACCTTCGGATCGGTGAGTGCGGGGATGGGGACGATCCCGAGAAACGCAGCATCCCGCAGGAGATCATCGACGCCATCGGGGAGAAGCTCAATCTCAGCGGAAACGGCAAGCGGCTCTATGTAACGCTGGGTCAGTTCTCCATGATCCGGCTGGAGCGGAGCGTCTCGCTTTCGCTCAGCGCGGAAAACTATCTTCCCAGCAGCGAGTGCGCCGGGAGCAGCGGCGACGACCCCTGCACGATGTTCAGCCGCGTGCGGTTCCCTGTGGAGGAATTCTTCCCGCCCGAATCTCTGCCGGCCGAGGAACAGTACCGGGATCTCATCTGAACGATTCACAAGCCCTCCGGCTGACGTTAGCCGGAGGATATTTTTTACGGTTCCGCATATACTGTCGTCATGATCGGAATGTTGGAACTCATCATGAAAACCGTCGTCGTTTTCCTTGCACTGCTTTTCTGCATGCGCGTGCTCGGAAAGCGGCAGCTGGGCGAGCTGGAACTCAGCGAGCTCGTCGTCTCCATTCTTGCGGCCGACCTCGCGGCTGTCCCGCTTCAGGCGCCTGAGCTGCCGCTTCGTTACGGCCTTGTGCCCGTCGCCGCGCTGTTTCTGTGCGAACTGCTCTTCTCCCTGCTGACGATGAAAAGCCAGACGGCGCGGCGCTGGCTTTGCGGAAAGCCCTGCTTTCTGATCCGGGAGGGCAGGATCTGTCAGCGGGAGATGCGGCGCTGCCGCTTTACCGTGGACGAGCTGACCGAAGAACTGCGCGGGAAGGACGTCAGCGATCCTTCAACCGTATGCTACGCCGTCCTCGAGACGGACGGCTCGCTGAACGTCGTTCTCTACCCGGAGCACCGTCCCGTGACGGCGGGACAACTCTCCCTGGCAACGGAGAACACCGGCTACCCCGTTGTTCTCATCGAGGACGGGACGCTGAAGCGGGAGAATCTGCGCATTTCCGGCAAGGATGAACGCTGGCTCAAGGCAGAGTTGACGCGCCGCGGCTGCGGCAGCGTCCGGCAGGTCTACGCGATGATCCTCTTCGGATCCGGCGCAATCTATTTTGCGGAAAAAGAAGCGTAACGCATTTCACATCCGTGCGCTGCGCTTCTCCTTTATATTCGGTACAGACGGATCAGCTTTTCCGCGGCCCGCATGCCGTCGACGGCGGCGCTGGTGATCCCCCCGGCGTAGCCGGCGCCCTCGCCGCAGGGGTAGAGCCCCGCGATCTCGCTCTGCAGCGTATCCGCATCGCGCAGGATGCGGACCGGGCAGGACGAGCGCGTCTCCGGTGCGGTCAACACGGCATCCGGCGCGTCAAAGCCGCGCAGCTTTTTCCCAAACGCCGGGATCGCCTGTTCCAGTACTTCCGTCAGGGTTTCCGGCAGCGCTTCATGCAGATCGCACCAGCGGACGCCGGGTCGGTAGGTCGGCAAAACGCTCCCCGGCCCCGCGGAGGGCTGCTTCCGCAGGAAATCACCGACCCTCTGTGCCGGCGCGGAATAGTCTCCGCCGGCGACGGCAAAGCAGCGACGCTCGATCTCGCGCTGCCATTCCATTCCGGCGAGAACACCGTCTCCGGGAAAGTCCTCCGGCCGAAGCGTGACCAGAAGCGCGCTGTTCGCGTTTTCCCCGGCGCGGCCGGAATAGCTCATTCCGTTGGTGCACACACCGCCCGGCTCACTGGCCGCGGCGACCACATAACCGCCGGGGCACATGCAGAAGGTATGCGCGCTTCCTCCGTCCGGAAAGCGCACATTCATTTTATATTCCGCGGCTGGCAGGTTTACATAATTATCTCCATATTGCGCTGCTCCGATCTTCCGCTGCAGATGCTCGATGCGTACGCCCATCGCGAAAGATTTTCGCTGCATCGGAACGCCCATATCGTTCAGCCAGCGGAACGTATCCCGCGCGGAATGCCCGACGGCAAGGATGAGATCCCTGCAGGCGATCCGGGCAGTCCCCTCCGGCGTCTGCGCTTCGGCGGCGGCAACCCGCCCTTCTTCCAGGACAAGGCCGGTGAGTTTGGTATGAAACAGAATCCTGCCGCCCAGCGAGCGGATCTCGCCGCAGATCCCGCCGACCACCTTGCGCAGGACGTCGGTCCCCACATGGGGCTTCGCGTCATAAGTGACGCACTCCGGCGCTCCGAACGCGTGGAATGTACGGAGAACGAAGGGGATGCGTGCGTCGTGGGTCCCGGTAGAAAGCTTTCCGTCGGAAAACGCGCCGGCTCCGCCCGCGCCGAACTGTACGTTGCACTCCGGATCCAGTGCTCCGCCTTCCCAGAATGCACTGACCGCTTTCATGCGCTCTTCCACGTCGCCGCCGCGCTCCAGCACCACGGGCCGCAGTCCGGCCCGGGCCAACAGCAGCGCGGCGAACAGTCCGGCCGGACCGAGTCCGACCACCACCGGCGGGAGGTCGCTGCGCGCCTGCGGGATCTCATATTCGTAAGGAACATATCGTGAAGCGCTGCGGCAGCGGTCAAGGAGCTTTGCCTCATCCGGGACCTCGCAGGCCACAGCATAGAGCCAGTGGATATCCGACTTCCTTCTGGCGTCCAGAGACTTCTTCAGGATCATCAGTTTTCTGATCCGGCGCGGCGGAATGCCCAGCGTCTTCGCCGCCCTGACAGCCAGACAGCTCTCCTTCTCGCCGGGATTCAGCCGCAGATTTCTCAGACAGATCATCGCAGTTCCCCCGCCCGCAGCCCGCTGGCCCACGCCCACTGCAGATTGAAGCCGCCGCAATCGCCGTCGACATCCAGCAGCTCGCCGCAGGCATACAGGCCGGGGACGATGCGGCTTTCCAGCGTTTCCGGATTGAATTCCGACGTTCGCAGCCCGCCTGCGGTCACCTGCGCCGCTTCGAATCCGGACACGCCGGTGACCGGCAGACGAAACGCGCGCATCGCACAAGCCAATGCATGAAGCTGCGCGTCCGTCAGCGTCCCGGCCGCAGCGCTGCCGCCGATCCCCGCATATCTGCATAGCATCTGCCCCAGGCGGGTCTGCGCCGCTCCGGTGAGGATGCGGTTTGCCTCCAGCGCCGCCCAGCGCCGGCGCCGCGCAAGAAGGTCCTCGAACAGCGTCTCCTCCGCTTCCTCAAACAGACGAAGCTCAATGCTCAGATCTCTCTGCCCGGCCGCAAAGCGGGAGAGCTCAAAGACTGCCGTTCCGGACAGTCCCGTGTCAGTAAAGATCACATCGCCCGCGTTCTCGGCAAGGATCGTTTCCCGCCGGAGAAGCCGAACCCGGGCGTTGACGCGGATCCCCTTCAGAGCCCGCGGATAGTCCGGCTCCGTGCGCATCGGCGTCAATGCCGGATAAAGCGCGGTCCGGCTGTGGCCGAGAGAAGCTGCCAGCGTATAGCCGTCCGTAACGCCGCCCAGCTTTGTGCCGGCGCAGCCGCCGCAGGCAAGAATCAGCTTGTCGGCCTCATAGCTCCGATCCCCCGCCGCTGCGGAAAACCCTCCGCCGGCGCGGCGCACCGCTTCGACCGGGCAATCGGTCAAAACCCTGAGATTCGGCCGTTCCAATCCGAGCCGCAGAACATCCAATACGCTGCCGGCATGACCGCTCAGCGGAAAGACGCGGCCGCCGTATTCCGTAACCGTCTTCAGGCCGAGCGTACTGAAAAAATCCAGCACGCGCCGGGGCGGCCAGGCATTCAGCGCCGGGACTGGAAAGCCCGGATCTTCTCCGTGATAGCGGCCCGGCTCCGTCTCCAGATTCGTCAGATTGCAGCGGCCGTTGCCCGTTGCGGAAAGCTTTTTCCCCACTCTCTGCTGGCGCTCGATCAGGATGATCTGCCGCGCCGGATCCTCCGCCGCGCGGATCGCCGCCGCCATGCCGGAAGCGCCGCCGCCGATGATCAGAACTTTTTCCATTTCATCACCATTCCGCCTCGGAAATGTTGCAACTATTTTGCATTTCTGGAATATAAAACGATTGTATTACAGTCGGCCGGAAAAAACAAGGGCGCCGTCCGGCAACTTTACATAATATTATGTTGACTTTACATAATTTCCTATGCTAGAATGAAAAAGAACCGAAAAAATGTCAAAGGACACTGAATATATGGCCACTTTATCATTTGACCCCGACAACACACTTGCCGGGGGCCTTTACGCTATGTCGCCGAGGGAAGCGATCCTGCTCGGCGTCGGTCTCTGCGAAGCAGCAGAGCAAAGCGTCGGCCCGGACGGCTGCCATGGCGCGATCTGGCCCGGAAACATCACTGCTGCGGACGGGCTTTTCGCTCTCGGCCCCGCCGGCGGCGGCACCGTTGCCGGCCTTGAGCCGGACGCGCTGGAATTTGTTGCGCCGGAACAGTTCTGGAACGGGAGCACCTCGCCCGCATCCGATGTCTATTCCATCGGTCTGATCCTTTACACCGCGCTGAACAACGGGGTCATGCCGTTTTTCTCCCCCGACGCGGAACATACGCCGGAAACGCGGGCCTATGCGCTCCAGAACCGGATGAAGGGGGCCCCCCTGCCCTATCCGCGCAGCGCCGGACGCGAGCTTGGCGAAGTGATCGCAAAGGCCGTCTCCTTTCAGGCCGAAGATCGCTATGAGAACCCCGCAGCGCTGAAGCTTGCGCTGCAGTCGCTCCCGGAGGGAGCCGCCGTTCCCGCCGTTGCTCCGGTGATCCCCCTGACAAAAGCGGAGGTGGAAAACGCCCACAGCTACAAAGTTGACAAGGACTTTGAACGTCTCACCCCGGACAAGCCGCGCAAGCCCGCCCCGCGCCGTCAGCGGGACGACGGCGAGGTCGACGAGGATATGGACGCCGGGGAATTCCGGAAAACGCCGAAGAAACGAGGCCGCTGGATTCTTCCCGTAATCCTGATTCTTCTGATTATCGCGGCCGCGGTGCTGCTGCTCAAAAGCTGCCAGGACTATTATGACCCGTCCTTCCCCATCAGCACCCCGACCGATCAGCCCCTTGATCCAGGCGCAAGTCTCATCCATCCGCCCGTTCCCACGGAATCCCCCGTACCTGTCGCAACGGAACCGCCGGAGCCCACCCCGGAACCGACGGAGACGCCGGCAGACCACCCGAGATATGAAATCTTTGTGGAAAACGTGACCTGGGAACAGGCGAAGACGCTGTGTGAGGACAAGGGGGGCCATCTCGCCACCGTCCGCAGCGACGAGGAGCTCGAGGAGATCATCGCGCTCGCCCAGTCCAAGGGCGCGCAGTTCGTCTGGCTCGGCGCTTACCGCGCAAACAATGCGCACTGGTATTATGTGACGGGCGACGCCCTGAGCTATACAAAATGGGATATCAACGAGCCCTCCGCGGTTGATATGGACGGAACAAAGGAGGACTATCTCCTGCTCTGGTACCGCAAGAACACCGACACCTGGTGCTACAACGACATGCGCAACGACCCCGTTTCCGTCGCCCGCGCGACATACAGCGGAAAACTGGCCTATGTCTGTCAGTACAACGATGATTGATTCGGTTTCATACATTGATGAAAAGGGCGCCCGGCAGCACCGGGCGCCCTTTTGATTCAGTTTCTTCTCATTTGGACAGCTTCGGTTCGATGCGGTTGACGATCAGATCCTCCACCGCGGCTGTCATGGTCTCCTGGTTCCACTTCTTCGCGTCCGCGGGGTCGGCGCGCAGCAGGCAGACCGGGAAGCCGTTGTCCTCCAGCGTCTTCACCATGTTGTAGTAGAAGTCGCCGTTGTTCATGCAGTTCTCGGTGGTCAGCAGCACAACGCCGTCCACCTGATTGTGGCGGGCCTCCTTGAGAAACCACTCGCTGTTGAACGGCGGGGTGTGCAGGAAGTCCGTGATCATGCTGAAGCGGGTACCGAGCGCCTTGAGCGGGTCGCTCTCATAATTCTCGCGGCCATAGGCGTCCGCCGCCAGACCGAGATACATCGACCAGATGAACGCGGCGCCGTATTTCTCTTCGAAGTAGTTGTAAAAGCCGAGGTTGAACCAGAGGCCGCGGCCGATCCACATCAGGCGGATGCGCTCGTTGGGCACGGCCGGCATGTTGTTGTCCGCGCGGTACTTGACCTCCTCATAGAGACTCTTCGCATGCTCGGTGGCCGACTTGGTGCCGCGCTGCCACTGGGCTTGCATGACGGCGTTGACCGTGTCGCTGATCGTGACCGGGCAGGGCTTCGTCTCCGCGATCAGATCGCGGGTCTTGCGGTACCAGTAGTCCTGTTCGTTTACATAATCCATAATCTCCCGGAGCTTGTTCATATCGAACATCCGGCCGGTCTTCTGCTCCAGAAACGCGATCAGGTCCCGGAGCTCCCGCTCAAAGAAATCGCGGCGGCGCTCGTTGGCCAGCTGATCCCAGTGCTCAATGGTTTTCTCCCACCATTTTTCGGTAATCACAGGCTCATAGTAGCGCTGCATGGTATACTGCTCGGCGCCGAAGGCCTCCGCCATGAGGTTCTCGATCTTGCCCATGACGGAGCACTCGCTCTGGGTAATGAGGATGCTGGGCTTGGGCAGACCGCCCCAAGGCCCCTCCTCCGGGTGCGGGTCCAGCGCGCAGGCATAGGCTGTGGAGCAGTAAGAGCAGATGTCGTCGCGGTAGCCGGCATCGCGGATGTAGCCGTACATCTGGGTGTTCATCTGCTTGGCCGCGCAGATGGCCGTCCACCACTGGTAAACGACGAAGGGGATGTCCATGGCGCGGAGGATCTCCATCGGCGCGTCTGCGCCGACGAGGGCGAAGGGCTCCCCCGCTTCCACGCGGGGTTTCAGAGACCGGAACCATTCCTTCTGATAGGCGCTGGCGGCCTTCGTGGCTTCCAGACGCTTGATCGAGCGGGTCTCGTATGTCTTTTTCTCTTCAGCCATTATGTGCCTCCTTCACCGTCGCGGCCAGTTCCCGGAACTGGTTGGCCAGCGCTTCCGGCTCTGTCAGCGGCCAGGTCTGCTTCTGCACCGTATCGGACGGGATCCCCCGCGGTTCCAGCACGCTCTTCCGGATGCTCGGATAATCCCAGACGTATGCCTCGTCGTTGTTGTTCATATAGGTCAGGAGCGCGTCCGCCCCGGTCTCTTCCAGCTTCTCTCCGACGGCTTTCACACGGGCTGCGATGCTGCCCTTTTCACTGCTGGGCATGCGGTCAAGGAGCCGCGCTGCCAGCGCCGGCACCGGCGCAATGTCCGTGCGCACCTGCGTGTCGAACATCCGCGCGCCCATATCATGATCTTCTCCGACGATGTTCAGGCCGTTTGCCTCGGCAAGCTCGTAGACCTCGGTCGTTTCCTGTGGGCTGCCGACGTAATAGACGCGGGCGCCCCCGGCCATGTCCCAGCCTCTCGCCGCCCCGGTGACGGCGCGGACGGCGTCGATGGCCTCCTGCTTTTCCATGAACATTGATCCGCCGATCACCACCAGCGCCTCGCTGCCGGTGACGCGGCAATCGTCCCTGCCGCGCAGCACGCTGAACTCACTGAGCGCCGCGCGGTACTCGTTGCAAAGCGCGATCGACGCGCGCAGATCCGCGTCCGTGACCTTCTTTTCCGACCAGCCCTCTACGGTCCCGATCAGATCACGCAGCTCGCGCTCGTTGCGCTCCTGCGTCTTGAAAACATGCTCCACCAGTTCAAAATCAAGATACTTCAGATCTGGAAGCGGGCGTTCCGGCTCCAGACGCTTCATCGTGCGGAAATAATAAAAGAGCTTCAGGAACATGTCCGAGCTGCTGCAGAACACCAGATGATCCATCAGCCCGGCATAATCCTCCGCAATGGATTCCCAGAGGCCCTTCCAGATTGCGCCGAAGGAATACTCCAGATACTTCTCCGCGCTGACGCGCTCCCCGCCGTAGTAGCCGGTCACACGGAACGGCAGCATCCCTGCGGCCAGGATGATCTCCTCCGGGACGTCGTATCCGGCGATGCAAACAACGCGCTTTCCGCTCTGCTTCCAGCCGGTGAGGACCTGCTTCCGGCCGTCGTAGGCCGCTTTCAGCTTCGTAAACGCTTCACATGCCAGCGCTTGCTTTCGTATTGCCATGCGTGTTCCCCCTCTTCTCTCCATGGGGCGCAGACTTCGCCCCGATCGTGTCCGGAACCATGATACCGCGGCGGAAGGAAATATGCAAGAGCCTGACGCGACGATTGATAAAAAAACCTCGGGATGTCGACCTGACCGATAAATGATTTCTATAAGATGAACGCAGAGTCTTCGAATTCCGAAGGTTCTGCGTTCATGTTTGTTATCGATTCCGGCCGGGGCCGGGGATCCCGCCTTGCGGCGCGTTCCCTACTCATCGACTTCTTCGTATTCCAGATCATCCGGTGTGCGGGCGCCTTCTTTTTCAAGGACGCCCTCGGCGCCGCACCCCGGGCAAAGCCCGAACCGCGGCCCGAGCTCGGCGATCAGATCCGTGGCGTATTTGAATTTCCGGCCGCAGTCCGGGCAGCGATAGTAAAAGAAGCAGGCGCCCCAGCTCATATTACTTTGCGAGACCGATGATCTCGCGGGCCTCGTCGGGCGTCGCAACTTCGTTGCCGAACTCGCGGATGACGCGGGCCGCGCGCTCGACGAACTGCGCGTTGCTCTCGGCGAGGACGCCCTTGGAGTACAGGACGTTATCCTCCATGCCGACGCGGACGTTGCCGCCCAGCGCGACGGCGGCGTAAAGGATCTCCATCGCGCTGTGCCCCACGCCGAAGGCGCTCCACTGGGAGCCGGGGCAGAGCGCGTCCATGGTCTCTTTCATGAAAACCAGGTTCTTGACGCTGCCGGGGATGCCGTTTGCGCAGCCCATGCACATCTGGAAGTACAGAGGTCCTTTCAGCACGCCCTTCTTCAGATAGTATGCGGCGTTGGCGATCATGCCCGGATCAAAGCACTCGATCTCCGGTTTGACGCCCCACTCCTGCATATTTTTGCCCAGCTCGGTCAGAAAGGCGGGGCTGTTGATGAACAGGCCGGAATTCATCCAGTTCATGGAGCCGCAGTCATACGAACCCATCTCCGGGCGCAGCTCCTTCAGGTGGATCTGGCGTGTCTCCTCCGTTGCGAAAAGATCGCCGGAGGTGGTGAGGTTCAGAACGATGTCGCAGTCGGGATGGTTGGTCTTCAGAAGACGCAGCGTCTCTGCGAATTTGTTCTTGTCCATCGTGCCGTTGCCTTCGTCGTCGCGCATATGCAGGTGCGCGACAGCCGCGCCGGCCTTCCAGCAGCTGTAGACGTCCTCGGAGATCTCAGCCGGCGTCAGCGGCACGTTGGGATTGTTTTCCTTTTTCGGCCACGCGCCGGTGACAGCGGCGGTGATGATTGTTTTCTTTGCCATACTCTTCCTCCATCATTCAGGCATATGCGGGGAAAGCGCTTCGCGTTTCCCCGCATATGATCCGCTTTCGGTTTTGCTTATTTCTTCTTATTGCGGCTGAAGAGTTTCTGCATATACTCCAGGCCGCTGGCGCCGTTGCCCTCGGGGAAGCCGTAGCCGGTGCCGCCGTAGGCATAGGTGCGGTCGGGAACGCTCTTATCGATGAGGTCCTCGTCGATCTCGGCCACGCAGCGGGCCATGCTGCCGTCGCCCATGTACCAGCGGAGCGGGAAGCAGTTGAAGCGGAACCAGACGCCCGCCGGGATCTTGTCCAGATCGCCGCCGAGGTTCTCGACGCCGACGATGCCGTGGCCCAGCATCTCCTTGTGGCAGGGCTCCCATGTGCCCCAGACGCCGATGTCCTCGAGGTCGCCGGCATACTCGCGGTAGGCTTCCTCACCGAACAGG
>Ga0079305_1003279_pt1 | contig 11366 bp, 11 predicted proteins | sample LMS_cellobiose_e_FD_79183 | JGI IMG/M metagenome (GOLD analysis project Ga0079305, IMG submission 79183) | Rumen-fistulated moose microbial communities from Alaska, USA - LMS_cellobiose_enrichment | ecosystem: Host-associated > Mammals > Digestive system > Stomach > Rumen fluid ... | reverse complement strand
TTATCGATCAGGGCAAGTGCATCAAGTGCGGCGCCTGCATGGCCAATTGTAAGTTCGGCGCCATTATCAAAGAGTAAGGAAGGTGCAGAAAATGAGCAAAGTGAATATCACCATAAACGGCAAGCCTTACGAGGCCGAGGCCGGCAAGACCATCCTCGAAGTCGCAAAAGAGAACAATATCTATATCCCCACCCTTTGCTATCTTGAAGGCGTCAACCAGTACGGCGGATGCCGCCTGTGCATGGTCGAGGTCGAGACCAACGGCCGTCCTATGAGAAATCTCCAGGCCGCATGTATGATCAAGATCAGCGAAGGCATGGTCATCAAAACCAACACCGAGCGCGTTCGCAAGGCCAGGAAGGTCAACCTTGAGCTGCTGCTCTCCTGCCATCCGAAGGACTGCCTGAACTGCAGCCGTTCCCTCGACTGCGAGCTCCAGGAGCTTGCCCGCAAGATGAACATCACCGAGAAGCGCTTTGAGGGCGAGAGACACGAGATCCCGGTCGACATCTCCGCCGTCATGACCCGCGATATGTCCAAGTGCGTCAACTGCCGCCGCTGCGTTGCGATGTGCAACAAGATCCAGAAGATCGGCGTGCTAAACGCACAGAGAAGAGGCTTCAACACCGTCGTGAGACCCTCCTTCGATATGCACATCGCCGATACCGACTGCACCAACTGCGGTCAGTGCATCTCCGTATGCCCCGTCGGCGCTCTGCGTGAGACCGACGCCATCGCCCCCGTCATCGAAGCGATCGAGGATCCGAAGAAGTACGTCATCGCTCAGGTCGCTCCTGCGGTCAGAGTCGCGATCGGCGAACCGTTCGGAATGCCCTCCGGCACCGTTGCCACCGGCAAGATGGTATCGGCGCTGCGCGCTCTCAACTTCGACGAGGTCTTCGACGTCAACTTCGGCGCCGATATGACCATCATGGAAGAGGGTACCGAGTTTCTGCAGAGGGCGAAGGCCGCTCTCACCGGCGGCAAGGCCGTACTCCCGATGATGACGAGCTGCAGCCCCGGCTGGATCAAGTTCATCGAGCACAGATATCCGGAGCTCCTGGACAATCTGTCCTCCTGCAAGTCCCCGCACATGATGCAGGGCGCAGTCGTGAAGACCTACTATGCTGAAAAGCTGAATATGGATCCGAAGGACATCTACCTTGTCTCCATCATGCCTTGTACGGCGAAGAAGTTCGAGATCGCCCGTCCCGAGATGAACGAGAACGGCGTGCGCGACGTCGATGCGGTGCTCACCACCAGAGAGCTCGCCAACATGATCAAGCAGGCCGGCATCGACTTCGTCAACCTCGCTGACAGCGACTTCGATCCTCCGATGGGTCTGTCCACCGGCGCTGCGGATATCTTCGGCGTCACCGGCGGCGTTATGGAGGCTGCTCTCCGCACCGTTTACGAGTTCGTCACCGGACGCGAGCTGCCCTTCGACAACCTGCATGTCGCTCCTCTCGGCACCAGCGATCAGATCAAGGTCGCCGAGCTCAAGTTCGAGAACGTGCTGCCTGAATACAGCTTCCTCGAAGGCTTCACCGCGAAGGTGGCCGTCACCTCCGGCTTCGACGGAGCCGCCCAGGTCATGGAGATGGTCAAGGCCGGCGAGACCTTCCACTTCATCGAGGTCATGGGCTGCCCCGGCGGATGCATCGTCGGCGGCGGACAGCCCCGCGGCATCAGGTCCGAGAAGTGGGCCGCCCGCAAGGCCGGCATCTACTCCATCGACGAGGGCAAGAAGCTGCGTAAATCCCACGAGAATCCCGCGCTCAAGAAGGTATACGACGAGTTCCTCGGCGAGCCGTGCGGCCACAAGGCTCACGAGCTGCTGCACACTCACTATACCGCCCGCGGCAAATACAACGAGCTCATGTGAGACTCCTGAACTGAAACAGAGCCCCGGAAAAGCTTCCGGGGCTCGTTTTTTTGTCCGAGCGGGAAAAATGTATATTGAAAAAACTCTCTTGCCCGGCGGAAAACCGGCGCGCCAGGCAAAAAAACAGACGCATCAGCGTTCGTCAGCCGTTGCGTCTGCGCTTTTTTATGCTTGTCCGGCTCAATCCAGCTGGGAGCGCACCTTGACGAGCTCCTCGATGAACATGCGGTCGAGGTCGGAGAGGGTGTAGTTTTTCTTGTATATCAGTATATCGCGGTAGCGTTTGGCGTTTTCGTCGCAGGTGCGCTCGACAAGCCCGAAGCGCTCCAGCGCGTCCCCGGACATCGGCGAGACCCACATGAAGGCGTCGGTGGATTCGGAGAGTATATCCATCTGGCTGCCGCGTTCAAAGACATAGATGTGCTTGTATACGTTGTCGACGATCTCGTTTTTGCGCACAGTGCTCAGCGGCAGCGAGGGCACGAAGGGATCGGCGTGAGCGATCTCGATATACGGCGTGAGGTCGGAGATGGTTATCCGCGGCTTTTGGGCCAGCGGGTGATTTTTCGACATTATCAGGCGATAGCTGAACTCATAGACCAGCTCGGCGTGCAGCCCTTTTTCCTCCAGCATGTTCTTGAAATACTGGTCGTAGGACTCCTGATAGCGAAGTATTCCGAGCTTGTAATCAGACTCGAGGATATTGATTATCGCGCGCTCGGAGTTGGTCTCCTTATAGAAAAGCTCCGTCTTGAGATTGGGATCGAGCCGCTTGACGAAGTGCGTGAAGGCGGTGGATATATAATTGGCGCGGGGCACGGAGATGGAGAACTGCTGCGCGATCTGGCTCTCACCATGATAAAGCGATTCCACGGCGTCGATCTGCGAGAGGATGCGGCGGGCATAGCCGAGGAACTCCTCACCCTGAGGGGTGGGGAAAAGACCCTTTGAAGTGCGCTTGAATATTTCTATGCCGAGGTTGTTCTCCAGCTCCCTGATCGAACGACTGACGTGCGGCTGTGTGGTATACAGCTTTTCGGCAGTCTTGGTTATTGAGTTGGTTTCGGCGACGTCTATAGCGTATTTCAGATGGACAAGATTCATCGCTTGCAGCTCCCGCAATTAATATATTCACTATATCAAATTATAGCAGATAAAATCCCGCAGGTCAATGACGGCGGGCGGGAATATTGTCAAAAGAATAACAAAAATGTGAAAAACGGGGGCGAAAGCCTCCGCTTGTCAGAATATTTCGCTCGTCAGCACGGTGACGGAGCCGTCAGCGACGGTGGCGAAGCCGCCTCCCACGCCGATATCTGCCACAGGCTCGCCGCCGAGAAAAGCCTTGAGCCTCCCGCGTTCGAGCAGTATCAGCGCCGGCAGATGGCCGCGCCTTATGCCGAGCATGCCCGGCTCGCCGTCCTCTCCGGCGGCTGCGTTCAGCCGGACGGAATCGCATTCGGCGTCAAGGGCGGCGCCGGTCGGAGTGACCACGCGCAGCTTTATGCGGTCGGTGCTGTTTTCCGGCATCTACGGCGCCTCCTCTCATTGTCTTTCGTCACAGTTGTTTCGCTTTTTCGTATACCTCGTCGATGTCGCCCGCCATGAGGAAGCTCTGCTCCGGCAGCTCGTCGCACTCGCCGCCGAGTATCGCCTCAAAGCTCTCGATGGTCTTCCCGATGGGCACGAACGCGCCCTTGATTCCGGTGAAGCCCTCGGCCACGTGGAACGGCTGACTCATGAAGCGCTGCACGCGCCGTGCTCTTTTGACGGTCGTGCGGTCGTCCGGCGAGAGCTCGTCCATGCCGAGTATCGCGATGATGTCCTGCAGCTCGTAATAACGCTGGAGAACGCGCTGCACCTCTTTGGCGGTCTTATAGTGACGCTCACCGACGACGTCGGGAGCCAGCATCCTGGAGCTGGACTCCAGCGGAGCCACGGCGGGATATATGCCGAGCTCGACAATGCTGCGGGAGAGCACCGTGGTCGCGTCGAGGTGGGAGAAGGCTGTCGCGGGAGCGGGATCCGTAAGGTCATCGGCGGGGACGTATATCGCCTGGACCGAGGTTATCGAGCCGTTCTGGGTGGAAACTATGCGCTCCTGCAGCTTGCCCATCTCGGAGGCCAGCGTCGGCTGATAGCCGACGGCCGAGGGCATGCGCCCGAGCAGCGCAGAGACCTCCGAGCCGGCCTGGGTGAAGCGGAAGATGTTGTCGATGAAGAGCAGCACGTCCTTGTGCTCCTCCTCGCGGAAATATTCGGCTATCGTCAGTCCGGCGAGGGGGACGCGCAGCCTTGCGCCGGCGGGCTCGTTCATCTGCCCGAAGACGAGCGCCGTCTTGTTGATGACGCCGGACTGCTTCATCTCCTGCCACAGGTCGTTGCCCTCGCGGGAGCGCTCGCCGACGCCGGCAAATACAGAATAGCCGTTGTGCTCAAAGGCGATGTTGCGGATCAACTCCATTATCAGTACCGTCTTGCCGACTCCGGCGCCGCCGAAAAGGCCGATCTTGCCGCCCTTGGCGTAGGGCGTCATCAGATCGATGACCTTGATGCCGGTCTCAAGTATCTCGGTCGCGGGTATTATGCTGGTGAAGTTGGGGGATTTGTGGTGTATCGGCCACTCGAGATCGGTATCGACGTCGCCCTCGCGGTCGATCGGATCGCCGGTGACGTTCAGCATCCTGCCGAGGGTGGCGTCGCCGACGGGGACGGTGATGGGATGGCCGATAGAAACGGCCGTCATCCCGCGCGACATGCCCTCGGTGGAGTGCATCGAGATGCAGCGCACGATGCCGCCGCCGAGGTGCTGCAGCGTCTCGAGCACAAAGCGGTTGTCGTCGGAGAATACCTCCAGCGCGTGGAATATATCGGGCAGCTCGCTGTCGCTCGGGAAAAGCACGTCCACAACGGGCCCTGTTATCCTTATGATGATACCTTTTGTTCCTTCAGCCATCGTTCATGACCCAAGCCTTTCGTGTTTATGGGAGCTCAGTCGTCGGAGGAGAAATACTGCCAGTCGTCCTCTCCGCGGTCGTAGGATATCTCGATGACGTCGGAAGTGACCTCGCTCTGGCGGATACGGTTTATCTTTGCCTCGAGCTCCTCGGAGGAGCTTTTGGAGTTGTCATACGCGGAGCGCATCGCCATGATCGTGGCGGCTTGAGCCCCGGCAGCGCATTCGAGCAGGCAGGAGTATATCTCGGCGTCGAGACACTCGCATATCACTTTTGTCACTATCGATCCGCGATCCGGTATATAGAGCGTCCGGAAGTCGTCGTCGCTGCGCTGCTTGGCGCCGGGCAGGAACACTTCATCGACTGGCGTTTGGACGAGCATATTTTTGAACTGCTGACGCACTATGACGATCCTGTCGGCCGCTCCGGTGCGGTAGAGGTCGCGGAGGCGTGCGCAGAGCTGCTGCGCGTCGCCGTAAGAGGGGATATCGCCGAAGAGATACTCGTTTTCGACGGGTATCTTCCTGTCGCGGCAATACTGCGACGCAACACGGCCGCAGGCGATCACGGAGGTCCTTCCGCCGTTTGCCGTGAGCAGGGCGGAAAAACGCGCGAGGACCTCGGAGTTGTAGCTTCCGCAAAGCCCTCTGTCGCCGCACATCACAACGATGCACAGCCGTTCGCCGTCAGGAGCCGCCTCGCCGCGTCCGGGAAAGGCGGCCTCGGCACCGAAGCGCGCGAGCACCTCGCGGCAAGCGGAGGCGTATTCGGAAAAATCGGAGCGCACGGCGTTGACGCGCGAATATTTGGCGGTCGCGACCGTCCTCATCGCGCCGGCAAGCTGTCCGATGGATCTTATGCTTTTGAGATGCTTTTTCAGCTCACGGATGCCGGCCATAAAGTGCGTCTCCCTGAAATATCTTTTGTCACGGCTGGAACGCGTCAGCAAAGGCGCGCAGGCACGTTCTCAGCTCGGCGAGCGTCTCCTCACTCATCTTTTTGCCTGTCGCGAGTGTCGCCGCAAGCTCCGGGCACTCGTTGTCGAAATATTCGAACAGGGCGGTCTCGAAACGCTCGACGTCCTCCGGCGGGACCTCATCAGCAAAGCCGTCGCCGACGGCGAAAATGATGAGCGCCTGATGCGCGTCGGATATCGGGGCGTAGCGTCCCTGGCGCAGTGCGGCCATCATCCTGTCGCCTGCAGCGAGCACGCGCCTTGTGCCGTCGTCGACATCTGAGCCGAACTGCGCGAAGGAGGAGAGCTCGCGGTACTGCGCGAGGCTCATGCGCAGACGTGAGGAAACCTGCTTCATCAGCTTGGTCTGGGCGGATGAGCCGACGCGCGAGACGGAGAGTCCGACGTTTATCGCAGGGCGCTGACCTTCATTGAAAAGATCCGTTTCGAGGAAGATCTGACCGTCAGTGATGGATATGACGTTGGTCGGGATGTAGGCGGAGATATCGCCCGCCTGGGTCTCGATTATAGGCAGAGCCGTCATCGAGCCGCCGCCGGCCTCGGGAGAGAGCCGGGCGCTGCGCTCCAGCAGACGCGCGTGGAGATAGAACACGTCGCCGGGATATGCCTCGCGGCCGGAGGGCCTGTGCAGCAGCAGCGAGAGCTCACGGTAGCTGACCGCGTGCTTGGAGAGGTCGTCGTATATGATGAGCACGTCACGCCCGGAATACATGAAGTATTCGCCGATTGCGGTGGCGCTGAACGGGGCGATATACTGCATCGAGGCAGAGCTGGATGCGGTGGCGCTGACGATCACCGTGTAGTCAGAGGCGCCGTATTTTTCGAGCTTGGAGCGTATCTCTGCGACAGTCGTCTCCTTCTGACCGATGGCTACATAGATGCAGACGACGTTCTTGCCCTTCTGGTTGATTATCGCATCGATGGCGATGGAGGTCTTGCCGGTCTGGCGGTCGCCGATTATCAGCTCGCGCTGGCCTCTGCCGATCGGCACGAGCGCGTCGATGGCTTTTATGCCGGTGTGCATCGGCTTCGAGACGGATTTGCGGTCCGGGATGGTGGGCGCATTGCGCTCGATGGGCATCATCTTGTCGGTCCAGATGCTGCCGTTGCCGTCGATGGGTACTCCGAGGGGATCGAGCACGCGCCCGAGCAGCTCGTCGCCGACGGGAACGCTCGCCATGCGTCCGACGCGGCGCACACTGCTGCCGCTCTCAAGGTGCTCGTAGCGTCCGAAGACGATGCAGCCGATGCGGCTGGGCTCGATGTCGAGTATCATGCCGCGCTCGCCGCATTCGAATTCCACAAGCTCGCCGTACATTATATCGGACAGACCGTCCAGCCAGCAGATGCCGTCCGAGACGCTGATGACACGCCCCTGCTGATATTCGTCTATCTCGCAGGTCAGGCTGCTTATCTGCGCCGCTATATCGTCGGCGACCTTTCGGAGATCCTTTTCGTTGAAGACCGGCTTCGCATTGAGCTGCTTTGAAGCCCGGTAGAGCATGTTGCTGACCGTGCAGTCGAATATCGTGTCGCCTATCCTCAGACGCATGCCGCCGATGAGCGTCGGGTCGACCTTGACCCAGTAGGAGGGGCGGCCGCCCACGTCATATAGCAGCTTGGAGGTGTGTTCGCCGATGCGGTCGACGATGTCCTGCGCGAGGGGGAAGGCGGAGGTCAGCGTGACGTAGAGCACGTCCTTGCTGGCAAGATAGGCGATATCGCCGGGAGTGAGATCGGCGTGCCGGAGTATCTCATCCGCGATGAGATCTTCCTTCGCCCGCATGATCGAGCGGTATGGCTCACCGGACATAAGTTCGGTGACCTCTTCGCGCAGCTTTTCGAAAAATTTTGCGCGCACTGACGTTATCATCTCGCGGCGTGCGTCGCTGAGATGATGCTCATGCTGTTTTTTGAGTCTTTCGAGCTCGGAGCGGGCCGCAAAGGCTGCTTTTTCGGCGGCTTCTCCGTTCTGAGAAGTTGATTCGGAGTCGTCGCCGGCGGGGAGCTCGGCTTCGGCCGGTCCTGGAGGAGCCTCCGGCGCCTCAAGCTCGTCCAGCTCGCGGTTTATCCGCTCCCTGCGGCTGCGGAACATCCGGACTATCGGCTTTCTTCCGATAAGGAATATCGCTCCGCCGAGCAGCAGGATATTGATGCAGGCGTAAATAAAGTGTTCCATCTTTGTTTTCCGTCAAACGATGATTTTTGGTAGGTCCGGTCTCAGGAGACGAGCTTTTCCGAAAAGGCGGAGGCGAGCTCGTGCAGCTCCTCATCAAGCATCGCGGCGAGACGGCAGCGGTCCTCCTCAAGTCTGAGCTTTTCATCGGAGAAATCCTTTTCGAGCCTTGCCGTTTCTTCAGCGAGCGTTTTTTCGGCGTTTTTCCTTGCTTTCAGCAGAGCGGCGGCGGCAGCGGCGCGTTCGTCCTGTTTTGCGGCGATCTCCGCCTCAGTGCGAGCACGCTCCTCCTCCTCACGCGCAAGACGGGCAGCCTCGCGCGCGGCGGAGGCCTCGTCGAGCTTGCGTCTGCGCGCTCGCATAAAGCCCAGGACAGGACGGAAGAGCATCCTGTCGAGGACGAGCATAAGCACCGCGAAGCAGATTGCGGTCCAGATGACGACCGATGGCTGAATATTCATGTGCAGCGCGCCTTTCCGATCAGACTCAGATCCTGGAGATGAGCATGAAGGCGATGAGCAGACCGTAGATGGTCAGCGCTTCCATGAGCGCGAGGGCTATGATCAGTGTGGAACGCACGTCCTTGGCGGAATCCGGCTGACGCGCGATGCTATCCATGGCGGCCTTTGCGGTCTTTCCCTGCGCGAGCGCCGGGAAAACGGTGCAGGCTGCGATGGTGAATGCGGCTGCGATGGCGATGATGGCTTCGGTGGACATAGTGATCTCTCCTTGTTATAGGTCGTTGATTGTATACTGTATCATAATGCGCTTTTGCAGCGGAACGGTCATTCTTCCGTCTCGGTGACCTCGTCGAGATAGATCGAGGTCAACATCGTGAAGACGACAGCCTGTATCGCGCAGAAAAGAAGGCTTAGCACGAGCATTATTATCGGCGCGCCGACCGGCAGCAGCTTGTAGAGCTGTTCGGTGACGGTCTCCTCGCCGAACACGTTGCCGAACAGACGCAGCGCCAGCGAGACCGGCTTGATGATCTCATCCAACACCAGCAGCGGGAGCATGAAGAACATCGGCTTGACGAAACGCCTGAAATAATGCTTGACGCCGATGCGCAGGCCGGCGGCCTGCAGCATGACGAAGGTCACGAGCCCGAGCCCGGCGGTCACCGAGAGCGACGCCGTAGGCGCCTTTACATAGTCGGTGAGGCCGACGCCGGGTATTATGCCGGAATAATTGGCAAGGATGATGAAGATGAACAGGGAGCCGAGGAACGTGAAGTATTTCCGCGCCTTTTCCCTGCCGAGGATGCCAGAGAAAAAGTTTTCAAGATATTCCAGCGCCATCTCGATCATGTTCTGAAATTTGCCCGGGCGTTCCTTGAGATTGCGGGTGACGATGAAGGAGATCAGCGCAACGGCGGCTATGATTATCCACATCGTCACCACCTCGCCGGTGACGTCGAGGAAGCCGAATATCGGTATTATTACACGGGAAGGTTCTCCCACGGATACATCATTCCTTTCACACGCTTCCGATCAGCGCTTTGAGATGTCTTTGGCGAGCTTGGCGGAGAGAATGAACGAGGGCACGGTCACGCCGAGCGCTCCGCCAACCAACATCGCCTCGAGCGGCCAGGGCAGGTATCGCGATAAAAAATAAATCGCGACAAGATACGCTATGTTTAACGTTTGTCGCAAGATTGATATCACGGCAAGATGAGAGCTGTTCTTTTCTATGATCTTTTTGGTGACGAGATAGTTCAGGAACGACAGCGCGGCGCCCACGGCAAGGGCGATACCGCCTCCGACAAGGATATCCTTCATTTCGGTACGCTCCGTTTTAGATATGGCTTTTTCTTCTTTATAATAGACTTAAAAATAGCACAGATGGAGCGATTTGTCAAGAGATATTCGGTGAACATTGCACTTGCGGAGGCGGCCGCTCCGACGTTCAAAAGGCGCGTTCTTACCTCGGGCGCGGCGATGTCCCGGCTGAAAGCCGGGCGGCGCTTTCGCGCCGGCTCCGGGCTGGCCCGGAGCACATCGCCTTCCTGAAGGAAGAAAGGCGCCTTCGGGGAGGCGGGCGGCCGCGCATATCGTCCCGAAGGGTTGCGGCGGCGGGAAAAATGTGGTAAAATCAGTGGAGAAAAAAGTTGGCGAGAGGTGCGAATGATGAGATATATACTTGCTTCGGCGTCGCCGAGGCGAAGGGAGCTCTTCGCGTTCGTGCGGGAGAGCTTCGAGATAAGGGTGCCGAAGGTGCGGGAACAGCTGCCGGAGGGCGTGAAAGACGCAGCGGCGGCAGAGTATCTGGCTGCTCTGAAGGGACGCGCCGCAGCGGAGCAGTTCGGCTGCGCGGACGCAGTTATCGTGTCGGCGGATACGATAGTCTGCGTCGAAGGTGAGATACTCGGCAAGCCGGAGGACGCGGAGGACGCGCGCAGGATGCTGGAGAAGCTTTCCGGCAGGATGCATAAGGTCTATACGGGGGTCGCGATCACAGGCGCCGCCGGTGAAAGGATATTCAGCGTCGAAACAGCGGTGGAGTTTTATCCTCTGAGCGAGGAGCTGATCTCGGACTACATCGCGACCGGTGAGCCGTTCGATAAAGCCGGCGCATACGGGATACAGGGCAGAGGCAGCATCCTGGTCAGGGGGATAAGGGGAGACTACTTCAACGTGATGGGTCTGCCGGTCGCCCGGCTCTACCGCGAGCTGGAGGAGTTTGAGGCCCGGAGCGGGGAGTGAAAATTTTTTTGTTTTTTGTGTTAAATTTGTCGTATTGTTATTGAGAAATCTCAAGCGAGCGGTTATAATATAAATGTATACCTATATTCAGCAGAATGACCGGAGGGACAGTCAAAAATGTTTTCTAAAGATATCGGCATCGATCTGGGCACAGCGAATACACTGATATTCATGAAGGGCAAGGGCATCATAATCCGCGAGCCTTCGGTCGTCGCGGTGGACACCAGGAAGGATCAGGTGAAATACGTCGGAACGGAGGCGAAGGAGGTCATCGGCAGAACGCCGGGCTCCATCGTCGCGGTGCGTCCGCTCAAGGACGGCGTCATAGCCGACTTCGACATCACGAGCTCCATGCTCCAGATATTCATAAAAAAGGCGGTCAACAACTCGTTTTTGTCCAAGCCGAGGGTCGTCATCTGCATCCCGTCGGGAGTCACTGAGGTGGAGCGCAGGGCGGTCAAGGAATCGACGATGAAGGCGGGCGCCAAATACGTCGCGCTGATAGAGGAGCCGATGGCGGCTGCGATCGGCGCGGGTCTGCCGGTGGCGGAGGCGACTGGCAGTATGGTAGTCGATATCGGCGGCGGTACCAGCGAGGTCGCGGTGATATCGCTCGGCGGTATCGTCGCGTCAAAATCGGTTCGCATCGGCGGCGACGAGTTCGATT
>Ga0079305_1003278_pt1 | contig 11366 bp, 8 predicted proteins | sample LMS_cellobiose_e_FD_79183 | JGI IMG/M metagenome (GOLD analysis project Ga0079305, IMG submission 79183) | Rumen-fistulated moose microbial communities from Alaska, USA - LMS_cellobiose_enrichment | ecosystem: Host-associated > Mammals > Digestive system > Stomach > Rumen fluid ... | reverse complement strand
TGATAAGCATACAATACTTTTTAGCCTATGCAACATCCTTTTTCTCAGGACTCTGCCGGTCAAGGCGCAAGCCCTTGCACGGAACGATGAAAACCGGGGCAGGAAATGCCCGCCCCGGTCCCGGTTCCTTTTTCCTTTGTTTCCCAAGGCGCCGCCGCGAGGCGGACGCCGTTCCGGAGCCCGTCCGACCGTTGGCCCTTCTGCCCGGAAGCCGCTCCTCCGCCGGGGCTCAGCCGAGCCTGGCGCTGAAATCCGCCATCGCTTCGGAGATCCGGAGCTGCTGGGGGCAGACCTTCTCGCAGCTCCCGCAGCCGAGGCAGGCCGACGGCCACTTCTCCCGGTCCAGCGCCCCGAGCGCCATCGGCGCGATGAATCCGCCGCCGGTGAAGGCATGCTCGTTGTAAAGAGAGAGCAGATAGGGGATATCCAGCTCCTGCGGGCAGTATTCCGTGCAGTAGCGGCAGCCGGTGCAGGGCAGCGTCTTCGCGGAGAGCATCCGCTCCGCGATCTCCCCGAGCGCCGCAGCCTCCGCCTCGTCCAGCGGCGCGTCGGTCTCGAAGATGCGGAGATTGTCCTTCATCTGATCGAGATTCGACATGCCGGAGAGGATCACCTTTGCCTCGGGGATGCCCTGCAGGAAGCGGAACGACCAGGCGGCGACGCTCTCCTTCGGCCGAAGCGCCCTGAGCTTCGCCTCGTCCTCCGCCCCCAGCGTGACGAGCTTCCCGCCGCGCAGCGGCTCCATGACCCAGACGGGGATGCCGCGCTCCGCGAGCAGGGCGACCTTTTCCTTCCCGTGCTGGAAGGTCCAGTCGAGGAAGTTGAGCTGGAGCTGGCAGAACTCCATGTCCTGCCCATAGGCGTCCAGGAAGCGCTTCAGAACGGGCAGCTCGCCGTGGCAGGAAAAGCCGAGATGCCGGATCCTCCCGCTGCGCTTCTGCCCGATCAGATAGTCGAAGATCCCGTATTTCGGGTCGAGATAGGCGTCGATGTTCAGCTCGCACACGTTGTGGAACAGATAGAAATCGAAATAGTCCACCCGCAGCCGCCGAAGCTGTTCCTCGAAGATCTCCTTTGCCTTCGGCATGTTGGTCAGATCGTAGCCGGGGAACTTGTCGGCGACGTACCAGCGCTCGCGGGGATACGCGGACAGCGCTTCCCCCAGCGCCTTCTCGGAGCTGCCGCCGTGATAGCCCCACGCGGTGTCGAAGTAGTTGACGCCGTGCTCCAGGGCGCAGGCGACCATTTCCCTGACCTGCGGCAGATCGACGTCGGCCGCGCCGCCGGCGCCGACCGGCAGCCGCATGCAGCCCATGCCGAGGTTGGAAAGCCTCAGATCCTGAAATTCACGGTAAATCATGGTATTTCCTCCTGAAATCAGATGTTGCCGGGGTTTGTACCTTCCCGAATCACGGTTCCGCCCCGTCCGGCGGCATAATCCACCGCCGCGGCAGTTTCCAACACTTTAACACAGATCGGCGTTCTTCGCAAGCTGCCGGTCCATTTCGGAAACGCGAGGGGATTTCCGGCCTCCGTTTCTTCACCGCCGGGAAAATATACGAATTATCGTATATACTCAAGTCCAAACACACATTTTATACTGTGTGTGGGTGGTGATGTCCGTTGATCAGCTACGAGCCCCTGTTCCGCACGATGAAGAAGAAGGGGATCACATCATATCGGCTTGGCAAGATGGGCTTTCCTATGTCGAACTACCACGCCATGCGGAATGGAAAGAACGTTTCAACACATACGCTGGATACCTTGTGCGACCTTCTCGACTGCGGGATATCGGACATCATCGAGCACATTCAAACACCCGGAAAGCGCTAAGAAAGGCGATCAGTGACGAAAGACTGACCGCCTTTTCCTTCCGCCCGTGTTCCCCGGCACAGGCGGTGTGATTTTGCGAGGGTTTTTCATTTTTCCGACACGAATGCTCTCAGCCGGCCTTTTACCTTTACAAATACTGCGCGATCCTGTATAATAACTTAGTTACGAATACTTTGAGGAGTTTTTGATATGATCGAATTCGACGAATACAAGGTAAAGCTGAACAATCTGAAGCCCGCGCTGGACGAGCTGGGGGAGTCCCTGAAGCTGGACGACGCGCGGCGGGAGCTGGAGGAGCTGCGGGCCGCCACGGAGGCGCCGGAGTTCTGGAACGACGTGGCGGGCGCCCAGAAGAACCAGCAGCGCACCAAGCTGCTGGAGGGGAAGATCACCCGCTATGCCCGGCTCTGCAGCACCTGGGACGACCTCTACACCATCTGCGAGATGGCGCTGGAGGAGAACGACGCAAGCATGCTCGACGAGCTTCAGAGCGGGTTTTCCGGCTTTGAGGAGGCGCTGGAGCAGACCCGGCTGGAGACGCTGCTGACCGGAGAATACGACGCGAACAACGTGATTCTGACGCTGCACCCCGGCGCGGGCGGCACGGAGGCCCAGGACTGGGCCAGCATGCTCTACCGCATGTACGTCCGCTGGACCGAGCGCCACGGCTACAAGTACACGCTGATGGACTGGCAGGACGGCGACGAGGCGGGCATCAAGTCCGCCACGATCAAGATCGAGGGGGAGAACGCCTATGGCTTCCTGAAAAGCGAGAACGGCGTCCACCGCCTTGTGCGCATCTCGCCCTTTGACGCCAACGCCCGGCGCCAGACCAGCTTCGCCGCGGTGGAGGTCATGCCCGAGATCACCGACACCAGCGAGATCGAGCTGCGGGACGAGGACATCAAGATGGACGTCTACCGCTCCTCCGGCGCCGGCGGGCAGAAGGTCAACAAGACCTCCTCCGCCGTCCGCCTGACCCATCTGCCCACGGGCATCGTGGTCTCCTCCCAGGTGGAGCGCAGCCACTTCCAGAATCTTGAGAACTGCAAGGAGATGCTGCGGGCCAAACTGGCGGAGATCAAGGAGCGCGAGCACCTGGAGAAGATCAGCGACATCAAGGGCGTCCAGATGAAGATCGATTTCGGCAGCGCGATCCGCTCCTATGTCTTCATGCCCTACCAGCTTGTCAAGGACGCCCGCACCGGCTTCGAAAACGGCAACATCAACAATGTCATGGACGGCGACCTCGACGGCTTCATCAACGCTTATCTGAGCCAGAACATCAGGAAGTAAGAGAGACAGAAACGATATGGGCAAGGGAAAAACCGCGGAAAAGATCATACTGATCCTGATTGTGCTGGCGCTGGGCTTTGCCGGCGGGACCGCGCGGCTGCGCCCGGAGGCGCGGGCGATCCGTCCGTCCGCCCCCTCGGCGCAGCCGGAGCGGCCGGTCCCGGCGACGGACGCGCCGCAGGGGCCGAAGGAGACCGTGACCATTCCGGAGGCGACGCTCCCGGCGGACACGCCCGCTTCGGCGCCGACGCCGACCCCCGCGCCGGAGCCGGAGCGCTATGTCTTCCACTTTGTGGGCGACTGCACGCTGGCCTCCGACGCCTACCATCAGGGCGGGCCGGACGGCTATGACACCGTAATCAACGGGGATTATGCCTATCCCTTCGCCAAAACCGTCCAGTATTTCGCCGAGGACGATTTCACCTTTGCGAACCTGGAGTGCGCCCTGACCACCTCCACCGCCGCCGCGGCCAAGACCTTCGTCTACAAGGCCGGCGCGGAGTACGCGCAGATCATGACCCTGGGCGGCGTGGAGTTCGTCTCGCTGGCCAACAACCACGTGCTGGATTACGGCCAGGCGGGCTATGCGGACACGAAGGCCGCCGTGGAGGCCGTGGGCCTCGGCTATGCCGGGCGCGACGAGTGGGCGCTCTATGAGACGGAGCGCGGCCTTGTCATCGGCGTATATGCCGTCTCCTTCGGCACCGCGGACCAGATCAAAAAGGGCGTGCAGGCCGTGCGCGACGCGGGGGCGGAGTTCGTCATCGCCGCGCTGCACTTCGGCACCGAGGGCAGCTATCGCGTGAACGCCGAACAGATCACGATGGCCCACGCCGCCGTCGACGCCGGAGCGGACTTTGTCTACGGCAGCCATTCCCACACGCTCCAGCCGGTGGAGGAGTACAAGGGACGCTGGATCTACTACAGCATGGGCAACTGGACCTTCGGGGGGAACACCAACCCCCGCGACAAGGACACCTTTATCCTGCGCCTGACGGTGGAACGCGCCGACGACGGCAGCGTCGCCGTCCTGGAGCGGGAGCACATCCCCTGCGCCTGCAGCGGGGAGACGAACCGCAACAATTATCAGCCGGTGCCCTATGAAAAGGACAGCGAGCAGTGGAAGCGCGTCCTGAGCAAGCTGGACGGAAGCTTCAACGGCGCCGATCTGAGCATCGGCTATGGGTATACCGCCAATGAGTAAAACACGAATCTTCACCACCATCCTCGCCGTGGCGCTGCTGCTTTGCATCGCCGCGGCCGCCGCGTTCCTGCTGCACGCCGGAGCGCAGCACCTCCCGGAGCCGACCCCGGAGCCCACGCCCGAGCCCACCCCGGAACCGACCCCGGAGCCCACGCCCGAGCCGACCCCGGAGCCGACCCCGGAACCCACGCCCGAACCCACGCCGGAGCCCGAGCCGGAGTATTTCACGCTCTCCTTCGTCGGGGACTGCACGCTGGCGAGCATCCGCAACAAGGGCGTTTCCTACAACAACTTCGAGTCCGTCGTGCGGGAGGATTACGCCTATCCCTTCGCCCGAACGGTGCAGTATTTTGCCGACGATTACCTGAGCTTTGCCAATCTGGAAAGCGCCTTCACCACCGCGGAGGCCAACACCGGCGGCACCTTCCTGTTCAAGGCCGACCCGGCATACGCGCAGATCCTCAGCGAAGGCTCCATCGAGTTCGTGACGCTGGCCAACAACCACGCCGGCGACTATCTGGAGCAGGGGATGGCGGACACCCGCGACGCGCTGGACGCCGTGGGCGTCGCCTGCGCCGGGGACGGGGAATCCTGCCTCCTGCAGCATGACGGCGGCCCGGTGGTGGGCGTCTACTGCGCGCTCTACCCGGACGTCTACAGCACGCCGCAGACCGTGGCCGACGCCGTGACGGCGCTGAAGGAGCAGGGGGCGGAGATCGTCGTGTGCGCGCTGCACTGGGGCCTGGAGGGCAGCTATACCGTGACGCCCGGCCAGCAGGCCGTGGGCGAGGCGGCCGTCGCCGCGGGGGCAGATGTTGTCTACGGCTCGCATCCGCATGTGCTGCAGCGCGCGGAGCAGACCGACGGCGGGACCATCCTCTATTCCATGGGCAACTGGAGCTTCGGCGGCAACACCGCCCCCCGGGACCGGGACACCGCCATTGCCCAAATCACCTTCCGCCGCGACCCTGACGGCTCGCTCCACCGGGACCATGTGGCCTTCGTTCCGTGCAAACTCTCCGGCAGCGACGGCTTCAACGATTACCAGCCGCAGCCCTACGATCCGGAGTCGCAGGAGTTCGCCCGCGCCATGAGCAAGCTGGACGGCACGTGGAGCGGCGCGGATCTCACCATCGATTACAGCGCATTTCATTGAAAACAGCCTGGATTCGATCAAAAATGATGCAATTTCGTGATAGGATTACACTGTAATAATGTAATTCTCTGCAGTTTTGGAGGACCGTATGGCAAAATATTGCGTGAAATGCGGAAAAGCGCTCCCGGACGGCGTTGAGATCTGCCCGGACTGCAACGTCTCCGCCGCGCAGGAAAAGGAAGCCGCGCTCTTTACCCACATGACCCCGGACGCCGAGGTCTGGAAGACCGCGGAGCCGGTGAAGCAGCGCCGGAGGGCAAAACGGCCGCGCAGCGCGCAGCGCACGGCGTTTTTCTATTCTCTCGCTGCGGTGCTGGTCGTCGCGGCCGCAGTCCTCATCATCTTCGGTCAGCCCGCTTCCCGCGTGGCACGGGCGCTGAACCGCGGCGAGATCGACCGCGCCCTGCAGATCTACCGGAGCACGCCCCGCCTGAGCGGGGGCGATCAGCGCAGCGAGACCGTCGACAAGGCGATCATGGCCGCGGCCGAGTCCATCTGCGCAAGTTACGCCGACCACACGATGGACGCGGACACCGCCGCGACGAAGCTGGCCCAGCTGGGCTCCTTCGGCGAGGCCTCCGCGGAGATGCTGGCGGACGTCTACGCCCAGTTCCGCGAGTCCAGCTCCTCGCAGGGGCACATGGATGCGGCGGACAAGCTCTTTGCCGCCGGGGACTTCCTTGCCGCGCGGGAGGAATACCTGCAGGTCCTGATCACGGACGCGAACCATGACGCGGCGAAGCAGAAGGCCGCCGACTGTCTCGTGCGCTACGGCGAGAAGGTGAGCGGCGAGGCCGAGGCGCTGATGGAGGAAAATGATTATCCCGGCGCGATCGAGCAGCTGAAATCCGGCAACGACATCCTCTCGAACCGCTACGGCAGCTTCAGCGACGCCATCGACGCGCTGCTTCCGGAATGCTATGACCGCTATGAACGCTATCTGCTGACCGAGGCGGCGAATCTCGCCGCGCTGGAGGATTACGAGGCCGCGGTCCGGAAGATCGACACTGCGCTGGCGGACTTCCCCGCGGAGCGCCCGGCGCTGACCGAGGCGCTGGATGCTTACCGGGCCGACGCCCGCGCCTGGCGGTTGAAGAACGCGGGCGAGCGGGCCGACGCCGACTACGCGGCGGGGAACTACGCCGAGGCGTTCGCGGCGCTGGAGGCGTTCCGGGATACGCCGGATGAAGACGCCGCGGGCGCGCAGGCGCTGATCGACGCCATGGAGCGGCGCTTTGCCGCGGACAAATGCGCCGAGGCGCAGCAGACCTTCGGCGGCGAGCGGGACAATCTGGACAAGGCCATCGCCGTTCTGGACGGCGCGCTGGCGCTCCGGCCGCTGGAGGAGCTCACGACTTACCGCGACCACCTGGCGGAATACCTTCCGCTGAACCTCGTGGAAGCGGAGTTCTCCGGAAAAGAGGGCGTCGTTTACCGCAACACCGGCGAGTTCACGGCGCTCAACAGCCGGACCTATACGGAGGGCTGGATCTGGGGTGCGGACGGCGCGGAGCTCAGCTTCACGCTGGACGGGGCCTATGACCTGCTGGAGTGCAAGTTTGTGGACCGCCGCGACGACGAGGAAGTCGTCGAGGGCCAGTTTGAGGTCTGGTGCGACGGGGAGAAGGTCTTCACCTCCGAAAAGATCGTGCACCCGCAGGTGGACGGACAGAGCGTCTCCGTGGAGATCAGCGGCTGCGGCGAGCTGAAAATCGTCTTCCTGTGCGACTATGAGGTCAGCACGACGGAAAACGGCTTCTGTTACCACGGCATCTGCAACCCGAAGCTCACAAAGAATCTGGACGACGCTTAAGTCGTACCTGTAAGGGAGATAACGAGATGAGAGAAGATTACATGCAGTTGACCGCGCCGGTCTTCAACGTTCAGACCTATTCGATCCACGACGGCCCCGGCATCCGCGTGACGGTGTTCCTGAAGGGCTGCCCGCTGCGCTGCCTCTGGTGCGCCAACCCGGAATCGAACCTGGCGACGCCGCAGCTCATGACCTACAGCGCCAAGTGCAGCGGCTGCGGGCGCTGCCTGTCGGCCTGCCCGAAGAACGCCGTCAGCATCGGCCCGAACAAGGACGGAAAGATGATCGCGATCACCGACCGCGCCCGCTGCGTCGACTGCGGCGCGTGCGTGGACGCCTGCCCCAACGAGGCCAGGGAGATCGCCGGCAAGCCCATGACCGTTGAGGAGGTGCTGAACAAGGTGCTGCGCGACAAGCTGTTTATCGACGCCTCCGGCGGCGGCATGACCGTCAGCGGCGGCGAGTGCCTGATGCACCCGGACTTCACCGAGGCGCTGCTGTACGCGGCCAAGCAGGCCGGACTCCACACCGCCGTCGAGAGCTGCTCCTTTGCCAGCCGCGAGGTCGTGGACCAGGTGTTCCGTTACGTTGACCTCGGCCTGTTGGACGTCAAGCACATGGATTCCGACAAGCATAAGGAGTATACCGGTGTGCCCAACTGGGTGATCCTTGAGAACATCAAGCACATCTATCACGACCTGAAGGTGCCGGTGATCGTCCGCGTCCCCTGCATCCCGGGCTATAACGACAGCGATGAGAACATCAACGCCACTGCCCGCTTCACAAAGGAAGAGCTGGGGCCCGAGGTGGCCGTGAACCTCCTGCCGTATCACCGCTTGGGCGAGAGCAAGAACGAGTCGCTGGGCAAGGAGATCAACTGGGCCATCGAGATCCCCTCCGACGAGCACATGGAGCATCTGAAGGCCATCGTGGAGCGCTATGGCCTCAAGGCCCAGATCGGAGGCTGATGCTTCAAATCGAACCCGCTTCGCTGGGCTTCGATTTGAGAAAAACACTCCGCACCCGCACTCGCTTCGCTCGCACGGTCCGCTTCGTGCGCGGCATTTTTTGCGAGGCGCATGTCCCCACAAAAAATGCCCGGACTCCCGGGCGATTTTCCGGAAATATGAAGCATCCGCGTCCCGGTTTGCCGGGGCGCGGATGCTGTTTTTTTATTGGATGCCGGGCTGGTCGTCCAGCGCCCGCAGCGGGGGATCCTCCGCCGGGATGCCGAAATACTGCGTCAGCACGTCCCGGAGATCGTCCAGATCCCGGATCTCGCGCTCGACGCGCATGGTGGCGCTGTGCAGCGAAAACTTCCGCCCCGCGATCCAGACGCCGCCGTCCGGCAGCCGGAGGTTCACGTTCAGCAAGGTCCGGAACACGCTGCCCTCCCGCTGGGCGACGTAGAAATTCATGGGGATCATATCCGCGTGCGGCATGGGAATATCGTGGTAGAGAAAGACCCGCTCCGCGCTGCCGTCATCATGCACAAGCTCCACGCAGTGAAAATCGCCGTCGCGGACGACGCGGTAGCCGTGATACACCGCGCCGTCGTATCGGACGCAGCCGTCCGGGACCGGGCCGCCGAAGCCGACGTCGCAGAAATACTTCTCCCCGCCGATGACGCAGACGATGCCGCAGTGCGCCGGGGGCGTGACGAAATCGCGCCCGGCGACGATGCGGATCGTGACGAGGTACGCGTCATACCCCAGCGCCTCCAAAAGCGACCGGAACAGGCTGTTGAGCTCAAAGCAGTAACCGCCGCGATGCCGGACGACGATCTTGTCATAGATGTCGGCAATGGCCAGCGAGGGCGTGTCGCCCCGGCCCCAGACGTCCATATCGTCAAAGGGGATGTGCGTGAGCTGGGCGTGGACGAGCCGGTCCAGCCATTCCACCGTCGGCTCCGGTTTCTCGCCGCCGAGACCGATGCGCTTCAGATAGGCGCCTGCGTCCGGCAGGGGAGCGTAGAGTTCTTCATACATGGGCGGATTCTCCTTGAATAAATGATCGCGTTCATTTTACCACGCCGCAGCGCAAATGAAAATACCATTTCCGCATAACGCTGACAAAAATTTCCGCGGGATGCGATCAGCGATCAGCGCGATAAGGATAAGGGACAAAACAGCGCCCCGGCAAAACCGGGGCGCCTTGCGTGCTGATGTGTCAAATCGGAACGATCTCACGGGAGAGATCAGCCCATCTCGACGATCTCCTTGATGACGGGATCGAGACGGCCCCACTCGGCCATGATCTCATCGCCGGGCCAGGTGTAGTACTTGGAGGTACCGCCGTTGACGCGGCATCTGTCGTAGAACTCGCTGCCCGCGGGCTCCTCATCGATCTTGTCGATGACCTTGGCGATGGCGTCGCAGATCTCATCGGGCGTGTCGGCCGGGACGACGAACATGGAGCGGTTGGGGACCATGTACTTCGCGGCGTCGGCGCCGAAGACGTCCTGCAGGGTCGGGATATCCCGGATCAGGTCGACGATATCCTTCTGCTCCTCGGTATAGACGCTCCAGTCCTCATCGGCGCGGCAGTTGATGATGGCCTTGCAGCTGCCGTCCTTCAGATACTGGGTCGCGGTGGTCTCGTCGAGCATGACGCAGTTGATCTGGCCGCCGAGCAGGGCCGCGGTGGCCTCGGCGCTCTTTGTGGGAGCCCAGCGGATGTTCTTGGCAACGCCGGTGCCGTTGAAGATGGCCTTCATCTTGATGTCCATGACCTTGCCAGCGATGGAGGCGACGGTGACTTCACCGGGGTGCTCCTCGGCATACTTGGCCAGCTCCTCCCAGGAGCTGTAGGGGGAATCGGCCTGGGTCAGGATGATGCAGCCGGAATCGGGATAGGGCTGGATGGAGCCGGCGCAGATCTTGAACTTGCTGGAGTCGGCGGGGTTGACCTGCCAGGTGCCGTTGTAGAAGTTGGAGATGCAGTTCATGCCGATGGCCATGATGGTCTGGCCGTCGGGCTTGGCCTGGGTGAGCTTGAGGGCCAGCGTGGCGCCGCCGGCGGTGTCGTTGCTCTCGATCTTGACGGTTTCACCGGTCTCCTTGGTGATCCAGTCGGCGATGGTGTGCAGGTTGACGTCCGTCAGGGAACCGACCTGATAGCCGGAGTAGATGGTCAGCTCGCCGTTGGGCCACTTGACCTCGGCCTTGGGGGCCTCGCTGGCGGGGGCGGGGGTGTCAGCCTTCGGGGTTTCGGTCTTCGGCGCGTCGGTTTTCGGCGCGTCGGTCTTCGGGGTGTCGGCCTTCGGCACGTCGGTGCTGCTTGCCGGCGTCTTGGAGCCGCCGCAGGCGCAGAGACAGAGCGCCAGCGTCAGGGCAAGAAGCAGTGCGATGATCTTTTTCATTGCGTATTCCTCCATTGAAAATAGTGTTATGTTCCGCAGACTGTTGTCTGAGACATACGAAAAAGTGAACGGGTTACGCATCCGGTCCGGCCGGATCCCGGCTGCGCTTTTTGAACAGCGGGCTCAGGAAGCCGAAGAGCAGGACCAGAATGCCGATGAGAATGAAGATGGCGGAGATGGGGTGCCTCGTGAAGCTGAAGAACTCCGTCAGACCCCTCGCGCTGTAGCTCATGCCGCGCCGGATGTTGATCTCCAACATCGGCGAGAGGATGAAGGTCATCAGGAAGGGGAGGCTCGGGATGCCGAAGCAGTCGAACAGAACGCCGACGATGCAGAAGAAGATGGCGACGATCAGCCCGAAAAAGCTGTTGGTTGACATGTAAGCGCCGATGAACGCCAGCATGATGACCGCCGAATAGAGATAGTGATAGGGGATCTTCAGCAGGGCCGGGAAGGTCTTCATGCCGAGCGTCTCATACAGCAGCACGACGATGCCGCTCAGGAGCGCGCCGACGAAGATCATATAGACGATCTGGGGCTGTTCGCGCATGAACATGGGGCCGACCTGGATGCCCTGGATGTTCAGGGCCGCGATGAACTGAACGCCCGCCGCGTCGCCGGGAATGCCCAGCGCCAGCAGGGGGATCAGCGCGCCGCCGATGGCCGCGTTGTTGGCGGTCTCCGCCGAGAGGACGCCGCCGAT
>Ga0079305_1003277_pt1 | contig 11367 bp, 8 predicted proteins | sample LMS_cellobiose_e_FD_79183 | JGI IMG/M metagenome (GOLD analysis project Ga0079305, IMG submission 79183) | Rumen-fistulated moose microbial communities from Alaska, USA - LMS_cellobiose_enrichment | ecosystem: Host-associated > Mammals > Digestive system > Stomach > Rumen fluid ... | reverse complement strand
CTTCGATCTTCAGAGTTTTTTCCATCTTGTTCTTCTCCTTTTCGTTTTTATTTTCCGTTATCGGCTCCGACGGCTCGGCCCCGGCCGCACGTCCTCCGTTCAGTCTGAACAGATTCAGCCTGAGCGCGTTTGTGACGACGCAGAAGCTGGAAAGGCTCATCGCCGCAGCGCCGAACATCGGATTGAGCTGCAGGCCCAACGGGATGAACACGCCCGCCGCCAGCGGTATACCTATTATATTGTATATGAACGCCCAGAAGAGATTCTCCCGGATGTTGCGCAGCGTGGCCCGGCTCAGCGAAAGCGCCGCCGGCACGTCCGAAAGCCGGCTCTTCATCAGCACCACGTCCGCAGCGTCTATCGCCACGTCAGTGCCTGCCCCGATCGCGATGCCGATGTCCGCGCTCGTCAGCGCCGGAGCGTCGTTGACGCCGTCGCCGACCATCACGACCTTGCCATCCTTTTTCAGCTCACGTATCACGCTCTCCTTGCCGTCCGGGAGCACTCCGGCCACCACCTCGTCCACGCCAGCCTGAGCGCCGATGGCCCTTGCGGTGCGCTCGTTGTCGCCGGTGAGCATGACCACGCGCAGCCCCATCTCCCTCAGCCTCGCGATCGCCGCCGGGCTGTCCTCCTTGAGCACGTCCGCCACGGCTATCACGCCGAGCAGCCGACCGTCTTTGACAAACAGCAGCGGCGTCTTTCCCTCTCCGGCGAGCCTGTCGATCCTTTCGGACATCTCATCGGGAATATCGGCCTTTTCGCTTATAAACTTAAAACTTCCGCCGAAGAGCTCGCTGCCTCCGAGCCTGGCGGCAAGCCCGTTACCCGGCAGCGCCTCGAAGCCCGTGACCTCCTCAGCCGCGACGCCCTCCTCTCCGGCCTTCTGCAGTATTGCCTTCGCAAGCGGGTGCTCGCTTTTGCTCTCCAGTGAGAGCGCATATTCGAGAAGCTCATGCGCATCCACGCCCTGCGCCGGCAGGATATCCGTCACCTTCGGCTCTCCGAGCGTTATCGTGCCGGTCTTGTCCAGCACCACCGTCTTCGCTTTTCCCGTCTCCTCAAGCGAGACGGCCGTCTTGAACAGTATCCCGTTTCTCGCGCCCACGCCGTTGCCTACCATTATCGCGACCGGCGTCGCAAGGCCGAGCGCGCACGGGCAGCTTATGACCAGCACCGAGATACCACGCGCGAGAGCGTAGCCGACGGTTTGACCGGCAATGAGCCAGACCGCTGTCGTCACGAGCGCGATCGCTATGACTGCCGGGACGAACACCCCCGACACCTTGTCGGCGATCTTGGCTATCGGCGCTTTCGTCGCGGCGGCATCGCTGACCATCTTTATTATCTGCGACAGCGCCGTATCCTCACCGACCCTCGACGCCTCGCATCTGAGATATCCCGACTGATTCAGCGTCCCCGCCGAAACGGCGCTCCCGACGCTCTTGTCCACCGGTATGCTCTCACCGGTCAGCGTCGATTCGTTGACCGCGCTCTCGCCCTCGACTACCACTCCGTCCGCCGGGATGTTCTCGCCGGGGCGGACGACAAAGATGTCGCCCCTTCTGACCTGCTCGATCGGCACCGTGATCTCTTCGCCGCCGCGCAGCAGCACCGCCGTCTGCGGGGCAAGCTTCATCAGACCCTTGAGCGCGTCGGTGGTCCTGCCCTTGGAGCGCGCCTCCAGCATTTTGCCCACCGTTATCAGCGCCAGTATCATGGCGGCGGACTCAAAATAGAACTCATGCATATACCTCATCACGCCCTCGCTGTCGCCGGCCGCCTGAGCGCCGGTCATCGCGAAAAGCGCGAAGACACTGTAACCGAACGCGGCACCCGAGCCCAGCGCGACCAGCGCATCCATGTTCGGCGCACGGTGCAGCATACTTTTGAAGCCGCTGATGAAGAATCTCTGGTTTATCACCATCACGGCCGCCGCGAGCAGAAGCTGCGCCAGCCCCATCGCGACATGGTTGCTCTCAAAAAAGGCAGGCAGCGGCCATCCCCACATCATGTGTCCCATCGAGATATACATCAGCACCGCGAGGAACCCCAGCGAAGCGATCAGTCTACGCCTCAGCGCAGGTGTCTCTCTGTCCTTCAGCGCATCCTCATAATCCCTGCGGGCGCTGCGCTCCGCCTTTGCCGCAGTTTTTTTCGCGGCTCCGTAGCCGGCGTCCTCCACCGCAGCGATAATATCCTTTTCCGCCGCCGTGCCCTCGACGCCCATCGAATTGGTCAGCAGACTGACTGAACAGGAGGTCACTCCCGGCACCTTCGACACCGCCTTTTCCACCCTTGCGCTGCAGGCGGCGCAGCTCATTCCCGTCACCGAATACTGTTCCATCAAAAATCCGTCCCTTTATTTCATCAGCTTCTGCAGCGTCGCGACCAGCTCGTCGATCACCTCGTCTCGCCCCTCGCGTATGTCCCTTGCCACACAGCCGCGGATGTGCCGGGCGATGAGGTCCCTGTTGAAAGAGTTGACCGCCGCGTTCACCGCCGCCGACTGGATAAGTATATCGTTGCAGTAGGCGTCACGCTCGATCATCCCTCTGATGCCTCTGATCTGTCCCTCGATGCGACTCAGCCTGTTCATCAGCTTTTTCTTCTCTTCCGCCGTTCTTTCCGTGGTCTTCTCGCAGCACGGACAGAGCGTCTTTTCCTCATCGGTCATTCCAACCACCGCCTTCTGTATATATAATATACCCCCATAGGGTATTTGTCAAGTCTTTTTTATTGGTTCCCGCGACTGCGGAGGATATTCGCAGCAGCTCGCCGCGGCGGATGGATTCTGTCTGCGGGCGGGCAGAACAAGGACAAAAAAGCACGGTGAAGCTGTTCACCGTGCTTTTGCCGTTTATCGGATATAATCAACTCACCCTTATACACTCGCGTCTCCGGCGGCGCCGCTTTGTCATTCCACCGGCACGACGTCGTCGTATACCGCGCGGAATATCGGCGATATCTGCTTATCCATGTGGTAGCAGCCGAAATACCAGTGCTTGAAGGTGAAGCGCTCGGAGAGACGCTGCAAAAAGATGTGCAGATGATTCATCTGCTCGTTTGTGCCGGTTATGGCTCCGCGTATTGCCATTGGGCAGTCGTGTGTGACGACTACGTCCACGCTGTTGCCGTGCTCCTCGAGCGTCTTTATCGCGAAGCGCATGTCCTCCTCGCTTGGCAGGCGGGAGATGGAGCCCTCGGTCTGTTCGGAGTCCTCCAGAAAATCCGATATCCCGCCGCCGAACGCGAACACCTTTTTGCCCTCGATCTCAAAAACGCAGCCGCGGCGCAGCAAGACCAGCCCGTCGTAGATTATCCTCACGCGTCCGCCGTACATCTCCGACTCGGGATAGTCGTCGAACGCGCGGTAGTTCTCGTGCGAGCCCTCGACGAACAGTACCTTGTAGGGCAGACGGCCGATTTTGCGGATGAGCTGCTTTTCGGCGCGTCCGCCGTTCCAGACGAAGCCGAAATCCCCGCAGATGATGAGCGTGTCCCCGCGCCGGAGCTTCTTCATCCCGGCCGATCTGAATTTTCCGAATTCCCCGTGGAAATCCCCGGTAACATACAGCATGATACATCCCTCGTCACATATCCTTGCTTCAATTATACACTTTCGGTCCCGACATGTAAACATGAAAATTTTTAACGTTCAGCGAACGAGTCCGCTCACCACCAGCCCTATGACGCCCGGAAGCCCCAGAAACGCCGAGACCGCAAGATTGTATATGTTCACCGGGATGCCGATCCCCGTGACACGCGAGGAAAAATTTATCAGCGCAAGGCCTATGAAGCCCGGCGCCGACATATAGAACAGCGACGCGAGCTTCCGCTCCCCCTTCAGACAGTATCTGAGCACCGTGAACGCCGAAAATGCCGCGAGCACCCACAAAACATAAGCAGCCATGACCTTGTCCCCCTTTTTTTCGCCCGTCCTTCCGCTCAATATCTATGACTGACGCGTCACGTTTATACCGGCGGCAGACGCATCCGCAACTTTTTCTTGCCGTTCGCGCGATATTGCGTTATACTATAGTATATCAAAAGCATCGAAAGAGGGATCGGACATGATCTTTGAAAAAGGCAGACCTGCGGACACAGCCGGAAGGCTCGAAAAGGAGATACGCGTCTATGACCTGCTCGACAGCCTCGGCGTCAGCTACGACCGGGCGGACCACGAGGCGGTGATGACGATGGAGGCCTGCAAAAAGGTCACCGAGGTGACCGGGATCGACCCGTGCAAAAACCTCTTTTTGTGCAACCGGCAGGAGACCGATTTCTATCTGCTGCTGATGCCCGGCGACAAGCCCTTCCATACGAAGGATCTCTCCGCGCAGCTCGGCGTCGCCCGGCTCTCCTTCGCAAAGCCGGAGCATATGGAGCGGCTCCTCGACCTCACCCCCGGCTCAGCCAGCATAATGGGGCTGATGAACGACGCCAACGGCGCCGTGCGTCTGCTGATCGACGAGGACGTGCTCGGTGAAGAATACTTCGGCTGCCATCCCTGCATCAACACCTCCAGCATCGGCTTCAAGACCTCCGAGCTGCTTGAAAAGGTCATCCCCGCGCTGAAGCACCCCTACACCGTCGTCAAGCTCTGATCCCCCCACCGGAAAATGAGGCTGTGACGCACCTTGACTTCTTTTTGCAAGCGAAAGGCACGGCCTTCTCCCGATACGATATAGTTGTCTCAACCGCATACTGTGGGCAAAACACAGTTGCATTAAAACATTTTTGTGAGGAAACGTCTATGATGTATCCCAAAAACCGATCAGAAAAACTGGACAAAGAACTGTTCTGCAACCCCACCGCGGAATATCGCGGAGCGCCTTTTTGGGCATGGAACGATACGCTCGATGTGAAGGAGCTCTCCCGCCAGATCGAGACCTTCCGGCAGATGGGGTTCGGCGGGTTCCACATGCACGTCCGGACAGGTCTGAAAACACCTTACCTCTCCGAAGAATATATGGCGGCTATCAAAAGCTGCATAGATAAGGCAAAAAAAGAGAAGATGCTCTCCTATCTTTACGACGAGGATCGCTGGCCCTCCGGCACCTGCGGAGGAAAGGTTACCGGTGAGCATCCCGAGTTCGCGCAGCATTCGCTCATGCTGACCACGACCCCCTATCAGCCGGAGCGCCCACACCGCGCCAAGGGCTCCGCACCCGGCCGCGGGCAGGTGATACAGCGTCAGGACAACGGTGTTCTCATCGCCGTTTACGACGTTTGGCTCGACCAGGACGGCTATCTGGAAAAAGCGGAAATGGTCTTTGAAAGCACCTCTCCCTCAGAGGCGGAAACGGAGGCCTTCGACTATTCCTCGCTTCCGCCGAGAGCCGGAGCGACCAGGTGGTACGCCTATGTCGAGCACATGACGGACGACCCGTGGTTCAACGACCATCCTTATGCCGATACGCTGAATCCGGAGGCGGTCAAAGCCTTCCTGAAAAGCACGCACGAGGTCTACGCAAGGCATCTGGGGGACGAGCTTGGAAACGGCGCAAAGAGCATCTTCACCGATGAGCCGCAGTTCACCAGCCGCGAGCCTCTCGCCTTTTCCGATGAGCAGAAGGACGTCTTCTTCCCGTGGACGTACGGGCTCCCGGCATTTTACGAGAAGCAGTACGGCGAAGCGCTGCTCCCGGATCTGATGGAGCTCGTGTTCGAGCTTCCGGAGGGATCGCCGCAGACTGTCCGCTGGCGCTTCCAGAACGCCGTCACAAAGCTCTTCATCGAGAGCTACTGCGACCAGATAAGCACCTGGTGCAGCGAACACGGTCTCTACCTGACCGGACACATGATGGACGAGCCGCGTCTGGAATCACAGACGAAGGCCGTGGGCGACGCCATGCGCTGCATCGCAAGCTTCGGCATACCGGGAATAGATATGCTCTGCGACTATCATGAGTTCACGACCGCAAAGCAGACCGCCTCGGCTGTCCGCCAGATGGGCCGCGAGGGCATGACGAGCGAGCTTTACGGCGTCACCGGATGGGACTACGATTTCCGCGGGCACAAGCTCCAGGGAGACTGGCAGGCCGCCCTCGGCGTAACGCTGCGCGTCCCGCACCTCTCCTGGCTGAGCATGCGCGGCAATGCCAAGCGCGATTATCCGGCTTCGATCAGCTATCAGTCCCCGTGGTACGAAAAATACCGCATCATAGAGGACCATTTCGCCAGACTGGATACCGCTCTGACCAGAGGAAGACCAATAGTCGAGCTTGCGGTGGTACATCCGGTGGAGAGCTTCTGGCTCCTGTGGGGGCCCGGCGACAAGACCGGTGAAAAGCGCGCGCAGATGGAAAAAGACTTTCTCTCGCTCTCGAACGAGCTGCTGCTCTCCCATTTCGACTATGATTATCTGAACGAAGCGCTGATCGATGAAAAACGCATGGACGCGTGCACGGAAGGCGGCCGTCTGCGACTGGGCAAAATGCGATACCGCGCGGTGCTCATCCCCGACGTGCTCACCCTCCGGAAAAGCACGGTCAAACTGCTTGCGGCCTTTGCGGAGGCCGGCGGCAAGGTGCTGACGCAGGGTAAGGAGCCTCCGTTTATAGACGCCTCCTTGGCCAGGGATTCCGAGGCATATGATGAGCTGAAAACGCTTTATGAAAAAGCGGTCTTTGTCGGCGCAAGACCGGAACGGATCCTCAGAGCGCTCGAACACGAGCGTTTCGTCGATATCCGTTCGAAAAACGGCGAACGCAGGAAAGGACTGCTCTGCCAGCTCCGTGAGGACAATGACTGCCGCTGGCTGTTCGTCTGCAACGGACAGAATCCGGAGACGCCCGATATCGACCCCGCTCCACTGCTCCGCTTCACCCTGAAGGGCGACTTCTCGATAGAAAAATACGATACGCTCACCGGAAGCATCACAAAGATAGCGGCCGACAAAAAACAGACCGCCAAAAGGAGTGGGATGCCGAAATGCGCGGACGAGTCCTCCTCCGAACGGACGACATCTTTTGAGACGGTGTGGCACATTCATGACAGCCTTCTTCTCCGCCTGAGCCCCGACACAGAGGATGGCGTCCGCCCGGAGCCGCCCTCTGAAAGCGCAACCGTCGTGCCGCAGCAGGCCGATATCCGCTTCGGCAGGGTGAGGATAGAACGTGAAGAGCCGAACGTGATGGTCCTCGACATGGCCGAATATGCGCTGGACGAAGGCGCATATCAATCGAAAGAGGAGCTGCTTCGCATCGATAACATGGCCAGAGCTGCCCTCGGCCTTCCGCCGCGGATCAAGGAGGTTGTCCAGCCCTACATCCTGATGGAGCGGGAAACCGAAGCGCCGAAGCATCGTATACACCTGCGTTTCCGCATCGTCTCCGAAACGGAGCTCGACGGCACGAAGCTCGCGCTCGAGGAAGCGGAAACGGCCTCCGTCGTTCTCAACGGGGAAGCCGTCCCCTGCCGCTGTGAGGAGGACGCCTATTTCGTCGACAGGGCCATCCGCACCGTCGGCCTTCCGACCCTCCGAAAAGGTGAAAACATCCTTGAGGTCACCTATCCGCTGGGGAACAGCACCAATCTGGAATGGCTCTATCTGCTGGGCGAGTTCGGCGTAAAGCTCGACGGGACGGAGAGCACCCTCGTCCCCGATCCTCAGGCCATTGGTTTCGGAAATATCGTGAATGAAGGCCTCCCCTTCTACACCGGGAATCTCTGGTACCATACCGAGATCGAAGCAGAAGCCTCCTGCGAGGCAAGCGTCCGTGTGCCGCAGTACCGCGGCGCGCTCACGGAGGTCTGGCTGGACGGGAAGCTCGTCGGTGAAACGGCCTTTTCGCCCTACAAAGTGGACTTCACGGCGGAAAAGGGCAGACATACGCTCAGCTTCAAGCTCTACGGCACAAGGCAGAACGCCTTCGGCCAGCTCCACCACACGCTGGGGTATTATTTCTACCAGAGTCCGAACTCCTGGTTCACCGCCGGAGATCTTTGGACGTATGAATACAGCCTGAAGCCGGCCGGCATCCTTAAATCTCCGGAGCTTTGCGGCGCGAGATTCATACAGGAGGACGGCGGCATCAGGCAGACCCTCGGGACTGCGGCGCACCACGAGGACCTGAGCTGACATATCGCCCGGCTCCATTGACGATGCGTCGACCTTTACTAAACCTGTAAAAACTCCAATGAAACAGGCGTGACCACCCCGGTCACGCCTGTTTTGTCATGTTGTTCCTGCATTGTCGGCAGCAACCGACGCCCACACGGTCGTGAGCAAAAAAGCGGAAGATAGTTTTATTTGGACAAACATGCACACTTGTCCGGAAGGCCTTCTCTCCTGCAAGCCCTGACATATCGCCTAAATCTCATCGTTATAGTAGCGACGGATCAACTCTGCAAGGTTCGACGCCACAAGGTCCGTTTCGTTTGTTTCATGCTGCCAAATATATATCCTGTCGACATCCGCTCCGCCGTAACTGTCGATGTTATAGCAATAACAGTCGCCGCATCCGTTTCCCGCAAAAAATATATGTCGCTCGATATCATCATAACATTCGAGCAAATATTCACGGTTCACGGCGACAGTCTCTTTTATTTGCTCTGTTGAAAAGAACAGCCAGCCATCGCCGTTCATTTCTGAGAGCAGCTCCCTCAGTTCCGTCGGAAACGGATATCCGACCGCCTTTTCGGCATCCTCTATCTCTGCCGGAAGCGCAGGCTCCTGCGGATGCGCACGTGCAGCGTTTTTGTTGTCAAGTATAAGCTCCTTGTACATTCCATGCCTCCCAGGCTGCCTGTCGGCCCTTTGCATCATTCCGCCTTACGCGTTCACCCGACAGTGAGGCCGCCGCTGACGGTCTCCACCTTCACCGCGCATGCGCCGTCGCCGAACACCTCTTTGCCGTTCTGTGTGGTGTGGGCAACATCGCTGTTCAGTTCGCCGCTGACGGTGCTGAAGCTGACCGACGCGCCAAGCCCCTCCAGCAGCGTTATCTCTATCGACGCGCTGACGGCGTCCGCCTTGAGCTCCCAGCAGGCCGCGACGCCGATGCTCACGTTCCCGCTCATCGTATTGACTCCGATCTTTTCCGCACCGACTCTTTTGAGCGATACTGCGCCGGAAACGCTCTCCGCTTTCAGCTCTCCGGAAGCTCCGGTTCTTTCTACGCTCATGCCGCCGCTGACAGTCTCCAGCCTGACGCTCCCCGCGTCGATCTCCTCTGCCTTCAGCGCGCCGGAGACGCTCTGGAAGACGAAGCTGCCGCCGACCGTGCTCACGCCGATCCCGACCGCTCCTGATACCGTGTTTATCTCAAATTTTTCAAGCTCAAGGCTCTCCGCCGATACCGGCGCGCTGACGGTGTTCACGCTCAACTCCACGCCGGCTGGCAGCTCCAGCCTGAGCTGCTTCTTCTCCGCCGCTATGTCCGTGACGTTCAACCCCGATTTGCAGTAATTTATCTTGAGTGTGCCGCCCTCGAGCTTCCAGCGCAGCTTCTGATGCTCCTGCAGATCGCTCCCGCTCTCGCTGACCGAGAGTGTTTTCCCGGCGCTCTGCACCAGCTCGACGCTGCCGTTCACCCAGTTGACGACGACCTTTCTCACTCCTTCGGCCTCATAGCTGAAGCTGCCGACCTCGTAGTTTTTGTCTCCGAAAAGGTTGAAGCCCTCCATACGGAAGATATCGGAGTTCTTGATGTTCGCGCGCCTTATCATCGAGCAGCCTCCGAACGCCGAAACGAGCATCAGCAGGCACAGCAGCATGGATATAATCTTCAAAAGTACCTTTTACACAGTATACACCCCTTACATTATTATAAAGAAAGATCGATCATATCTTCCCGCGGCTCCGCGGTCAGCGCCTTCGCCGTCTCTTGCCGGACACGGCGTATACCAAGAAGAAAACCGTCGCCGAGACTGCCGTCCCAAGCACGTTCAGTATTATATCGTCGATATCGAACGAGCGGCCGAATACCGGCTGCAGCAGCTCTATGCATACAGAACAGACAAAGCCCGCGGCCAGCGTCCCGCTCCACCTCGGTTTGGCCTTTGAGAGCGGATAGAGCACGCCGAACGGCAGGAACAGAATAAAATTGGCGATGCTCTCAGCGCTGTGCAGATATTCGGACGGGCGCGGAACGAAATTGAAGCTCCACTCAAAAAATCTGAGCGTCCTGCCGCTGTCCATATGGTAGAGCAGCCTGTACCAGACGTCTCCCATCACATCCAGCAGCAGCGTCAGACAGATCAGCCCGGTCAGATAGCAGACGAACAGCACCGAGCCCACTCTGCGGCGCGTCGGCTCCCTCTTTTTGCCGTGATATCTTATCAGCCAGTATAGCGCGCCCGCCAGCAGCGCGATCGGCAGCGCCTGAAGAAAGTATCCGGGATAGGTGGTGAAAAAGAAATACTGAAAATTCATATCAGCCGGAAAATACATATCTGTTTCCTCCATGTCAGCTTTTCTCAAACACATTCGTCTCAGCGGATGACGGCGCGATAGGATATCGTCGGGCTGGTGTCGTAGTACATATCCGAGGGCGAGCCAGGCGGAAGCGTGCCTGACGCCGCAAAGCCCGACGGCGTCATCCCTGTCGCCGCCTTGAAGACGCGGTTGAAGTTGCGCACCTCCAGCCCGCAGCTCATCGCCACACCGGCGACGTCAGGATGGTCGCGGGCGCCGCCCGAGCGCAGCATGTCGATCGCCTTGCCGACCCTCACCGTTCCGAGATATTCCGAAAAGCTCATCCCCGTGAGACGCTTGAAGACCCGCGAACAGTATGTGGGCTCGTATCCCATCACGGCGGCGGCGTCCGCAAGGCGGATCGGCTGGCTGTAGTTGGCGTCGATATACGCCGTCAGCCGTTCCAGCCGCTTGAACACGCCTGCGTTCCCCACCGCGGGAGCCGTTCCGCCGTCCACGGCAAAGCTGCGCGTCAGCCGCGTCGTCAACCCCGCGAGCTCCAGCCGCACCAGAGCCTCCCAGCCGTCCCTTCGCGACTCCAGCTCATCGTGCACGGTGTCGAATGTTCTTTCGCAATATTTGTCCAATTTTTCCCTTCTCAATTCCTCCGCCCTTATCACCGGCGGCAGCTCTCCGTGCGCAGCGCTCAGCCGCTCCGTCTCCATCGGGTCGAAAATGATGAAATCCATGACGTTCCTGTCGCTCTCGTTGTTGCTGCAGTGCGTGTCACCGCTGCGGCAGACCGCCATATCTCCCTTTTTGCACAGAAATTCCGAACCTCCGATGCTGATGTGGGCCTCTCCCTCGCGGATATATATCAGCTCCGTCTCGCGGTGATAGTGCGGGAGAAAGCGCAGGTCTTCATAGCAGCGCGCCCACACGATCAGTCCGCTGTCGTACATCCGTTTTTCCAGAAAAGCCTCCATCCCATTCGGCACGCTCCT
>Ga0079305_1003276_pt1 | contig 11370 bp, 7 predicted proteins | sample LMS_cellobiose_e_FD_79183 | JGI IMG/M metagenome (GOLD analysis project Ga0079305, IMG submission 79183) | Rumen-fistulated moose microbial communities from Alaska, USA - LMS_cellobiose_enrichment | ecosystem: Host-associated > Mammals > Digestive system > Stomach > Rumen fluid ... | reverse complement strand
CTTGCGGTTTGGCAGAAGGCAATGCTGAAAATGATCAAGGAGTATTGCCGTTCAGGCTACAATTTACGGGTAAGGCAGGTCATATTTACTTTTTCAGATTCAAAGATTGAAGTTGTCAGGAAAACGGAAGCAGCATCCATCCGGGGGCCTATCGTCGTATTGTGTATCAGGAACGATTTACAAAGGGTGCAGATGCTGATTGATCACTATCGGCAGGTGGGGGTTGAAAGATTCGCTTTTCTGGATAATTATTCGGATGACGGCACGTTTGAATGGCTCTTACAGCAAGGCGATATTGATTTGTTCAGATGCTCCGAACCTTATCAGACACTGGTGAAAGAAGGCTGGATTAACCGAATCGTCAGCTATTACGGGTTTAACAGATGGTATATTCTTACCGATTCTGACGAGCTCGTAGTATACAAAGGCATGGAAAAGCATCCGCTGGCAGATTTGATAGGCTATGCGGAAAAGAACGGGATCAGCCGTTTCAAGGGGCTGACGCTTGATACGTATTCCGAGAATCGTTTGTTTGGAAAAACGGACAGCATTAAGGAATCATACTGCTGGATTGACACGGACAGCTATATAGAAGTTGAAACGCTGAGAGGAAACAAGAAAATCAAGCGGATGATGGGCGGACCGAGATACAGGCTGATGAACTCGAATATTACGCTTTCAAAATTTCCAATCGTGTTTTTTGAGCCGGGGACAATCAGCGACAGCGCACATTACCAGTTTCCCCATGACGTGATAGACACTGCGCCGTGTAATTTGGGAATCCTGCATTACAAATTTATTGACAAGGATTTGGCTGAGTACGAGAGAAGGGCCAAGGATCACTCGGGGTTCTCGTTAAACGGGAAGTTTTATAAACAATATATCAATTTCATCAACAACAACGGCGACGTATCCTTTATGTATGAAGGAAGCAGGAAATTTACTGATTCCAGCGTTTTGGACAGCGTCAGGCTGATTGAATCAATTGATCTGGGGGCATAGGACGATTGACGACCGGAAGACGGCGGCGATGCCTGCGGGGAACAGCTCGGGGACGGGCAGCGGAACGAAAACGACTAACAAGAATGTGGGAAGAACAGGTCGAGGCATTATGAAGAGTAAAACAAGCAAGAATGTCATACTGGCTATGACGATCCTGTATTACGTATTATGCTTTATTTCGGATTCATTGCCGGGAGGCCAGCTTTTGATAGCGATCCCCCTGGCAATCATGCTGTTTATTTATCTGTACAGCAACAAGGGCGTTATCCGGTTTGGTGCAAGGGGATACTTTGCTTATATCATCGTTTTTCTGGCATTCTGCGCGCTGTCGCGTTTGTGGGCGGAGGACCCCAGGCTGGCCGTATCCAAGATCAATTCATTGCTGTTCGCGCTGCTGGCTATGATCGTAATCGTTATCTGCACTTATTCCATGCGCGATGTCGATTTGCTGTTAAAAACAATCATGTACGGCGGTTATCTCGTCTGCCTGTTTATTGCTTTTCGATACGGATGGAGCGGCATACTCGGGTTGGTAAGGAGCGGCGCCCGAATAGACAATGAAATATTAAACGCAAATACGATTGGAATGTGCGCCTCGTATTCGATTGTTATCAACGTGTATTATGTTTTATACCGCAAGATAAAACCAATAGATTTCGCAATGCTTCCAACAATCGTGCTGCTGATTGTTTCCGAAAGCAGAAAAGCGATTGCCATTGTTGTCATGGGGGTGTTTGCGCTCATTCTGCTGAAAAACATCAATAACAAGAATATTCTGAGAACGATGTTCAGAATCGTATTCATCAGCGCCCTGTTAATCGGCATCATATTTTTGCTGTCAAGGCTGCCTGTTTTTTCTCCTATTACCGCCAAGTTTAAAAACCTGATCAGCCTGCTTCAGGGCAATGAATCCCGCGGGACGAGTTCCAGCTGGATCAGGCTTGCGTATATAGATTTGGGCTGGAAGCTGTTCAAGGCGCATCCATGGGTTGGAATCGGTATTGCCAATGCGAACATCTATACCAGCATGTACTATGGAAACAACCATTACCTTCACAATAATTTCATTGAGCTATTGGCCTGCGGGGGAATCATTGGCTTTTTGATTTACTATTCAATGTGGATTTATTTGCTGTATGTTTTCATAAAAAACCGCAATTACAAAGACAGCAAGTACAATATCTGCTTTATCCTGCTGATCATTCATATGGTGATGGATTATGGCCTCGTTTCCTATTACAGCAAGGGGACGTATGTTTTCCTGTTCTTGTTCTGGCTGGAAGCGAAGCAGCTTATAGACAAAAAAAGAAGCGGAAGGCTGAGCGAATAAACCGTTTCCGGGCGCCCCAAAAGCAATATTGCCGCGGCGCTGCCGGCTTTGCAGGCGCACAGGGAACGGAAGCGGGAAAGAGAAAGCGGTTATCGGAAAGAACGTTAAGAGGAATACTGCATGAGCAAGACGAGAACGCAAAAGGCTGCGCTGAACACTTTGACCGCGGCGATCTCCGAAATCGTCGCGCTGGTTTGCGGCCTTATTCTTCCCAGGATGATTTTGGCCAATTATGGGTCGGCGTACAACGGCATTACTACCTCTGCCACCCAGTTTTTGAGCGCGGTATCCATTTTGACCGTTGGCGTTTCCGGAACTACGCGCGTTGCGCTGTACCGCAGCCTGGCTGATGGAGACATAAAGAAGAGCAGCGCGATCGTCCGCTCGACAGAAATATACATGCGGAAGATAGGCCTTATTCTTCTGGTGTATATTGTCGGCCTTTCCATCCTGTATCCCATTTTTGTCCAGACCGGATATGAATGGCTGGATGTTGCGGTTCTTGTCGCGGCCGCCGGGATAGGGACGTTCGGGCAATATTTCTTTGGGACGGCATACACCGCTTTTCTGTCGGCAAATCAAAGCGTATATATTTATAATATTTTTCTCATTGCCACGGTTCTGGCGAATACGGTTATTTCAGCCGTGCTGATCAAGCTGGGCTGCAGCATCCAGATCGTGAAGCTGAGCAGTGCGTTTGTATACTTTTTGCGGCCGCTGATGCAGAGTTTATACGTGTCCAAAAGGTTCAAAATCGATAAACGCTGCAAACCTGACAATTCAGCACTGGCGCTGCGCAGGGACGTTATGGCCCATTCCCTGGCAAATATCGTGCACGACAACACCGACATGGTTGTTTTAACGCTGTTCTGCAACGTGAAAATCGTTTCGGTTTATACGGTGTACAACCTGGTTATGCATGCCCTGAAAAAAACGCAGGGCGTATTTACAAGCGGGACCGAAGCCATATTTGGCAATATGTGGGTGAAGGGCGAGGCCGATAAGATAAAAAAAGCGTTAGGGTATTATGAATTTATCGTCGGCGTCCTGGTATCCACTATATTTGCCACGTCGTTTATTGTGATTCTCCCCTTTATTTCATTATATACGAAAGGGGTTAACGACGTTGAATATGTATTGCCGACCTACGCCCTGGTAATATCGCTGGCACAGGCATGGTTCTGCCTGCGCGCTCCTTATCTGACTTTGGTGCAGGGCGTGGGGCATTATAAGCAGACAAAGACAGGCGCCTATTTTGAAGCGGGAATAAACCTTATCACGTCGGTCATACTGGTTCAGTTCATTGGAATTGTCGGCGTTGCGGTCGGCACGCTGATAGCAAACGTATTCAGGACGGTCCAGTATGCGTGGTATATCGACAGGAGCATTGCGCCGCGCGGCATGAAAGTATTTATTTTCAAGGTGGTGTGGGCGATTGCAAATGCCGCCGTTTCCTATTTCATTGCCGCCCCTGTGGTAAGGGAGTACGCGCATTTGAGCTGGCAGAACTGGATCCTGTGCTCATTCTTTTCCATTGCTGTTTGCGCAGTGATCACCCTTGCGTCTTCGCTGATATTCTTCAGGAGCGACCTGACGGGGGTCATTGGCATTGCAAAAAATATGATTAAAAAGAAGATCAGGCCGAAGAAAGCGTGACGGAATTTCGCCTTGCAGAAAAAATGCGGGCAGAATAGAGGGATGGAGATGTTTCCATGAACAAACAAGAATTTTTGCAGGCAGCACTTGCGTCGCCGGACTGTCCGAAGGATTTTTCTGAAATGTATGAGGAGTTCTGCGCGTATCAAAAGCTTGCCCTGGATACGCTCAGGGAATTCCACAGGGTATGTGAACTGAATTCAATCCATTACAGCATATCTGACGGGACCATGCTGGGCTTCATTCGTGAAGGAGGGCAGATTCCGTGGGATTATGACGTGGATGTAATGGTTCCCCTGGAGGAAAAGGATGCTTTGGTTGACGCATTAAAAAAGGACCTGGACAGCAATTACTACTTTGTTTGCCCGGAGGTGCGCAGGAACTGCCGCCATTTCTTCATAAGAGTTGCTCCCAAGGGGTACAGATCGGAATTTTTACATGTTGACGTTTTCTACTTCATCGGCGCGCCGGATTCTGAAGAAGAAAGGATGCGGATTGCCGGAAGATATAAAACGATGATAAGCCACCGATACCAGAGATATGTGGATATCAGCCTTGCATCGTATAGCAGCATGAAGCGCCGCATGGCGCTGACAATGAAAAGGCTGAAAAGTTTTCTGTATCCTATTGAGAAAGAATACAAAGAATTCCACAGCTATGCAGAAAAGTACCCTTACCGGAAGTCAGCGCACGTCATGCGCGCAGACCAGTTTGGCTGGGACAGGCGGTATAATAAAGGCCATTTCAGAACGTACTATTCAAAAGACTTTATCAATACAAAACTGCTGAAAACGGAGCAGGGGGAATTCCGCATCTTTGAAGGATATGACCGCATCCTTACCGAAACATACGGTGATTACATGAAAGGGCCGTCGACAGAGAACTGCATCAAGGAAGTTGTGTCGGAGCTGAAAAGACTGAAAAACGCGCATATATAAGGAGCAGCAATATGCAGGCAATCATTCTGGCCGCAGGCATGGGAAAACGGTTAAAGGAGCTTACGGAGAACAATACGAAGTGCATGGTCAAGGTAAACGGCGTTACCCTCATTGACCGGATGCTCCACCAAATTGAAAAGCAGCATCTGTCCCGCATCGTTATTGTGGTGGGATACGAAGGAAAAAAGCTGATGGACTATATCAACACGCTTGATATAAGGACGCCGATTGTTTATATCAACAACCCGATCTACGACAAGACCAATAATATCTATTCCCTGGCGCTGGCCAAGGAGTGGCTCTGCAGGGAGGATACCCTGCTCTTTGAGTCGGACCTGATTTTTGAGGATTCGGTGCTGGAGGCATTGGTGTCGGACCCGCGCGAGACGCTGGCTTTGGTTGACAAATATGAATCCTGGATGGACGGCACGTGCGTAAAGCTCGGAGAGGACGACAGCATTGAAGCGTTCGTTCCGGGTAAAAAATTCAAATTCAATGAGATCAAGGATTACTACAAGACGGTAAATATCTATAAATTCAGCAAGCGGTTTTCGGAAACGCATTATGTGCCGTTCCTGGAGGCCTATCAGACGGCGCTGGGAGAAAACGAATACTATGAGCAGGTCCTCCGCGTGATCACGATGCTCGATGTTCCGGAGATTCAGGCCAAGCGTTTGAATGGACAGAGATGGTATGAAATTGACGATATTCAGGACCTGGACATTGCGGAATCGATTTTCACGCCAGACGACAATGAGAAAGTCAGGATGCTGCAGGGGCGCTACGGCGGGTACTGGCGTTATCCCAAGCTCCTTGATTTCTGCTATCTCGTTAATCCTTATTTTCCCTCGGAGAGAATGAAGGATGAGATGAGAGCCAATTTTGATACGCTGCTGACCGAGTACCCGTCGGGCATGAAGGTAAACAGCCTTCTGGCCGCAAAGAATTTCAACGTGCATCAGGAAAATATCCTTGTGGGAAACGGCGCCGCAGAACTGATCAAAAGCCTGATGGGAAGTCTTCAGGGCAAGGTGGGGTTCGTTCGGCCAACTTTTGAAGAATATCCCAACAGGTATGACAGAAGCAATGCCGTTGACTATGTACCGGACAACCGCGATTATTCCTATACCGCGGATAATCTGATGGGCTTCTTTGACGATAAGGATATTCAAAACCTTATTGTTATCAATCCGGACAATCCAAGCGGGAATTATATCCCCAAGCAGGATATGCTGCGGTTAATTGCCTGGAGCGCGAAAAAAGGAATCCGGCTGGTGGTTGATGAATCCTTTGTCGACTTTGCGGACGAGGAAGACAGCACCATCATTGAGCAGGGCATTCTCTCGGCCAATCCGCAGCTGTATGTGATGAAGAGCATTTCCAAGTCTTACGGCGTACCCGGGCTCAGGCTGGGTGTTTTGGCGTCCGGCGACGCGGAAACCATCGCGAAAATGAAAAAGGACGTTGCCATTTGGAACATCAATTCCTTTGGCGAGTTTTATATGCAGATTGAGGAGAAATACAAGAAGGACTATCGGGCGGCGCTCACGCAGATCAGGGCAGAACGGGCAAGATTCCAGGAAGAGCTTGCGAAGATCAAAGGCGTCCGGGTGATTCCTTCTCAGGCGAATTTTGTCATGGTCGAGCTGGAGAGCGGCATTTCCCCCAAAGAACTGCTGAAACTGCTGCTGGTGAAATACAACCTGCTGATCAAAGAGCTGACAACCAAGACAAACGGCAGGAATTATCTGCGGCTGGCCGTCAGAAATACGGCGGATAATGACATCTTGCTTGGCGCCATGAGAGCGGAATTGGGTGAAGCATGAAAATAGCGATCGTCGGCGGAGGAAACATCGGAACGCAGTTTGCCGTTCATTGCGCTGAAAAAGGGCATGAGGTCACGGTTGTGACGTCGAACCCCGGGGTGTTTCAAAAAGACCTTTGCATCGTTGACGATGCGGGAACAATCTCCCACAGGGGAAAAATCGCGAAAGCGACCAATGATCCCCAAGAAGGGTATGGCGATACGGACTGCATTCTTGTGACGCTTCCGGCAAACATGATGAAGGAATGCGCCGAGCAGGTTTATCGGTTTTCAAAACCGAGTGCCGTCATTGGCGTCGTGCCCGGAAACGGCGGCAGTGAATGCGCTTTTTCCAAATGCATTGACAGGGGCAATACATTCTTTCTGCTGGAACGCGTACCGGCGATTGCCAGATTGATCGAAAAGGGGAAAACGGTAAAATCGACGGGTTATCGGAAGGAATTGCACTTGTCGTCTTTACCGGCCGGGAAAGCGCAGGAATGCTGCGCTTTCCTGGAGGGAATCTTTGATTTGCCCTGCGTAGCGATTCCGGGCCTGCTGAATCTGACGATGATGCCTTCAAATCCCATTCTGCATACGACCAGGCTGCACAGTATATTTGAGGATTATCACGAAGGCGCAGTGTATGAAAGAATACCGCTGTTTTACGAGGACTGGGATATTCGATCGGCAGAGCGGCTGCTGGCCTGCGATGAAGAGGTGCAGGATATTTGCGGGGCGCTGCCGGAGCTGCGGCTTCATTATGTTCGGTCCCTGAGGGAGCACTACGAGTCCCCGACTGCGGAAGCGATGAAAAACAAGCTGAGAAGCATCCCGGCGTTCAGGGGAATCACAACGCCGTCGGTCAAGGTGGCGGGCGGGTATATTCCTGATCTGCATTCCCGCTACTTTACCGCCGATTTTTCCTTTGGATTGAGTATCATCAAGCAGATTGCCGATTTTGCTTCCGTGCCGGTCCCCCATATTGACGCAACGCTGAATTGGTACGAAAAAATCAAGGTGGAAGACAATGCTTTCCGCTATGCCGATTACGGCATTACAAACAGAGACAGCTTAATAAACTTCTATTCCAGATAACCGCGCTTTACCGCACAAGCGATTCCATCAGCCTCAAATCTTCTTCGTACACGATTCTCAGGTTATTGTGATTTCCTTCGCAGAATTTCAGCTCACGGCCAAGATGGTAGAGGAAGACGGAGCAGATCGTCTCATCCAGGGGGAGGTGGGCGTTCGCCGCTTCAAAGAAGGCTTGGCGCAGCGCGCCAAAGGAGTACACTTCCGGGGACTGCACGTTGATCAGTTTATTTGCGTTGAGATGGGCAAGGCTGTTTTCGCCGTCACCAAGAAAAAACGGCGTCAGGCAATCCATGCGTTCAAAAGTCACGCCGCTGCCAAATTGTTTACAGCACCGGATGGCATTCGTGATGGTTTCCGGGTCGACAAACGGCCGCGTCGCTTCGTGTATGATCATCATGTCGTAAGGTGAATGGCTGGGAGAAAGCCACTCCACGGCGTTTTTTACCGACTTGATTCCGCTGTCCCCGGCCGGTATGATTTCCTTCAGCTTCGTGATTCCATATTTTTCTGCATAAGCGGGAAGGAAATCCTCCCATCCCTCAAGGCATACGACGTGGATCTCGTCAACGAGCGGATGGCGCTGAAAGGCGTCCATTGTATAAAGAATGACCGGCTTGTTTTTTACCGTGACAAATTGGATGGGAATGCTGTATTTATTGATCCGGCGCCTTCCCCCCGCAAGAATGACGGCCGTGCATCTGATCTTATCAGCGACTGGTTTGGCCTCCCGCAGGACAGCGTTGGAAACGACGCTGCTTTTTTGAGCTCCGGAAGCGGAAATATGCCCGGTGAGCAGGTATTCGACGGTGGTGTGGAGCGTATTGGAAAGAGAAACAAGCCTGTCGTGAGAAAGGGACGTGCTGTTGTTTTCGATTTTTGCGATGGAAGAGCGCGTTTTATAACCCAAAGCGTCCGCAAGCGCCTGTTGACTCAGTTTCAATTCAAGCCGTCGTTTGCGGATATTGTCTCCAAGCGCCATGACGTATTACCTCCATAGGAATTGCTGAAATTATTATAATTTTCAGCGGCGCTCTTGTCAATGACACTGTTGCAATGTTTCCGAATTTTCAACACCGTTCCGTGATTCATGTTGAACAGAATAATAAATCGTTGAAGCTCGGCCGCTTTTCATATATACTGATACAGGCACTTTTCAATTTTGCGGGGCAGGGGGATCGCATTCAGAGATGGAAAGGCTTTCTTTTGAGGTATTGAGCGCGCTTGCAGAAAATACAGACTTATCGCTGGAAGCAGAAACGCTTGGCTACTCTGCGGAGCAAATCGCGGGAGCGACCCGGGCGCTTGAGGAAAAAGGCTGGATCAAAAACGGCGCTGTCAGCGAAGAAGGGCTGGACGCGCTTGAACCGTACAGGGTCAGGCGGGTCGTGTTTCTCGCGGCAGGGTTTGGCTCCCGGATGGTTCCGATCACCATTAACACGCCCAAACCCATGGTGAAGGTGCACGGGAAAAGGATTATCGAGACCCTGATCGATGCCGTTATTGCGGCGGGCATCGATCAGATATACATTATCCGGGGTTACCTGGGCGAACAGTTTGAACTGCTCCAGAAAAAATATCCGACGATCAAGCTCCTGGATAATCCGGATTATGATGGAACGGGCACGATTTCTTCTTTTTACTACGCGAGGGAACTGCTGGATCACGCGTATGTTCTGGAATCGGATCTCGTGGTACGCAACCCGAAGATTATTCGCCGTTACCACTATGCATCAGATTTCATGGGGACGAAAGTGGCCGCTACGGACGACTGGTATTTTCGCACGAACGACAGCGGCGTCATCACTGAAATCGGCGTCGGCGGATCAGGAGAAAATTGCTTCAAACTGATCGGCGTGTCCTACTGGGATGGAAAAGACGGCAGGGAACTGGCAAAGGACATTAAAGCGGCGTATGAAAGCCCGGAGGGAACAAAACTGCCAATGTCTTACGTGCCGTTCCGCGTATACCGGGACAAATACAAAATCAACATCATGCCATGCAGGGAAACGGATGTAGTGGAGATCGACTCGTTTGCAGAACTGCAGGAATATGATGAGATTTATAGAATCCATTGATGCTCGGAATGCCCAGGAACGAAAGGAGAAAGTATAATGAAATTCACCGTGAAGAAAATCATTGCAAGCATCCTTGCCTGCGCCGTGATGCTTGCTCTGCTGGCGCCGGCCGCATTCGCCGCGGAGGAATGGGATGGAACGATTACGATCGTGCAGTCCTCAGACGTCATTGGCTTTGACCCCACTGCGTCCACCGATACGAACAACAAGAACGTCCTGAAAAACATGGTCTCCCGGCTTTACGAAACGGATGACTATTTCAACCCCGTTCCCGTATTGGCGACGTCCTATACGCAGGTCGATGAATATACCTGGGAATTCAAAATTGCCCAGAACGTACAATTCCATGACGGCACGATTCTGACCGTCGAAGACGTGATTTACAGCCTCCAGCGCGCGAAGGAAAAGTCTTCCTCCGGCAAGACCCTGCTGGGCCCTGTCAGCGCCTTTGAAAAGGTCGACGAAGAGACCCTTCGGATCACGACCGCTACGGTCTACGGCTCTCTGCTGACCGCGCTTTCCAACTCCGCCTGCACGATTCTTTCCCAGGCCTGGATTGAAAAGGCTGAAGCCGGCGAATGCAGCTGGGACGATGTGATCAGGAACGGCGCCACCGGCCGCTATATCCTCGGCCAGCGCGACATCGGAAATTCCTGCGTGCTGCTGAAGAATGAAAACTACTTTGACCCCAACGACGCGGCCCAGAATGATCAGCTGATTTTCCGCATCATTCCCGAAGCCACCACCAGAACCATCATGGTCCAGACGGGCGAAGCGGATGTGAATGTCAACTTCGATACCGCGGCGATGGCAGATTGCCTTGCCGACCCCAACGTGCAGGTTCTGGAGCATGAGTCTTCCACGATCTACTATATTGCCCTGAACTGCGAAAAGGGCCCGTTCCTCAATAAGCAGCTGCGTCAGGCGGTGGCCTGGGCTATCAACCGGGCGGACTGCCTGGAAGTGGGCTACAATGGGTACGGCAAGGTCTGGTCCAACGTTTGGGCCCCCACCGTATACGGCGCAAAGGATGATCCTTATACCTACGACGCCGACAAGGCCGCCCAGCTCGTTGCGGATTCCGGCTATGCGGGACAGGAAATCAAGGCCTGCGTAAAGACCGACGCTGAAGAGCGTATCGCCCAGGTTGTTCAGGCTTACCTGAGCATGATCGGCATCAATATGACGTATACCCGCATTGACAATACGATCCTGACCGAAGCCATGGCCAACAATGAATACGATATGGCGTTTGACTATACCGCATTCTATAACGATCCTGAGCTGTTCGTCGGCCGGCAGTTCCAGGCTTCCGGCATCGGCGCAAAGAACTATGCCCACTATACCAACGAAGAAGTGGACAAGCTGATGGTCGAAGCGAAAGCGACGCTTGATGAAAACGCCCGCGCCGAGATCTACCATCAGATCAATGCGATTCTTTGCGACGATTGCCCCTGGATCGGTATG
>Ga0079305_1003273_pt1 | contig 11376 bp, 8 predicted proteins | sample LMS_cellobiose_e_FD_79183 | JGI IMG/M metagenome (GOLD analysis project Ga0079305, IMG submission 79183) | Rumen-fistulated moose microbial communities from Alaska, USA - LMS_cellobiose_enrichment | ecosystem: Host-associated > Mammals > Digestive system > Stomach > Rumen fluid ... | reverse complement strand
TTCGAGGGGCAGATACTGAGCCTGAGGCCCGTAATAACGGTAATACTCCGGCGGAAACGTCCTGTGCCTGTAGTCGTTGGAACGGTTGGAAGTCGTGTCGGGCCGGGCATCTCCCAGCCGGGCGTGGAAGCTGATGGTCACGGGACGGCCTTTCACAACAGAAATGACCTGCCGGACGCTCCGCCGGTAAATGACCGCCGCGGCATTTTTTCCGTCCGGTGCGTCGGGAACATTCCGGCAGACGTTCACGGGGAGAGACGCCCACCGGGCGAACATTTCGGCCTGGACCAGCTCGAACGAGGGGTTGAGGATCTTCGTGCCTTCTGCTTCGAATTTATCGACGAGGATGCACGGCGCATTCGCGTCGCGCCTGCCGACGGACTCGACGCACATATCGATCTGCCCGTGGATGCCCGGCGTGAATTTGACCGTATACTTCTGCCACTTGCCGTCGAGGGGCGTCTTATTGCAGGCAACGGCGCGGAACAGCGACTTTTTGCCGTCGACCGCAGCATGGTCGAAATCGAGGTTGTCACTGCATGACAGACCGGTCATTTCGACGTCGAAAAAGGGCGCGCCCAAGAGGTTCAGACACAACCGGGGCGGCTCAGCCTGAGCGGAAGCGGTCTGGTCCGAAAAGAACTTGTCTTTCGGCATTTCCGAAACGCCGCCGCCGCGGGCCAGAAATTTCAGCGTGACCCGTTTCCCGGCTGTCAGGCGGATCCCCTGCCGGATGGGCTTGCCGCTGCAGACGCGGGCGTAGTTTCCGCCGTGCGGAGCATCCTTTTTCCCGATCCTCTCGGTTTCTTTCGTATAGTAGCGCCAGCGGAAAAACTCCTTCTTCACGCTCAACTGCTCGAAGGAGAGATTGGCCGCGCCCGAGTTGACCAGTTCGAGTTTGTCGTACTCGACCCACTCGGCCTTGCCGCGCTCGCGGCTTTCGGTCGCGCTCAACCCGAGAACGCAGAAACCGGACTTTTCGGGAACGAAAGAGACTTCATACGGCTTCCATTCGGGCCCGGCCTCTTCCCTGGAGCAGAGTTGGATGAGATACTCCCTGTCCGGAACGCCGCCCGCCGGACGGCGGAAGGCGAGCCCCGCGGGTTCGTTCAGTTTGATCTTCATGTTCCGCCCGTCCAGTTCGACGGCGACTCCGGCGCCCCGAAGCGCCGCCGAAGAGAAGATCACGGCCATGACGGCTGCTGCAAAAAAAACTCTGCCCATGAAAAAACCTTTCGTCTCCCTGTGGTTGCGTACGGTTTTTGTTTTCATGCCTCCACCTCAAAGGTTTTGATTCCTCCGGATGCGCCTCGGCAGCGCCTGCTTCACCGCGATATATCCGGGCGGGCCGGACAGAACGGACATTTGCGGCGGCTCCTCTTTGCGCCCGGCCGTATCATTTCGTATCAACGCGAACTGTATCATATCTTTTCGAATTGTCAGGAGACCGCCGCAGAGACGGTACGGCCGATCCGTGACCGACACCCGTTACTTTTTTGCGTCCTTTCTGAGGAGCGCATAGAACTCCTCGAACTTTTTCATCAGGTCTTCCTGCGAGGCTCCCTTGAGCAGATCGCCCGGCTCGCAGCGCTCGGCGACGTCATCGGTGAGCAGTCCGAGGAACGGAGACTGCTGGGCGGGACGGGTGACGCCCCGCTGCATCCGCGCCCGGGCCCGGAGCAGATACAGCTCCTCCTTCGCCCGGGTGACCGCGACGTAAAAGAGGCGTTTTTCTTCATCGCCCGCCCCCTCCTCCAAGGCCCGTTCGTGGGGAAATATCCCTTTTTCCATGGCGATGACGAAGACAACGGGGAACTCCAGTCCCTTGGCCGCGTGGATCGACGACAGCGTCACGGCGTCGCCGGAAGACGCATCGTCGTCGTTTTCCTCCTCCATGAGGGAACAGGCTTCGAGGTATTCTCCAAGCGTAAGGGGGGAAGAAACTTTTCCCTCGTACTGGGCGATGGCCGAAATGAACTCGTCGATATTGTCCCGCCGCTTGACGGCGTCATCGATGTCCTTGTAGATCTTCTGAAGTCCGTCGATGTAGCCGCAGGCCTGAAGGAACGCGGCCGTCTTTCCGGCGATGTTCCCCGGCTCGGCGAACTGTTTCTCGAACTCCCGGCAGACCCGGGCAAGCTCCGCGGCCCCCTCGGCTCCGGCGCGCGGGAGGGTCTTCTGGAACTCCTGAGAGCACAGTGAGCGGAACATCGGCACGTGATCGAGCACGCGCCTTTTCTTGAGGGTCTCCACGGCCTTGGCTCCCAGTCCGCGGGGCGGCGAGGCCAGGACCCGCAATAAACTCTGATCGTCCCGGGGATTGACCATCACCCGCAGATACGCCAGAGCATCCTTGATCTCGCGGCGCTGAAAGAACTGCTGTCCGCCGAACAGCCGGTAGGGTATCTGTGCGCTGCGCAGAGCCTGTTCGATCTGGCGCGACAACTGGTTGGAACGGTACAGGACGGCGAAGTCGCTGTAGGGCGCGCGGCCGTCTTTTCTCTGCCGCCGCAGCTGCTCGATCATGCTTGCCACGTACTCGGCTTCGCTTTCGCCGTTGTCGAGAGAGACGATTTTGGGAGGCGTCCCCTCGCCGAGGGCGCTCCAGAGTTTTTTGCCGTGCCGCCGGGCATCCCCGCCGCCGATCACAGCGTTGGCCGCGTTGAGAATGGCCGAGCAGGAACGGTAGTTCTGTTCGAGCTTGATGACCTTCGCTCCGGGGAAGACGTCCGGGAAGTCGAGGATGTTGCCGATGTCGGCGCCCCGCCAGCTGTAAATGCTCTGGTCGTCGTCGCCCACCACGCAGAGATTGCAGCGGTCGCCCGCCAGCATCTTCACGAGGGCGAACTGGGCGCCGTTGGTATCCTGATACTCGTCCACCAGAAGATAACGGTAATGCTCCCGGCAGCGCTCGAGGGTCTCCGGATGCTCCTTGAAGAGCCGCCAGGTCAGCAGGAGCATATCGTCGAAGTCGACCAGGTTCTGAAGCTCAAGAAGCTCCTGATACCTGTCGTAGATCTGGGAGGAAAGCACCTCGAATTCCGTATCGGCCCTGCGGCGGGCGGCGTCGGGCGTCACCAGCTGGTTCTTCCAGCGGTTCATGCACGCAAAGGCCGCGTTGAAGGGAAAATTCTCTCCGGCAAGCCCCAGCGAAGCGCCGGCCTGTTTGAAGATGCCCAGCTGATCGGACTCGTCCGCGATGGTGAATCCCGGCAGATATCCGAGGGCGGAGATCTCCCGGCGCAGCAATCGCCCGCAGAAGGAGTGAAAGGTCCCCAGCGTCACCCGCCGGGCGACGTCGGGATCGACGAGTTTCTCCAAGCGCTCGCGCATCTCCCGCGCCGCCTTGTTGGTGAAGGTCATGCCGAGGATGCTTTCGGGAGGGATCCCCGTGGCCAGCATGTAGGCGATGCGGTAGGTGATGACCCGGGTCTTCCCGGTCCCCGCCCCGGCGAGGACGAGGACCGGACCGTTGACGGTCCGGGCCGCCTCCGCCTGCTGGGGATTGAGCTGCGAAAGTATCTCTTCACCGGTCATAAGACAGCCGATCCGCTTGGGGTCCTACTCGACGACCTTGACGCCGAAGGTGAACTTGCCGCCCATGGCCACCGCCGCGGCGCTGGTCACGGCGTTGGTGAAGTTCGCGAAAACGCCGCCCGAAATGATGTACTTGACGGCGCACTCGGCGCACCCGGCGTCGAAATCGCGATCGACGTTGTCGTCGCTGGGACGGTTGAGTTCGTAGGTCGCCACGAAACGGGCCTCGCCCTCCTTGAGCGCGAACTCCCGCACCAGCAGGGCGTCCTTGCGGATGATGCCCAGATACCCCACGGGAAGGGAGACGTGCACCGCCGAAACGATGCGCGGCGTGTCGAGAGAGTCCTTCTCATAGTCCATGGCCAGCAGGCCCAGCGATATGGCGTCGCGCACATTCATGCCCGAGTCGATCTTTTCGGCGATGGGGTCGGTCTGGGAACCGTTGGTCGCAACGGCCCACGCCCCCTGCCCCGCGATGCGCAGACAGTTGTAGCTGATGTAGGGATTCTTCGCCAGATCCGCCTCGGCGCCCGGCCGGGGCACGACGGCGATGCGGTCCCCCGTGATGACCGCGCGGCGATTGGGGAAAGAGCGTGAGGAGACCCGGTACATTGCCGTGTTTTTTCCGTCGCGGGTGCGTCCGAATGCAACGATCCTGCCGATATACATGATGTGTTCCTTTCCTTGTTTTGGGAGCTGTTTCATTTTTGTCCCGTACATAAAATGCCGCACCTTTCCTCCGAAATCAAGTGTTTCCGGTGGAAAAAATCCGTGTATGATGTTATTTTATGGGAGCGACAACCTTATTCCGGAGAAAGATCATGTATCCTGTGGCCTTCAAGATCGGAGCGCTGACGATCTACTGGTACGGCGTCATGGCGGCGCTGGGCTTCCTCGCCGCGACGCTGGTGCTGCGCTTCACCAGACGCCGGGCGAATATGTCCGAGGACGACGTCGGCAATGTCATGCTCATCGCCATGCTCGCCGGACTTGCCGGAGCCAGAATCTTTTATGTCGTCCAGTTTTTCCACCAGTTCCGCAACCGGCCGCTGGCGGTGTTCAGGATCGATCAGGGCGGTCTGGTCTTCTACGGGGGATTCATTCTGGCCCTGATCTGTCTTATCATTTACGCGAAAATGAAAAAGCTCGACATCGTCCGCGTGCTGGATGCGCTGACGCCGGGGCTGGCACTCGGCCACGCCTTCGGCCGGGTCGGGTGTTTTCTCCACGGCTGCTGTTTCGGCAAACCGGCGGCTTTTCTCGGGGTCCGCTATCCCGCGGGGAGCGCCGCCGCCGTGAAATACCCCGATCAGGCCCTCTACCCCGTCCAGCTTTATGAAGCGGCGGCCAACGTCTGTCTGTTCTGGTTCATTCTGTATCTGGCACGAAAGGGGCGGCGCGGAAGCAGTATGTCGGCTTACCTCATCTGCTACGGCGCGCTCCGCTTCGCCACGGAGCTGATGCGGGGCGACAATCCGCACATTCTGGGACTATTCACTCCGGCCCAGCTGATAGGACTTGTCCTGATCCCCGTCGGCGCGGGCCTGCTGATCTATTTCAGAAAAAATGCTCCGGAAGAAGCTTGAACTGGATATTCCCGCGGACTGCGCCGGAGCCCGGCTCGACAGATGTCTGTCGCGCCTGATCCCCGGCTCATCCCGGGCCTATCTGCAGAAGCTCATCAGGGACGGACTGGTGACCGTCTCCGGCCAGAGCGGACCCGTTCCGCCCCGTTACCCCGTGAAGGCCGGTCAGCGCATCGAAGTTTTCATGCCCGAAACGGAAGAGACGGGGCCTCTCGCGGAGGAATTCGACTACCCGGTCCTCTTCGAAGACGATCATATGCTGGTCATCGCCAAACCCGCGGGCGTGGTGGTGCATCCGGCGGCCGGCAATCCCGACGGAACGATCGTCAACGCCCTGCTGGGGCGTTATCCCGGCTTTGCGGAACAATTCCAGAACGTCAACGGCCGCCCCGGCATCGTCCACAGACTGGACAAGGACACCTCGGGGTGTCTCGTCGTGGCAAAAACTCCCGAAGCGCTCTTCAGACTGGGAACGGCCTTCGCCGAACACAGCACGCACAAGACCTACATCGCCCTCGTCCACGGGAAACCCCGGCAGATGACGGGCGAGATCATCAATCAGATCGGCCGGCATCCCGTCAACCGGCAGAAGATGGCAGTGGTGGAACGCAACGGGAAACTCGCCGTGACACGCTACCGGACAAAAAAGACGGGAGTCCTCGACGGAACGGCGGTCTCCCTGCTGGAGGTCGATATCGAAACGGGACGGACCCACCAGATCAGGGTGCATCTGTCGAGCATCGGCATCCCCGTACTGGGGGACAAAGTCTACGGCGGCAGCCGGGCCGCCGTTGCCGGGGCCTCGCGGCAGATGCTCCACGCGTGGCGGATCACCCTGCCCCACCCCGTGACGGGAGAAAAGCAGACTTTCGAAGCCCCCCTGCCGGAGGACATGCAAAATCTGATCGGCCGCACGAACTGGGAATAAGCTCCTTCAGGCGTTTTCCCCCGCGGCGGTCTCCTCGTTGAGCCGGTCGAAAAACTTCCGCATGAATTCGACGCGTTCCCGGGCCAGGCGCTTTCCCGGAAGAGTCCGCATGGCCTCGGGCAGTTTGCGCAGTTTGACCAGATACTCGCGGTAGGCGGTGTCTTCGGAGGAATAGGCGGCGTTCGAGAGCGCCTCCTCTTCGGTATTGTGGAGCCGCGCCCCGAATTTTCCGGCAAAAAGAAAAGCCCGGCCGATCCCGACCGCACCGAGGGAATCGAGTTTGTCGGCGTCGTAGACGATCTCGGCCTCGAGAGACGCGGGGCTGTGATCGTCCCGGTAGCGGTGGGTCCTGACGGCGGAAACGATCCTTTCGATCCTTCCGGGCTCGACATGAAGCTCCGTCAATATCCCGCGGGCCAGTTCCGCCCCGCGTCGGGCGTGACAGACGCGTCCGTCGGCCTTCTCTTCGGGACGTCCGATGTCGTGCAGCAGCGCGGCGAGCCGGACGACTTCGGCGTCGGCGCCGGGAAATCCGGCGAGCAGAAGTTCGGCGTTGCGGCACACCCGTCTGGTGTGATCCCAGTCGTGACAGCCGTCGGCCCCGGCCAGACGGGCCTGAACCGCTTCGCGCACCCGGTCGAAAAGAGAAAGATCCGTCGTCATGTTTCCTGCGCACCTCTTGTTTTTTCCCGCTTAATATAGCGGATGAAAACACTTCCGTCAAATTTTTACGACATTCCCGGACTTCCGAACTTGTTTTTTGCGGAATGCCCGACTATATTAACTGGAGAAGGGTGGCTCGACTGCTGTAAAAAGATTCCAGAAGAGACCTCAGGTCCCGGGAATAAAACAAAAATCAGGAGAACAGAAAATGAACTACACCATTCCGAAACAGGAGTACTTCGACCGCATCGCCAAGTTTCAGGCGCGCATCAAGAAGGCCGGACTGGACGCCTGCCTCGTGCACGGAACCGAATCGGACTTCGCCAACGTGCGCTACCTGACCGAGTACTGGCCCACCTTCGAACAGGCCGGTGTCTTCGTTCCCGCCAAGGGCGACGCGGTGTTGCTCATCGGTCCCGAGAGCTACAAGTACGCCGTCGGCCGCAGTGTCGTTCCCAAGATCGCGCTCATGCTCAACTACCGCGAATCCGCCGAACCGGATTATCCCGGCATTCCGCTGGCCACCTATCCTGAAGTGGTCAAGATGTCCGGCCTGAAATCCCTCAAGAAACTCGGTCTGGTCGGCACCGCCGTCATGACCAAGCCCACCCTCGACGCCGTCGCCAATCAGCTGCCCGGAGTCCAGGTCGTCGCCGCCGACGAGGTTTTCCGTCCCCTGCGCTGGATCAAGAGCGAAAACGAACTCAACTGCCACCGCAAGGCCTTCAAGGTCGCGGAAAAGGCCGTTCAGGCCATGCTCAACGAGCTCAAGCCCGGCATGACCGAATTTCAGGCCATCGGCATCGCCCAGCGCGAGATCTACGCCAACGGCGGCGAGTATGAAGGCCACAGCCTCTACTGCTTCGGCGGCGACCGCACCAGCAACGGCATCAGCCGTCCCACCGGCGCGAAGCTCAAGAAGAACGAGATCATCCAGCTCAACATCGGCGCCCGCGTGGGCGGCTACAGCTCCTCCATCGGTCTGCCGGTGTGGTTCGGCAAACTGCCCAAGGAACAGCTGAAACTGGTGGAGTTCGGTCTGCGCGCCCACAAGTTCACCTTCGAACTCATGAAGGCGGGCGTCGAGGCCTCCAGCATCGCCCAGAAATACTACGACTGGGGCTGCGCTGAGGGATGGAAGGACTACATGCTCTACGGTCCCGTCCACGGACTGGGCATCATGGAGACCGAAAGTCCCTGGATCGAGACCACCAGCAAGTACAAACTGCAGGAAAACATGACCTACCAGATCGACACCTTCTTCACCGGCAACGGCTACGGTCTGCGCTGGGAGCGCGGGTGCATCATCCGCAAGGGCGGCTGTGAACTGCTGTCCAAGAAGTTCATGTCCATGGATTACTGCAAACTCGACTGACCGCCATGCCGAACAAGTTGAGAGCCATCGATCCCGAAGTCCTGGAGCTTGCGTGCAAAGACGGGACCATCTTCGTCTCGAACAAGCTCCAGGGCCGGATATTCGCCGAGATAAAGGGGACTTTCGTCCACAACTTCGTCGAGAAGCTGGCCGCAGATCCCGACCCGGTGAACTTCAACAACATCGGCGGCAACTCCCTCTGGCCTGCGCCGGAGGGAGGCGATTTCGCCTACAACTATCCCGACCACAGCGACTGGCAGGTGCAGAGCGGCATCAACTCCGTGCCCACGGTCCTGAAGTCGAAGAGCGCGGGCAGGATCGTCGTCGGCAAGCGCATAAAACTGCGCAACCGCAACAGCCGCGAGATCGAACTGGACTTCACCCGCGAGGTCGAAGCCATGCCCGAAAAGGATCTCCGGGGCACAGGAAGTCTTGCCTGCACCGGCTACCGCACGGTGGACCGTCTCGTTCCCGCGGGGAAGTATTCCGCGAAGGATTTCCTGCTGGGCGCCTGGTCCCTCGAACAGCTTCCCGGAGCCGAGGGCATCACCGCTTTCGGCAAATGCTGCGGTCCGGCAGAGGGATGCGTCAACGACGATTTTTACGGCGACGCCTCCGCGCGCCTGTCGTACAGGGGTGACGTCTTCCGCTTCGAACTGGGCGGTCCCAACCGTCTGCAGATCGCGATCAGGACGGCGGCGCACCCGGTGCTGATCGGTTCCCTTGACCGCAAACGCGGCATTCTGCTCATCCGGACGACTCCGGCGCAGGACCGGGGGACCTATTTCAACATCGCCGACAACGATCAGAAAGACGGTCCCTTCTCGGCCGCGGATATGTTCAGCATCTTCAACGGTTCGCAGGAACTGAACTTCCACGAACTCGAAACCATCGCTCCCATGCAGACGGATGCGGCGGGCTTCATCACCGGATCCGAACTGCATTCGACCACCATGATCTGTCAGGGAACGCCCGCGGATCTGGAAAAATATCTCGAAAGATCCGGCATCGTCCTGTGATCTTTCTGCAGGATATTTCACCGTGCAGCCGGGATCCGGCGGCACGGTGCAACTCGGACTGACCGCCATGACCGTCGAACATCTGCTCGAATCGCTGGAACTTGAAAACGTTTCCGACATATTCCTTGCGGACGGCCTCGTTCCCAGCCTCAGGATCAACACCGAAGTCACACCGCGTGGGACCGAGAAACTGCCCGCGGGCGAAATAGCCGCCTTCCGGAACAAGATCCTCTCGCCTGCCGCAAGGGAACACTATCTGCGCACCCTCGCCGTCGACACGGCTTACGAAACAGCGGACAACCGGCGCTTCCGCATCAACTTTTACGCCTCGCGGACCGGCGACAACGCGGCGATCCGTCCGGTAAGGGCGGCATCGGACCTCGATTTTTCGCAGCTGGCTCTGCCCGAAACGATCAGAAAACTTGCCGAAGCCCGGCGGGGTCTGGTCCTCATCTGCGGCGCAACGGGCAGCGGCAAGTCCACCACGCTGGCCGCCATGGTCAACGAGATCAATCTCCGTTTCAAAAAACACATCCTGACGCTCGAAGACCCCATTGAGTACACGCACACGAGCAAAAACTCCCTGATCTCCCAGTGCGAAGTCAACGGTTTCGATTCGTTCTTCACCGATGCCGTCAGAAACGCCATGCGCAAGAATCCCGACGTCATCGTCATCGGCGAAATGCGCGACATGGAAACGGCTCAGGCGGCCATCAACGCCGCTTTGACCGGCCATCTCGTCCTCTCGACGATCCACACGGGCAACTGCGTTTCCTCCATCGAACGCATCATCAATCTCTTTCCCGACGACAAGCGCGAACAGCTGGCGCTGGATATCAGCAACGCCCTGCTGGGCATCGCAGCCCAGCGCCTGCTGCCGCGGGCCGACAAAAGCGGCATGATCCCCGCGGTGGAGTATCTTCCCGCCACGCCCATGGTCAAAAAACTGATCTCGAAGTGCCTCTTCAACGATCTCGAAGCCGCTCTGCGCGAAGGGGCCACCCCCGGCATGGAGAACTTTCAGCGCGCCGTGTTCGACCTGTGGAAAAAACATCAGATAACCAAGGAAACGGCTTTCGAATATGTGGACAACCCCGACGAGCTGACCCTGCTCTTCGAGGGACTGCGCAGCGGCATCGACACCTTCCGCACGGTCTACGGCGAAAAGGAGACCGGCAGCGACCAGTCCATCGACATTTCGACTCTGCTTTACTCGGCCATCCGCAACGGCTCCAGCGATCTCATCCTCACGACCGACACGCCCCCGTGCATCCGCATCGACGGCACGATCCGCACACTGGATCTGCCTCCGCTCCGTCCGGAAGACACCTCGAGTCTGCTGTACGGACTTCTGACGCCCCACCAGAGGATCGAATTCGAAGAAAAACGAGAGATCGATCTGGCCCTTTCGCTCAATCTCAAGAAAAATCCCGACGGGTCCGTCCTTTCGGGCCGCTTCCGCATCAACGCGTTCCACCAGCGCGGCGCCGTGGGGATCGTGGCCCGCGTCATCAACACCGAGATCCCCGATCCGGCCAAACTCGGTCTGCCGCCGATCCTCTCGGAACTGTCGAAAAGGGCTCAGGGGCTCATTCTCATCACCGGTCCCACCGGCAGCGGCAAATCCACGACTTTGGCCAGCATCGTCGATCACATCAACCGGACCCGCGACGCCCATATCATCACCATCGAGGACCCCATCGAATTCGTCCACAAAAACCGCAAGTCCGTCATCGAACAGCGGGAACTGCACTCCGATACGCTGAACTATGCGGGCGCTCTGAAAAACGCCCTGCGGCAGGATCCCGATGTCATTCTCGTGGGCGAAATGCGCGACATCGACACCATGGCCGCCGCCCTCACCGCGGCGGAAACGGGACACCTGGTGCTGGCGACGATCCACACCAACAACGGTCCCCAGACCATCGACCGGATCGTCGACTCCTTTCCCGATCACCAGCAGAATCAGATACGTCTGCAGCTGGCGGGGGTCATCCTCTGCGTCGTTTCGCAGCGGCTCCTGCCCAGGATCGACGGCAAAGGCCGCATCGCGGTCTTCGAGGTCATGGTCGGCACGCCGCCCATTCAGGCGCTGATCCGCGACGGCAAGACCCATCTGCTCAAGTCCTCGATGGAGACCGGCAGAAAGGACGGCATGGTGACGATGGAACGGGCGCTCACCGATCTGGCCGCCCTGAAAATCGTCCCGTCCGAAGAGATCAAGGCCCTCATGGGCTGATCCGAAAACACTCTTCCGCGAAAGGAAAC
>Ga0079305_1003272_pt1 | contig 11385 bp, 10 predicted proteins | sample LMS_cellobiose_e_FD_79183 | JGI IMG/M metagenome (GOLD analysis project Ga0079305, IMG submission 79183) | Rumen-fistulated moose microbial communities from Alaska, USA - LMS_cellobiose_enrichment | ecosystem: Host-associated > Mammals > Digestive system > Stomach > Rumen fluid ... | reverse complement strand
GCGCGCCACGGCGCACAGCAGGGCCCAGCCGTCCTGCGCGGAGAGCTCCTCCTGCGCCAGCTTGTAGCGGGCGGCGAGCGCCTGCGGGTACGCCTGCGCGAGCAGCTGCAGCAGCGTGCAGGCAAGATCCTCGGTATCCATGATCTCATCCTTGATCGCGCCGGTGTAAGCGAGATGCCGCCCCACCTGCTGATCGTCGAATTTCGGCCACAGCACGCCGGGCATATCGAGCAGCTCCATCCCGTCCGCGAGCTTGACCCACTGTGTGCCGCGCGTAACGCCCGGCCGGTCTTCAACCCTCGTGCGGCGCGAGCCCGCCATACGGTTGATAAAAGAAGACTTGCCCACGTTGGGAATGCCGACGATCATCAGATGCAGCGGCGCATTGCGCATGCCGCGCGCGGCATTGCGGGCGATCTTTTCCGCGCAGACTTCGCGCAGACGGCCCGCCAGCTTATCGAGCCCCTTGCCGCTGCGGCAGTCCACCGGCAGCGCGCAAAGTCCCTTCCCGCCCAGAAAATCGCCCCACGCGCGCGTAACGGCGTCATCCGCCATATCGCACTTATTGAGCAGAATGACGCGAGGCTTGCCGCGCGTCAGGCGCTCGATCTCGGGGTTGCGGCTGCTGCGCACGATGCGCGCATCGCGCAATTCCACCACGGCATCGACCAAACGGAGATTCTCACGGATCAGACGGCGCGTTTTCGCCATATGTCCGGGGAACCACTGGATGACCTTGCCGGATTGTCCGTTCTCACTCATGGCGGCCTCACTTTTCCGAATTGCCCTTCTTCAGGCGGAACACGACGCGCCCGAGAATGTAGCGGGTATCGATCATGCCGATTTCCACGGCACGGCTGTCGTAGGAGCCGTTGCGGTTGTCGCCCATGCAAAAGACGCAGCCCTCCGGCACCGTTGCGGGAAATTCCATATCGAAGGATACGTTCGTCGGGCCGCTGACGTACGGCTCGTCGATCATCTCCCCGTTGACAAATACGACGCCGAGATCAAAATTGACATCGATCATCTGCCCCTCTGTTGCGATCACGCGCTTGATCAGCGGTTCGCCGCCACTGTAAGGCTTGGTGACCACGACGATACTGCCCGCCGCGGCCTCGTCGCCGAGACGCGAAACGAGCAGCAGATCGCCCGAATGCAGCGTCGGCACCATCGAGCTGCCGCTGACAACCGATGTTCGCCCGACAAAAGTGAACAGCAGCACGACAACGACAACGGCAAGCACGATGCTTTCCGTCCAGTCGCAGAGCTCCGAAAAACGGGTACGCTCGGTTTTCATGCGGTCGCCTCCCTTTCCTCATGCGCCGCGCGAATTTGGCCGCAGCGCACGCCTATATTCGAAAACAGCCTGTTGAAAACACAAAAAGGGACATCGTGTCATGTCCCTTTTTCCGATTTGTGATGTGAGGGTTACTTGGCTTCCTTGACTCTGGCCGCCTTGCCGACTCTGCCGCGCAGATAGTAAAGCTTGCCGCGGCGCACTTTGCCGCGACGGATGACTTCGACCTTCTCAACGGCCGGAGCATGCAGCGGGAAAACTCTCTCAACGCCGACGCCGTGAGACATGCGGCGGACGGTAAAGGTCTCCTGGATGCCGCCGTGCTTCTTGGCGATTACGGTTCCCTCAAACGCCTGCACGCGGGATTTCTCGCCTTCCTTGATGCGCACGCCGACACGAACGGTGTCGCCGATCTGAAACTCCGGAACTTCCGCCTTCAGGCAAGGGTCGGAAAAAACTTTCATTGCGTCCATAAAAACAGGTTCCTCCTTCAATTTGTATCAGACATTCATACCCGTTTGGGACACAAACGGCAGAGGACTGCCCGCTTTTCATTTCGGGCCGCGCCCGACATGAAATCCCGCCGCCATCGGAAAAGCGGCGATTACATGCCCATATACTATAACATAAAGCCTTGGTATCTGCAAGCGTTTTTTATAAAAAATCGCAACAATTTGCGTCGAGGACGGCAACGCGGGTCATCAGAACGGCAAGCGCCTCAAAGCCGGCTCTCTCCCGCGCGGCGTCGAGCACAAGCGAGGGATTGAGATTCGTTTCCACGCCCGCGCGGCATCTGAGCCGGACCAGCGCCCCCTTCGGGCTTTTTTCAACCGACAAAACGGAAAACAACGGGCGGATATCGACGGTGCGCACGCCTTTTTTTCCGCGCTTTTCCATCGGCAGCGCCGGCAGCGCCGCCAGCGCGTCAAACGCGGCCTTTGCCTGCGCAAAATCGCAGCGCAGCGCAAGCGCGTAATCCGCCCACATGATCTGCTTGGGCTGCATCACGGGATCGACCGTTTTCACGGCATGCAGCCCCTCGGGAAGCGCCGCGTCCAGGCGGCGCGTCGCCTCCTCGAGCGGATAGCCGTCGTCGAGCAGGCGGTAGTCCATCGTTTCGCGCAGGCCGACCGTTCCGAGCGAGAGCGGCAGCGCAAACGTCAGATACAGGTGCGGGTGGAAGCCCTCGGTATACCACACGGGAATTTCCGAGCGCGCAAGCGCCCGCGCCATTGCCCGTGTGAGATCAAGATGAGAGATATAGACCGCACGGCCCGTTTTTTCAAAAAATACTCTGACCGTTTTCATTTGCAGCGGCACGCTCCCTTCGTCAGGCGGTCTGCGCCGCAGCCGGCGCAGCGCACAAAGCAGCCCGGCGTCGTCTCGCCGCGTGTCGCCCGCTCGTTTTCGCGGATGAAGAAGCGCTTCGTCACGCCGTAATCGAGGTGATCCCATGGCAGCACCTCATCAAAGCCGCGCCGCCGCGAGGAATAAAACAGGGGATCGACGCCGCAATCGGCAAAGGCCTGCCGCCACGCATCGACGCGCAGGTGCTCCTCCCAGCCGTCGAGACGGGTCCCGAGGCGCCATGCCCGCTCGATCACATCGGCGAGGCGGCGGTCGCCGCGCGCCAGAACCGCCTCAAGCATCGAGACGGCGGCGTCGTGATACGAAACGGAAATCTTTTTCGACCGCACGCAGGAAAGCAGATACTGCTGTTTTTCGCGCAGAGCTCCGATCGTATCCTGCGGCTCAAACTCAAAGGGCGTAAAGGGCTTCGGCACGAAGCACGCAACGCTGATATTGACCTGCACGCCCTTGCCCTTCGGCTTTTCGGGCAGGGAATAATAGAGATCGACGACCTTTTGCGCCAGCTCGGCGATGCCCTTGATATCATCGGGCGTCTCGGTCGGCAGACCCATCATAAAGTAGAGCTTGACGGCCGTGTATCCGCCCGTGAAAGCCGTGCGGCACGTTGTGAGCACGTCGGCCTCCGTGATGTTTTTATTGATCACGTCGCGCAGGCGCTGCGTCCCCGCCTCGGGCGCAAACGTAAGGCCCGATTTGCGCACGCGGGAGACTTTTTCCAGCAGCGATGGCGAAAAATTGTCAATGCGCAGGCTCGGCAGCGACAGATTGACGTGCCGCTCGCCGCACCAGTCGAGCAGGCGGTCGAGCAGCTCCTCCAGATGCGTATAATCGCTTGTTGAAAGCGAAGTGAGCCCCAGCTCCTCATAGCCGGTCGAGCGGATCGCATTCTTCGCGTCTTCGGCGACGGTCTCGGCGGATTTTTCGCGGATCGGGCGGTAGAGAAAGCCTGCCTGACAGAACCGGCATCCGCGGTTGCAGCCGCGGAACAGCTCCACGGCGGCGCGGTCGTGGATGATATCGATAAACGGCACGACGAACGACTGCGGATAAAAGACCTTGTCGAGATCGGCGACGACGCGCTTCGTCACGACGGCGGGCGCGCCCTCGCGCGGGGAAACGGCCGCAATCGTTCCGTCGGCGTTGTAGGAAATATCGTAGAGCGCGGGGACGTAGATGCCGGGAATCTGCGCCGCCGCGCGCAAAAAGCGCGATTTCTCCCAGCCCCCGCGTTTGGCGGCGAGGCACAGGTCAAAAAGCTCGTCGGAGACCTCCTCCCCCTCGCCGAGGGAAAAGAGATCGGCAAAGGGCGCGAGCGGCTCGGGATTCGACGCGCAGGGCCCGCCGCAGACGACGATCGGAAACAGCTCCTTCCGATCGGCGCTGCGCACGGGCAGTTCCGCCAGATCCAGCAGATTGAGCACCTCGGTATAGCACATTTCATATTGCAGCGTAAAGCCGATCAGATCAAAATCCCGAACGGGATCAAGGCTTTCGAGCGCATAGAGCGAAACGCCCATCTCGCGCATCGCGGTCTGCATATCGTCCTCGGGCGCAAACACGCGCTCGCACCAGACGTCGTCTCTGCGGTTCGCGTGCGCGTAGAGGATCTTCATGCCGAGGTGGCTCATTCCCACCTCGTATACATCCGGAAAACAAAACGCATAACGCAGCATTCCGGGCTTTTTTTCCTTTTGGACCGCCCCCATCTCCCCTGCCGTATAGCGGGCGGGCTTTTGCACCTGCGAAAGCAGCAGGTCGAGCTGTTCCGGCGTCACAGGCGCACCTCCTTTGTAAATTCAAAAAACGGATTGACAGCTGTCTTATTATAGAAGATTCGGGTGAAAAAGACAAGTGCGCAGGGCGCCGCCCTCTTTGCGTTGCAAATTTGCGGCATTTGCGATATCCTTGGAAAAACGGAGGTGACGGGGCATGACGACACGCAGGCTCACGGCGGTGAGCACGTTCCATTACGTGCGGCTGATCTACCGCTCGGTTTTGTTCCTCCTGCTGCTCGCCTCTTATCTTTCCTACCGGCTGCACGCAGGCGAAACGCTGACGGCGACGCTCGAGCGCCGCCCGGCGATCCTCACCGTGACATGGGCGGTCTTTGCGGCGGAAATGATCCTACGGTTTTTCCCCTCGCGCTTTGAGAGCCCGGGATGCCAGAAGCAGTTTGCCCGCAATTATCAGAGGTCCGGCAGCACGGAGATCCGCATCGAGGACAACAACGCCACGATGCTCGTCGCCTTCCTCTGGATCGTGTTCAACGGGATTTTCGGCGCGCTGCATATGGCCGGCGTTCTGGATGACGGCGAGATGATCCTGCTCTGCTCGGCCTACTCCGTCTGCGATATGATCTGCATCCTGTTTTTCTGCCCGTTTCAATCGTGGTTCCTCAAGAATAAATGCTGCAGCACCTGCCGCATCTACAACTGGGATTACGCCATGATGTTCACGCCGCTGTTTTTCGTGCGGCGCGGCTATGCGTGGAGCCTGCTGGCGCTCTCCGTCGCGCTGCTGGCGCGCTGGGAAATCACATTTTTCCGGCACCCCGAGCGCTTTTCGGAAAAGACGAACGCCTATCTGCGCTGCCAAAACTGCTCCGAGAAGCTTTGCGCGCATAAAAAGCAGCTCCATACGCTGTGGCGGCAGGTGGAAGAATATTCCGCGGAAAAAATCAGGTTTCTCAAGGGCTGACGGCCGGGCCGCGCAGCCGCTCCGACGAATCGCGGCAAAAAAGCGGACGGGGCTGTTCAAACCCGAAAAAGTGTGCTATAATAAGATATTCTTTCAAGAAAGGGGAACCTCATTATGGCTTTTCAGGTCAGCAAAGATACCGTAATCGGCGACATTCTCGATCAGGATATGGACGCGGCGCCGTTCTTCCTCGAAATCGGCATGCATTGCCTCGGCTGCCCGCATTCCCGCGGCGAATCGATTGCGGAGGCTTGCCAGGTCCATGGGACGAATGCGGACGAGCTCGTTGAGAAGCTCAACGCGTATTTCGCACAGTAATGCGCCCCATTCGTCTGGATGAACGCCTCTCAACCATCGCCTCGCTCGTGCCGCAGGGCGCCCGTGTCGCCGATATCGGCTGCGACCACGGCTGCCTGATCTGCTCGCTTGTCGAATCGGGACGGGCTGTCGGCGGCGTTGCCTGCGACCTGCGGGAGGGCCCCCTCTCGCAGGCGCGGCACGAAATCGGCCGCCGCAATCTGGAAAACCGGATCGACTGCCGCATCGGCGACGGGCTTTCCTGCGTCGGGCAGGACGAGGCGGACGTGATCGTACTCGCGGGCATGGGCGGCGAGCTGATTGCGGAGATCCTCGGGCAGTGCGCCTGGGACAACCTCGGCGACAAGCTTTTTTTGCTTCAGCCGATGACGAGGCCGTCCCATTTGCGCCGCTGGCTCTGCCGCAACGGCTGGGAGATCGAATCCGAAACCGCCTGCATCGCCGCACGGCATCCCTACACGGTGATGCGCGTACGCCGCACGGGGCGCTGTCTCGTGCTCGGCGAATATGATCTTTACGCCTTTATCGGCGCGCTGTCGAAAACGCCGAGCCCCGCCGCGCGCGTTTATATCCGCCATATTGCCGCCGCGCTGATCCGGCGCGAAACCGGCATCCTCGGCGCCGACCCGCAGGAGGCGGCAAAATTGCGCGCGCTTTCCAATAAAATGATCGCCATGACCGAAAGCTGGTGACCGTATGGCTCTTGACGGCATGATGCTCTCAATGCTCCGCAGAGAGCTGAGCGGCGCGCTCATCGGCGCGCGCATCGATAAGATCTACCAGCCCTCACGCGAGGAGCTGGTCTTTTTGCTACGCACACAAGACGGCAACCGCCGTCTTCTTTTTTCTGCGCAGGCCTCCGCGGCGCGGGCGCATCTGACGCGCCTTGCCTGCGAAAACCCCGCGCAGCCGCCGATGTTCTGCATGCTGCTCAGAAAGCAGCTCGGCGGCGCAAAGCTCGCCGCCATCCGCCAGCCCGGCTTTGAACGCGTGCTGCTGTTTGACTTTGATACGGTCAACGAGCTGGGCGACCCCGTTACGCTCACGCTCGCCGCGGAGCTGATGGGCCGCTGGTCGAATCTCATCCTTGTCGGCGACGGCGGGCGCATCATCGACGCGGTGCGCCGTGTGGGCGCCGACCGCTCCTCGCTGCGGCAGATCCTGCCGGGGCTCGCCTATGAGCTGCCGCCCGCGCAAAAGCGTATTTCCGCCGCGGCTCCGCCGTGGGAAACCGTCGGCCGGCTCAGGGAAGGACGCGATCTCGAGCTCGCAAGCCTGCTGCAGAGCACGCTGGAGGGCGCGTCGCCGATTCTGGCGCGGGAACTCGCAGGCCGCGCCCTGCACGGCCGCCAGCTGATGAAGAGCGAGTTGACCGAGGACGACTGGAACGCGCTCGCCGGACAATTGGCAGAGCTTGCGGGCATCCTTGCGACCGGCAGCATCACGCCGACCATGGTCCTCACGCCCGACGATGAACCGAAGGATTTTTCCTTCCTCGCGATCGGCCAATATGGCTGTACGATGCATCAACGCTATTTTGACACGATCAGCGAGCTGCTGGACGCCTTCTACGGCGAGCGCGGCGAAATCGATCGGATGAAGCAGCGCACCGCCGACTTCTCGCGTACGCTGCGCTCGCGCATTGAGCGCGTCGAGCGGAAGCTTGCCGCGCAGCGCGAGGAGCTGCTCGCCTGCCAAAACCGCGATGCGCTGCGCAAGAACGGCGATTTGCTCTCGGCCAATCTCTGGCAGCTGCAAAAGGGAATGAGCAGCGTGACCGTGGCGGATTTTTATGACGAGGCGGGCGGCGAAATCACCGTTCGGCTCGATCCGCGCCTGACGCCAACGCAAAACGTACAGCACTACTATAAGGAATACCGCAAGGCCGATACCGCCGAAAAAATGCTGCGCGAGCTGATCGGGTCGGGCGAACGCGAGCTGCAGTTTCTGGAATCGGAATACGACCTGATGACACGCGCGCGCACGCAAGCGGAGCTCGCCGCCATCCGCGCGGAGCTGGCCGACGCCGGCTATCTGCGCATTCACGGCGCCCGACGCCAAAAGCCGCAGAAGCTTGCGCCGCTCGAGTACCGCTCCTCGGACGGATACCGGATTCTCTCGGGGCGCAGCAATATGCAGAACGAGCAGCTGACCCTGCGCGAAAGCGAAAAACACGATATCTGGTTCCATACACAGAAAATACCGGGCTCGCACGTCATCCTCATCACGAACGGCGAGGAACCGCCCGCACGCACCTACACCGAAGCGGCGATCATCGCCGCGGTCAATTCGCAGGCCAAGGGCGGCGCGCGCGTCGCCGTGGACTACACGCAAATCCGCTTTGTCAAAAAAATGCCGGGCGGCAAGCCCGGTATGGTCGTTTACGAGCCGTATCACACGGCTTTTGTGGAAGCGGACAGCGAAGCCGCCGGCGCGCTGCGGGTGACGAAATGAGGCGGCCGCGATGAAACTGGACAAAGCTTTCCTGCGACGCGGCCTCAAGCGCGCGGCCATCCGTCTGCTTCTGCGCCCGTATTACGCTCTTTGCTGCCGGCGTCCGGTGGAAAACAGCCTCGTGCTGCTGGCCGACGGCCATCAGACCTCGATGCCTTACTCCATGCAGGCCATCGCAGCGGCGCTTGGCGCCGAAAAGGATCTGCGCGTCGTAGAATACTTTCAGGATTACTCCTTCTGCGGCTTTTTCGAGTCGCTGCGGATCATGCTGCGATTTCTGCCTCTCTATGCGAGAGCGCGCACGGTCTTCATCTGTGATTATTTCGTTCCCACCGCCTGCGGAAAGCGGCCGGAAACCACTCTTGTACAGCTTTGGCATTCCGGCGGGCTGATGAAGAAGCTCGGCATGGATTCTCCCGAAGACGCCAAGGGTTTTCTGCCGGAGATGTATCGCAATGTGGACGTGTTTACCGCCTCCTCTCCGCTGGTGTCCAACGTGCTGTCCAAAGCCGTCGGTCTCCCGCCGGAGCGCTTCTCTCCGGCGGGCGTCACCCGCATTGACCTGCTCTACGACAAGACGCGCGAGGAGGGCATTCGCCGCCGCTTTGCCGAAGCCCATCCGGAGCTTTCGGGCAAACGGCTGGTGCTTTGGGCTCCGACCTTCCGCGGCAACGTGCGCGGCGCCTATCTCATCGGCAGCGAGGAGATTCTTCGCCTGCAGCGGGAACTGCCGGAGCAGTATGCCCTCGTGATCAAGACGCACCGCTTTTCCAACAGCGCAGCGCTCAACACGCTCGGGGATTTCTCCTCCGAGGAGCTGCTCGCGCTCGCGGATCTGCTTATCACCGATTATTCCTCGATTTATTTTGACTACCTGTACTATCGGCGGCCGATCGTCCTGTTTGCCCCGGATCTCGCGCAGTATGAGGCCGAGCGGGGGCTTTACCCGGATTATCGCAGCCTTCCCGGGCGCTTTGCGGCCGATTACGACGCGCTGCGCGATGCGGTGCTGACGGCGGACCGCTGGGCCGACAGCGCCTATTTTGCAGCGCTCGACCGCCTATGGGAAAGCGATATGGCCTACTGCGACGGGCACAGCTGCGAAAAGCTGCTGGCCCAGCTGGGCATTTCGGAAAACGCGGAAGGGAAGAATACAGAACGCCGATCGAAAAGAAGCATGTGACGCAATGGGCATACCCCATAAAGCAAGCGGCTCTGCAAAGAAGCCGTCCGCAGCAGGGCTTTCATTCGGGCGACTATGCTTTCAGCGGCTTGAAGGGAGGCGGACGATTTTAAGATGAACACAGTCATAAACGCCTTGATGGAGAGAAGGTTTTTCAAAAGGACGGCCATTCTTCTGAATCAGCAGATCGGAAATCTGATGCAGAAGGTTTATTCATGCAGGATAAAAGCGCAGTATCATGGGGACGTTGAGGTGGCGCATAATAAAATCGTTTTTATGACATACAATGATACGTACATGTGCAATCCCAAATATATCGCAGAAGAAATTTTGCGGCAGGCCTCCCGTGGGATCTCGTCTGGCTTGTGCCTGCAAAGGGAAGTATGCCTGCGCCTTATTTTCCGTCGAAAATCCGCCAAGTGCGCAGAAAGACTTTCGGCGCATATCTGGAAAAAGTGAGCGCCAGGGTCTGGATTGACAACTCCCTGAATTTCCAATGGGAGCCGACTCCGAAGAAAAAGGGCCAGATCTACATGGAAACATGGCACGGCTCCATGGGAATCAAGCGGGTCGGCAAAGATGACGTTCAAAACAAAAGATGGGTGGAAACTGCGCGCCGCGTGGGAAGGCTTACGGATTTCTGCATTTCAAACAGCGATTTTGAGGATGGGGTCTTTCGGGAGACCTTTTGGCCGAATGCGGAAATTTTGCGGTATGGCCACGCCAGAAACGACTGTCTGTTTCACGAGGATGAAATTCTTGCGGCCAGACGCAAGGTGTCGGAAGCCTTTGCGCTGGAGCCGTCCGACAAGATCCTGCTGTATGCCCCGACATTCCGCGAAAGCAAGCGGCTGGATGTCTACGACATCGACTTTGAACGGCTTGCGCTGTCGCTTGGCCGGGCCTTCGGCGGGACGTGGAAAATCCTGTTCCGGCTGCATTTTCACAATCGAAAAAGCCATATGGCCGATCTTCCGGACTGCGTTCTTCCGGCGACTTCATATCCCGACATGCAGGAGCTGATGATGGCCTCGGACGCCGGAATCACGGACTATTCCAGCTGGGCGTACGATTATATTCTTCTCCGCCGCCCGTTGTTTATTTACGCAGCGGATCGCGACGAATACGACCATGAGAGGGGCCTCTACTTCACGCTGGAAAGCACGCCGTTTCCGATCGCGGAGAATAATGAGGAGCTGAACAAAAACGTGCTCCGGTTTCAGGACGACCTCTATCAGACTGAAATCGATCGGTTTCTGAAGGAAAAGGGCTGCGTCGAGGACGGACACGCGGCGCAGCGCATTGTGGAAAAGCTGAAGGAATATCTTTCCGAATGACGGCTTCATCCGCAGGCGCCGCATTTGTTTTTTTCGCGCTTTTTTCAGCCGTTTTCCGGAGATGCGCACGGATGCAACGAAATATCGGGGCCGAAGTCCGCCTGCGCCGACTTCGGCCTTTTCCTTGATCCCGGCGCGCGGGAAGCGCATCTCCACGGCGCGCATGGGATTGCTTTCATTCGTGCAATATGTTATAGTAGCGGTGTCAACAAAGAGCGCGGCGTGTCCCCCGGCCGTCCGGCGGGGCATGAGAAGGAGGCCGAGATGAAAGCTGCCGTTTTGTATGGAGATTATGACCTGCGCTATGAAGACTGGCCCGAACCGGAAACAAAGCCCGGCTGCGTCAAGGTGCGCGTATGCGCGTGCGGCATTTGCGGCTCCGATATCCCGCGGATCACAGCGGGCGGAGCGCACTATTACCCGATCGTGCTGGGGCACGAGTTTTCCGGCTATGTCGCCGAGGTCGGCGAAGGCGTGACGGGGCTGACGCCCGGCGACCATGTGGCCGCCGTGCCGCTCATTCCCTGCATGCAGTGCCCCGACTGCGAGCGGGGCAGCTATTCCCAGTGCAAACACTATGCCTTTGTCGGCTCGCGGGTGCAGGGCGGCTACGCGGATTATGTCGTGCTGCCCGCGCGCAATGTCGTCAAGATTTCGCCCGAGATCCCCTACGAACAGGGCGCGCTGTTTGAGCCCTCCACCATTGCGCTGCATGGGCTGCGCTGCGC
>Ga0079305_1003270_pt1 | contig 11389 bp, 14 predicted proteins | sample LMS_cellobiose_e_FD_79183 | JGI IMG/M metagenome (GOLD analysis project Ga0079305, IMG submission 79183) | Rumen-fistulated moose microbial communities from Alaska, USA - LMS_cellobiose_enrichment | ecosystem: Host-associated > Mammals > Digestive system > Stomach > Rumen fluid ... | reverse complement strand
TATACCATCGGCGTGGACCTGCCGGATAAAAACTGCCCCGTCTGCGGCAATCCTCTGGTGAAGGACGGCTTTGACATTCCCTTTGAGGCCTTCCTGGGCTTCAAAGGGGATAAGGTGCCGGATATTGATCTGAACTTCTCCGGCGAATATCAGCCCCGGGCCCATCAGTACGTCAAGGACCTCTTCGGCGAGGAATACGTCTTCCGCGCCGGCACCATCGGCACCATGGCGGCAAAAACGGCCTACGGTTACGTGATGAAATACCTGGAGGAGCGCGGCCTCACCGCCTCCGAAGCGGAAAAGGAGCGGCTGGCCCAGGGCTGCGTGGGCGTCAAGCGCACCACGGGCCAGCATCCCGCCGGCATGGTGGTGCTGCCCAAGGAATACGATATCTGCCAGTTCACCGCCGTGCAGCACCCCGCCGACGATATGGAATCCCAAACCGTCACCACCCACTATGATTTCGGCTCCATGCACGATATCCTGGTAAAACTGGATATCCTGGGCCACGACGACCCCACCATGCTGCACATGCTGGAGGAATTGACGGGGGTCAACTTCAAAAAAATCCCCCTGGACGATAAAAAGGTAATGAGCCTGTTCTCCTCTCCCGAGGCGCTGGGCGTCACGCCGGAAGAGATCGGCTGCAATACCGGCACCTTCGGCGTGCCCGAAATGGGCACCACCTTCGTGCGCCAGATGCTGGAGGACACCCACCCCTCCACCATGCAGGAATTGATCCGCATTTCCGGGCTTTCCCACGGCACCGACGTGTGGCTGGGCAACGCCAAGGATTTGATCGACCAAGGCGTGGTGCCCCTCTCCCAGTGCCTGTGCACGAGGGAAGATATTATGAACCAGCTCATGCAGATGGGCGTGCCCGCCAAGATGGCCTTTGACACCATGGAATCCGTCCGCAAGGGGCGGGGCCTCAAGCCCGAAATGGTGGAGGCCATGCATCAGCATAACGTGCCCGCCTGGGTGGAGGAAAGCTGCCGCAAAATCAAATACATGTTCCCCAAGGGCCACGCCGCCGCCTACGTCACCATGGCCCTCCGGGTGGCTTATTACAAGGTCTATTACCCCCAGGCTTACTACGCCGCCTACTTCACCATCCGGGGCGACGGCTTTGACGCCTGCACCATGATCCTGCCCATTGACCAGGTGCGCAAAAAGCTGCACGATCTGTATCAATTGGACCAGGAAAAGAAGACCACTCAGAAGGACAAGGACGCCATCACCGCCCTGGAAATGGTGCAGGAAATGATGGCCCGGGGCTTTTCCTTCCTGCCCGCCGATCTGTACAAGAGCGATGTCAGCCGCTTCATCCCCGAAGGGGACAGGGAACTGCGGGTGCCCTTCACCGCCCTGGGCGGCCTGGGCGAAGCGGCGGCCCAAGGCATCGTGGACGCCCGGAAGGAGCCCTTCATTTCCGTGGAGGATCTGAAAAACCGGGGCAAGGTGTCCAGCGCCGTGCTGGACCTGCTTCGGGAGCACGGCTGTCTGGACGGCCTGGCGGAAACCAACCAGGTGACCCTCTTTTGATGCTCCGCGCGCCTCTCACCGGGGAGGCGCGCTACTTTTCTTCATGGCTTGGCGGCCCTCCGCCGTCCCGTTCGGGCCGGCTCCGGGGCGTGTCCGCGCGCCACTTTGGCTTCCCCTTGAGGGGAAGCTGTCGCCGCAGGCGACTGATGAGGTGGCCTTGTATGCCCTTCGCCGCACCGTTCGGGCCGGCTCCAGTGCGGCCCGCGCGCCACTTTGGCTTCCCCTTGAGGGGAAGCTGTCGCCGCAGGCGACTGATGAGGTGGCCTTGTATGCCCTCCGCCGTCCCGTTCGGGCCGGCTCCGGGGCGGTCCGCGCGCCACTTTGGCTTCCCCTCCAGGGGAAGCTGTCGCCGCAGGCGACTGATGAGGTGGCCTTGTATGCCCTCCGCCGTCCCGTTCGGCGCGGCTCCAGTGCGGCCCGCGCGCCACTTTGGCTTCCCCTTGAGGGGAAGCTGTCGCCGCAGGCGACTGATGAGGTGGCCTGATATGCCCTTCGCCGCACCGTTCGGGCCGGCTCCGGGGCGTGTCCGCGCGCCACTTTGGCTTCCCCTTGAGGGGAAGCTGTCGCCGCAGGCGACTGATGAGGTGGCCTTGTATGCCCTTCACCGTCCCGTTCGGGCCGGCTCCGGTGCGTGTCCGCGCGCCGAGCGGCGGGCAAAAAACGCTTTCCGGCTGCTGCATGTGGCAGGATTTTTTTGTTTTTCCCATTTTTTCGCAAACGAAACGCCCCGCTTCTCCGTCTTTTCTTATGGATGAGCACTCATTCACTCCGTTTTTGAAGGGAGGCCGCGAAATGGCCGATCGCCTGGAATATGAGCGCGTCGCCCAGGAAGCCCTGCCCGCGCTGTACAAGATCGCCATGGGCATGCTGCGCTCCGACGCGGATGCCCGGGACGCGGTGCAGCAGGCATTGCTTCGGGGCTGGGAAAAGAAGGAAAACGCCCGGGAAGGCGCGTTCCGCTGGTATCTGACCCGCATCTTAATCAACGAATGCCGCAATATTCAGCGGCATCGGATGCGGGTGTTCCCCGTGGATGTGCCCCCCAAGGCGGAAATGCTGCCCCCTGATTACCAGGATTTATACAGCGCCATATTCGCCCTTCCGGAAGAGCTGCGCCTGCCGCTCATGCTCAAATACCTGCAGGGCGCGTCGGAAAAGGAAGGGGCGGCGGCCCTCGGCATCCCCGTGACCACCTTCAAAAACAGGCTGCACCGGGCCCGGAAACAACTGCGAAAGACCCTGGATCGGGAGGTGATGTTTGAATGAAGCGCACCATGCATGTCAATCAGGACGCCCTGAACGCGCTGCTTCCCGATATTCCCCTGGAATTTGAGGCGCAGATGCGGGATTTGATCGCATCCATGCCCGCGGAAAGAAAGGAAAAGCCCATGAAAAAGAAATTATCGGCGGGGTTCGTGCTGGCCCTGGTGCTCTGCCTCCTGGCGGTGAGCGCCCTGGCGGCGGCCTTGCTGGGCGGCCGTGAATTTGTGGAAAAGATCATGGCCCCCAAGGCGGCGGAAAGCAAGTCCGAATACTATACGCCCAAGGAAATCCAGGAAATCCTCCGCATCGCCCGGGAAAACAACCTGCTTCTGGACCCGGAGGACGAGGCCCGCATCCGCAACATGGAGGAGGGCTATTACAAAGAGGAACTGATCCGCCTCTTCGCCAGCATGGAATACGGCCCGCAGCCCGCCCAATGGCCCCTGGAGGTGCAGCGGTGGTATGAAGAAATGCTGAACGCCTGCGGCCTGGGAGACGGCGCTGTCCACGCCGTGCTGCCGGAGGGAAACGAAATCACCCAGGAGCAGGCGCTGCGGAAAGCGGCCGATTACGTGCGCGATCATTACGATCCCGACGTGGATTTGGAGGATAAAGCCCTCTATCTCCGGGAAATGACCTATCACGAGGAAAAGGAAAGCCCCTATCACACCATCCGTTCCTGGTGGATTCACTATGAGGCCCGGGATTTGGACCACCCGGATTATGAATTCGGCCTGACGCCCGAAGGGGAATTCACCTACGTCGCCGTGCACCCCGGCGTGTTTTCCCCGGAGGACCCGGACCCCGCGCAGACCATTCTCAACCGCATCACCCGGCAGCACAGGGACGAATACGGCTTCGTCACCTACACCAGTGAAATCATGCTGGAAGAACAATCGCTTCTGCAAAAGCTGGCGGATCAGCAGGGCACCGACGGCTGGAACGAAAAGAACAGGCAGATCCTCAGCACGGCCTATATCCTGCCGGACGATTCCATGCTGACAAGGGAACAGGCCATCGAAAAGGCGAAAGCGGCCTGCGGAGAGCAGGACTATTACACCTATCACGGGCACGGGGAAACCGCCCTCACCATCCGGGTGAACGGGCGGGACGTGTGGAAAATCACCCTGCAGCTCAAGGGCAGCCCCGCCGCCGGCAAGGGCAACCGCCTGTTCGTGCAGCTGGACGCCCGCACCGGCGAAATCCTTTACTGCGACACCAGTCTGGAAACGCGCTTCTGGTATCAGGAATTTTTCCCGGAGGAATACTATCTGGCCCGGCTGGCCGCCGCCTCCCCCGTTCCGGAGGCGGACACCCGCCCCACTCCCCAGCCCGGCGGCCTGCCCTGGTTCTGGCGGGACAGCCGCTTCCCCTCCTGGTACTGGGACAAGCTGGAAGCCGTGGGGTATAACGGCGACACCGCCAGCCGGCTGATGAACCAGTGGGAAAAAGAATACGGCCTGGACAGCCTCTTCTGGCCCCTGGAATGCCAGGCCATCGACGAAATTTGGCACAGCCTGCCCGGCCCGGAGGGAGCCTTCCCCGGCCTGCCCGCGGCGGACGAAATCCAGCAGGACGCGGCGCTGCAATTGGCCCGGGAGCAGTTCAAGGCCTTCTTCAGCGAATACGTGCCCACGGCGGATTACGACGCGCTCATTTGCGGCGCACGTTTCCAGTTCAATTCCGTGGACGACGGCGTCCATAGCTGGGAAATCACCCTCCTGCGGCCCGACGGCCCTGTGGCGGGCAGCGTGACCCTGGACGCGAAGACGGGCGAAATCTACCACATGCGCATGGTCGGCGCCCAGCACGAATACGCATCGCCTGCTTATTCCATTCTCCAGGCGCCCAGCGGCGAACCCCTGATCCACAGCGACCCCCGCATGCCGGACAGCTATTGGGATACCGTGGAGGCGCTGGCGGAAAAGCAGGGCGTGACGAAGGAGAATATTGTCCAGAAATACCAGGTCTGGCTCCAGGAATACGGGGAAGGCGCCTTCCTGCCGCTGGAATTGCAGGCGATATGGTCCGCCTATGCGCCCCGGGGGGAAGAGGATACTTGGCTGGCAATCCTGCCCCAGGAGGGCCTGATAACGAAAGAAGAAGCCCTGGAAATCGCCTGGAAGGAATGCCTTGCCTTGGCGGGCGCAAACAGCGAAACAGACACCGCCTGGGCCCAAACCCTCACGCCCTCCGCCGCCCTGTGGCTCCAGGATGAAGCCGAGCCCACCCACTGGTACGTGCAATTCTGGGAAAAGGAAAGGATCCCCGGCTTTGGCGAACAGTGGAACAGCCGGGTGGAAATCGCCATTGACGCGGAAACGGGAGAAATCTATCAGTCCGGCCTGTGGCTCAACAGCAACGGATAAAAAAACCTTTGCCGCCTTTCGCAGCAGGAAAGGGGGGAGGGCCGCGCCCTCCCCCCAGAGCATCGACAAAGTCGATGCTCTGCCATCGAAAGCCGGCAAGCAGGCTTTCGATGGGAACATCAATTTCTTGTAAAATGGCCATCCCGGGCAATTTTGCCCGGAATGGCTCATTTTACGGCCAGAAATTGATAGAGGAAGCAGTCATTCTGACTGCTCCTCGGACCGGCAAACCCGGTCCTGCGGATTATTGATGAAAGGGCCTGCGGGCCCTTTCATACTATCCCGGGGGGTTGTAGATGGGCTGAGGGAGGGCCGCACCCTCCCCCGCTTTTTGGGTTTCGCTTCCTGCATGATTATCTGCCGCAGCCCGTGGGCGCGTCCCAGCCCTCCTCGTGCACGGCGAGGATTTGGGGCTGCCACCGAGGCTGCTTTTTCATGCGCCTGTCGATCCGGCGCAAAATGAACCAGGCGCACGCCATCAGCACAATGCCGCACAGGCCCCACATCGCTTCGCTTTCAAAAATCAGGCTGCCGATCCAGATCCCCGCCAGCAGCAGCGCCATGGGGATCACATAGGCCAGCGCCGACGCCTTGAGCACCTGGGCGTCGGGCATCTCCACGTCCACCCACCGGCCCAGGGGCACGGAGCCGGGAATCGTCACCCGGGTTTCTTCCTTCTGCCCGGCGCAGGCGCCGCAATGGGCGCAGGCCTCCGGCCGCTCAAAGGATACCTCAATTTCGCCGTCGCCTGTAAAGACCACCTTGCCCGTCCGCAGCATGAACGCGCCCTCCCCGTGCCTGTGATACCTTTATGATACCACATAAGTCAAGGGTCAAAACGCGGAAATGCGGATATGGTCCGCCTCCAGGCCGGAGCTTTGCCGGGCCACCTCCAGCAGCAGCGCCGCCTCCGTTTCGCTGACCGCCCGGCCCAGAAATACCAGAATCTCCCCCCGCCGGGCGGCGCACAGGCTTTGCCCGTCCCCCCGGGCGGCAAGGGCCGCCTCCACCGCCAGCTCGGTTTCCGCGCGCTCATTCAGGGAAAGCAGTTCCTCCCGCGCCCGGCTTTTTTCCTCCTCGGAGGCGGCTGCGTCCTGCAAAATTGCCAGCAGCGCCGCCTGTTCCCGGGCCCGCTCCTGATCCCGCCGCGCCCGGTAGGCGTCCAGGGGGTGGGCGGTAGGCGCGGCGGCGGGCAGCGCGGCGAGGGGCGGGGCGTCGGCCAGGGGCGCCTGCGCTGCAGGAGATTTTTTGAGCGACAGGAACAGCGCCAGTCCCACCGTCAATAGCAAAAGCAGATTCAGGATTTTGTCCTTCACGGCGCATCCTCCATGGGGAATACCTCCACCTGTCGGGCGTCCAGCCCCAGCAGCGCCTCCGCCGCCCGCATCAGATCAAGCCGCACCTTCACGTCTCCCGCCCCCTGGGATACGATCACCGCCCCCACCATTTCCCGGCCGGCGCTGCCGAAGGCGGAGGCGGGCTGGGCGTAGAAGAGGGATATCCGGGTTTCTCCAGCCCCGGCGATGCGGGAAAGGGTGGCGCTGAGGCGCTGCTCTTCCTCCGTCATGGCGGCAGGGTCGGATTGGCTGTTCAGCGGCAAAAACAGCGCGGCCAGAGCGCAGCACACCACCACCGCCAGCCATCCGCCGCCCTTGACCGCCCGGATCTTTTCCAGCCAATTCTTCATGCAGCCTCCCGGAAAGCCCGATTTCCTCAAAGCACGCCCCGCAGCGCCTCCAGCATGCAGGCCATCATGCACAGGCCCACCCCCAGATCGGCATACCGGGCGCTGTCCCCCTCGGGCAGGATCATATCCAGGATCATCCGGGCCAGGCACAGCCCGATGATCCGGCGCAGAAAAGCGGTCATCGCAGCATCACCGTCAAATTCCCCACCACCAGCATCTGGGCCACCAGCAAAAGAAACACGGCCCCCACCGACAGTTGAATGATGAACAGCAGCATCAGCACATCCGAAAAATCCTGCAGGCAGTTCACCGCCCGGTGATCCGTCAGCGGCTCCAGCAGGGCGGCGCAGGCGCGGTAGAGCATCACCGAACCCAGCGTCTGAATCATGGGCACCGCCGCCGTGGACAAAAGCAGCAGCAGGCCAGTGAGCCCCATGGCGTTTTTGATCAGCAGCGACGCGCCCACCAGGGTATCCATGGTATCGGCAAACATGCCGCCCACCACCGGCACGAAATGGTCCACCGCGTATTTGGCCGTGCGGATGGATACGCCGTCCGCCGCCGCGGCCCCCAGGGATTGGAGGGCGGTGACGGAAATGAAGACGGTAAAGCTGCCCCCCAGCGTCCAGGCCGCGGCGGTCTTGAAAAAGGCGGAAAGCCGCCCGATGCGGATGCGGGGCGATAAATGGGACAAAATGGCCGTGAGCCCGGAGGAAAGCGCCAGCGGCAGCGTCACGGACCGCACCAGCGCCGTCATGGTGCCGCAGGCCGCCACCACCGCGGGCTGAAAAAAGGCGGAGGAGGCCGTGCCCCCCACCGCGGCCAGCAGCGTCAGGAGCAGGGGAAAAAGCGCCTGCATCAGATCCGCCATCCGGGTGACGGCGTCCCGGCAAAGGCGCATGTGGTCTCCCAGGTCCTGGGCCATGCACCCCGCCAGCAAAAGAAAGCACGCCCCCGCCAGGGCCTCGCCCAGGGCCGTCCTGGCAAAGGCGGCGCGCAGGCGCATCATCATCCCGCAGAACACCGCCGGCAAAAGCAGCCGGGACAATCGCCACGCGCTGCCCGTCAGCGTTCCCAGCAGCCGCCGGGCAAGCACGGAAAGCAGTTCCTCCCCGTCCAGGGCCCTTTCCCCCCGGGCCAGGTGCAGGATCAGGCTGTGAAAATCCTCCCCCTCCGGAAACGCCCGGTCATAGGCCGCCTGCCACTCCTGCAGGGGCAGCCCCTCCAGGCGGGAGGAAAGCGTATCCTCCAGGCTGTCCGCCCGGGCGGCGGGGAGCAGCGCGAGGAAGAGAATAAGCCCGCAGATCAGCCCCCGCTTCACGGCGTCAGGGACAGGGCCAATTCCCCGATCTGGGCCGCCAACGGCAGCGTTTGGGCCATCAGCAGGATTTTCCCGCACAGCGCCGCCTTGGCCGCCAGGCCCTCCTCTCCCGCGTCCCGGCAGGCCTGCACGGCAAATTCCGTCAGGTATGCCATGGCCACCAGCTTCATCAGCAGCGCCGCCGTATCCTCCCCGATGCCCGCCCTGCGGCTCAAGTCCCGCAGCGCGTCCGCCGCGGCGGAGAGATGGTTCACCGCGAAGAAAAACAGCATCAGCCCCGCGGCCATGGCCACGGCCGCCCCGGCCTGGCGGTGGGCGGCGCGCAGGGTGAAGGCGATCATGGCCGCCAGAATGGCAAAGCCCGCCGTTTTCAGCGCCTCGCTCATGGCAGCTGAAACACGGACTGCACCTGCATGAGCAGCTCCCCCGCCAGGGAGATCACCGTCAGCAGCACCACCAGCATCCCCGCCACCCCCGCCAGGGTGGCGATATCCTCCCGCCCCGCCCGGGTGAGCGCCTGGCAGATCACCGCCACCAGCAGCCCCACCCCCGCGATTTTGAGCAGCACATCAATCCGCATTCCCTCGCTCCTAACAAAGCAAAATCATCAGCGCCGCCCCGGAAAGCCATCCCAGGCTGCGATACAGGCGGGCGTTTTTGTCTTTCGCCTCCCGCGCCTTCCCGCGAAACAGCGCCCATTGCTCCAGGGCCATGGAAAGCGCCCGCCGCTGCCGGTCCAGATCCGGGGTAAACAGCGCCGTCAGGCATTGGCGCAATGCCGCCTCCTCTTCCCGCTGAAGCAGCGGCTCCCCCGGCAGCGCGGCAAGCAATTTTTCAGGCGCCGCGGCAGGATCGGCGCTCAGGCGGTCCGCCAGGGCGGCCAGGGCGGGCAGGCTTTCCCCCGCGCTCCTGCGCAGCAAGGCGGGCAGTTCCGCCCCGCCCCGGCGCAGCTCCCCCTCCATGCGCAGCAGCGCCTCCTCCCAAACGGCCAGGCGGCGGTCCCGCGCAATCAGATACCGCGCGGCCAAATGCCCCGCCGCCGCGCAGGCCGCCATCCCGGTCAAGGCCGTAAATCCCCCCATGGCATGCCTTCCCCCTTCGGCAGCGGCGTGACTTGGGGCGCATCGCCCACGCCGGTGAGCGTCACCGCGCAGTCAAAGGCCCCTTCCCTGAGAAGCTGCCCCAGCCCGGGCCGCCGCAGCGCATCGGAAAGGGAGGCGCCGTGGGCGGCGGAAAGCACCGTGACGCCGCAGCGCACGGCCTGCCGGACGGCGAAAACGTCCGCCGCGCCGCCCACTTCATCCGCGGCGAGCACCCGGGGCGCCATGGCACGCAGCAAAAGCAGGAAGGATCGCCCCCGGTCCATGCCCGTCACCACATCCGTCAGCGGGCCCACGTCCAACTGCGGCGCGCCGTCCCGGCAGGCGGCGATTTCTCCCCGTTCATCCGCCACGCCCACGGGCAGCCCGTCCAGGGAATATCGGCGGATCAGATCGCGCAGCAGCGTGGTTTTCCCTGCGCCGGGCGGCCCCAGGATCAGCGTGCTTTTCCCCTTCACGCGGGGGTACACCTCCGCCGCCGCGCCTTTGATCTCCCGGGCAAGGCGCAGGCACAGGCTGGTGATTTCCCGAAGGCCCTCCGGCCCCATCACCCCGCACACGCCCAGCCGATGGCCCCCCGGCAGCGGCAGAAAGCCCTGGGCCAATTCCTCCTGCCGGGAAGCCAGCCCATAGCGGGACAGGGCCTGGGCCGCCCGCGTCACTTCCCCCGCGGTCAGGGCGCGGCGCCCCATTTCCCGTTTTTCTCCGCAGCATACCGCCGCCGGCTGCCCGGCCCGCAGGCGGATTTCCCGGGCCTCCGCCCAGGCCCCTTGAGGGATGCCCTCCGCGCCCGGGATCATCAAATGCCAGTCCATGGCACAGCCTATGCCGCCCCGCCGCCCAATATGCCGGGGAAAACGCGCCTTCGGTTCCGCAAAAACGCGCAGTTTGCCGCGCCGCTCCGGACGCAGACATGCCAAATGATCCCCGGGGATCATATCTGCTGCTTTCAGGAAATTATTTCTTGCCTATTTGCCCTGGGCGGTTGACAGACAGGCGGAAATCTTTTATACTGTTCCCGAAATAACAAGAACGTTTGTTCTTATTTGGAGGTGGAAACCATGAGGGGAGAATGCATTTACCTGCAGGTCATGGTGCAGATGTATCTGAAGGGCTGGGACAGCCACGCCCTGGCGGACAGGGCAAGGATCAGCTATCCCTCCCTGCGGCGGAAGCTGCGGGGCTCGTCGCCCCTGCATCTGGAAGAGGCGCGGCGCATCCAGCAGGCCCTGAAATGCGGCATGACGCTGGATACGCTGTTTGCCGTGCGGGAGGATGCGGGCTATGAAGCCTGACGCGGCCATCGGCCGCCTGGCGCCGGAGGAGGGGTTGACCCGGGCGCGGGATTTCCTCTCCTCCGCCCTGCGGCTGGACGCCATGATCGCCCTGAAGCTGGCGCGGATGGACAAGCTCCGGGAGCAGGCGGGAAAAATGCGTGCCCTGGCCGTATGGGATGAAAGGAATGAAGAAGCCCGAAAGTGCCTGGAGGACCAATTGCTTTCCGATTACCATCAGCTTTCCCTGCGCCAGCAGAGAATCGGGGAATACCTGGCCCGTGTGCCGGACGAGCGGCACCGGACGGTGCTGGAAATGCGCTATCTTCAGGGCATGCCCTTTTTCCGCATCGCCATGGCCATGCACTATGATGAGCGGCAGATTTACCGCTATCACAGGGCGGGGCTGCAGCATGTCGCCGTTCAGATGGCGCTGGAAGCGAAGAAAGAAAAGCTGGAAGCGAAGAAAGAAAAAAGCGATTGACTTTCCTGCGGCGATTTGCTATAATGCTTTTTGCTGGCAAGATCGCCGGCGTGCCGATATAGCTCAGTTGGTAGAGCGGCTGATTCGTAATCATCAGGTCAAGGGTTCGAGTCCCTTTATCGGCTCCATTCCGAGGTGTAGCGCAGTTTGGTAGCGCGTTTGGTTCGGGACCAAAAGGTCGTGGGTTCAAATCCCGCCACCTCGACCAAACCAGAGCCGCCCGTTTGGGCGGTTCAGAGCATCGACAAAGTCGATGCTCTGCCATCGAAAGCCAGCAAGCAGGCTTTCGATGGGAACATCAATTTCCTGTAATATGGCAATTCCGGGCAAAATTGCCCGGAATTGC
>Ga0079305_1003269_pt1 | contig 11392 bp, 10 predicted proteins | sample LMS_cellobiose_e_FD_79183 | JGI IMG/M metagenome (GOLD analysis project Ga0079305, IMG submission 79183) | Rumen-fistulated moose microbial communities from Alaska, USA - LMS_cellobiose_enrichment | ecosystem: Host-associated > Mammals > Digestive system > Stomach > Rumen fluid ... | reverse complement strand
CGGGGGCGTCCGGGACGGCGGCCCGGCCCCCGGGACTCGGGGGCGGGCGCACAAAACGACATATTTTGATGCGATCGCGCCCTTGTGTTTTTGCGGCCGATGTAGTATCCTAAAGCCATCAAAACAAAGACAAAGGATGGGTGCATCACATGGATTACGCGAAAATCGCCCTGGAGAAGCACGCCGAGTGGGCCGGCAAGCTGGACTACAAGCCCAAGATGGACCTGAAAACCATGGAGGATCTCTCCATCGCCTATACCCCCGGCGTGGCGGCTCCCTGCCTGGAGATCCAGAAAGACCCCGCCAAGAGCTATACGCTCACCAACCGCGGCAATCTCGTTGCCGTCATCACGGACGGCACCGCCGTCCTGGGCCTGGGGGACATCGGCCCCGAGGCCGCTATGCCCGTCATGGAGGGCAAGTGCGTGCTGTTCAAGCACTTCGGCGGCGTGGACGCCGTGCCGCTGTGCCTGCGCACCAAGGACGTGGACGAGATCGTCCACACCATCGCCCTTCTGGCCGGCAGCTTCGGCGCCGTGAACCTGGAGGACATCGCCGCCCCCCGCTGCTTCGAGATCGAGCGTAAGCTGAAAGCCGTCTGCGACATCCCCATCTTCCACGACGACCAGCACGGCACCGCCGTGGTGGTGCTGGCCGCCGTCATCAACGCCCTGAAGGTGGTGGGCAAGGACATTTCCTCCATCCGCTGCGTCTGCAACGGCGCCGGCGCCGCCGGCGTGGCCATCATCAAGCTGCTGATGGCCTACGGCCTCAAAAACGTCGTCATGTGCGACCGGAAGGGGGTCATCTATGAGGGCCGGGAGGGCCTGAACGAGAGCAAGGCGGAGATTGCCCGCATCACCAATCCGGACAACGTCTCCGGCTCTCTGGCGGACGTGATGAAAGGAGCCGACCTCTTCATCGGCGTGTCCTCCCCCGGCGTGGTCACCAGGGAGATGGTCTCCTCCATGGCCAGGGACGCCATTTTGTTCCCCATGGCCAACCCCGTGCCGGAGATCTTCCCCGAGCTGGCGAAGGAGGCGGGCGCCGCCGTCATCGGCACCGGCCGCAGCGACTATCCCAACCAGATCAACAACATCCTCACCTTCCCCGGCATCCTCCGGGGCACGCTGGACGTGCAGTCGCGCGACATCAACGACGAGATGAAGATGGCTGCCGCCCTGGCCCTGGCCTCCCTGGTGGAAAACCCCGGCGCGGAGAACATCCTCCCCACCGCCTACGACGAGCGGGTGGCCCCCACGGTGGCCGCCGCCGTGGCCGAGGCCGCCCGGAAGTGCGGCATTGCCCGGAAGTAAGCCCTGAAAAACCGTGTCCCCAGTGCGTCAGGCGCACCGGGGACGGGCCGGCTTGTCGAACTTGTACATAGTAGTTTCGCGTCCGCAGGCGCGAAAGAAATCAGATCGTTTTTTCTGGCGGCATGTGCGGCAGAAAAAACTTTTTGCGCAGAGTGACCGTGCGATTTGTGCGCTTTGCGCGGACAAAGCGTGCGCTGAGCGGAGCTTTCTCATCGGCAAAGGCGCATGCCGTTGTTGACGATTTAAAGGGGTTGTCCCAAAACGGTTGCCGAATTGTCCTCCTGAGGAACGAAGTGACGAAGCCTCTCTTATTGCAAAGTGTTCAGCACTTTTGAAGAAAGATTCTTCGCTTTGCGCAGAAGGACACGGCGTTTTGAGACAGCCCCTTCCCGTTTGCCAGGCTATTCCGTGTCGGCCTCGATGAGGCCGTAGCCGCCGTCGCGGCGGCGGTACACCACAGAAAAGGCGTCGTCCGCCTGATTTTTAAAGACGTAGAACTCGTGCTCCAGCAGATCCATCTGCAAAATGGCCTCCTCCGCCGTCATGGGCTTCAGGGAGAACCGCTTGGTGCGCACGATCTTGAAATCCTCTTCCTCCTCTTCCGGCTCGTCGGCCAGCACGGGGGCCCAGTCCAGATTGCCCTCCCGCAGCTTTTTGCTGAGGCGGGTCTTGTGCTTGCGGATCTGGCGCTCGATGGCGGCGGCGGCGGAATCGATGGAGGCGTAGATATCGCCCGTGACTTCGCTTACCCTGTAAAACATGCCGTTGTTGTTGAGGGTGACCTCCGCCATGTAGCGGCCCCTCTGCGCCCCAAAGGTCACGAACGCCTCGCTCTCCTTGCGGAAAAGGCGGTCGATCTTGCCGAGCTTTTTCTCGGCGTAGGCCTTCACGGCGTCATCAACCTGCAGTTTTTTCTCGTAAAAGGTAAACTTCATCTTTTGTTCAGCTCCTTCCTTTGCTGGGGTATCGCTGTGCTTATTGTACCATAAACACCGCGGCAATGGAAGCGGTTTTTGTCAGATTTCAATAGAAATAAAGAAATCTCCAAAACTTACCAAGTTTAGGAGATTTCTTTGTGGACTTTTCAGACGATGAGAATGGTCTCCTCCGGCTCGGGGTCTTGCTCCGGCGCTCTTGTGGGCTCCGGCTCGGGGGTCTCCTCCGGCTCGGTGAGATCCAGATCGGTGTAGACGCTGCAGCCCGGCGCCGCCGCCTGGAAGGCGCGGACCAGGTCCGGCGTCAGGGGGTTCTGGCTGATATAGAGGTAGTTCAGCGATGGGAGGCCGTAGAGCACGGAGATGTCGGAGATGCGGTTGCCGTCCAGATAGAGCTCCCGCAGGCCCGTCAGATTTGCCAGGGCGGAAACGTCGAGCAGGCCGCAGTGCTGCATGGACAGGCTCCGCAGGCCATGCAACCCCGCCAGGGGCGCCGCGGTGGAGAGCGGGCAACGGTCCAGCGTCAGGTTTTCCAGCGCCGTCAGCCCCTGGAGCGGCGTCAAGTCGGTCACGGCGTTGCCGGTGAGATAGAGCTCCCGCAGGCCCGCCAGATCAGCCAGGGGGCTGAGCTCCGCGACGGAGTTGTTCATCAGATTGAGACAGCGGAGATTCACCAGCCCCGCCAGGGGGCTCAGATCCGCCAGAGGGCCGGGGGTGCCGGCGTCGCTGCTCCAGATCTCCACCGACTCCAGGGACTGGAGCTCCCGCAGGGGGCTCAGGTCCGTGACGGCGGTGTTGGTGAGCTGCAGGGACTTGAGGGCCTTGAATTTCTCCAGCCCCCGGAGGGAGGTGACGGCGCTGCCGGAGACCGAGACAGTCTCGGCGTCGGAGGTGAAGGCAATGCCGCCCAGGCTGACGGTGTAATAGAGCTCCGAGTGCTTGACGGTGCAGCCGGTCAGCGCCTCCTTCAGCGCGTCCACGCCCTCGGCAGTGAGGGCGCCGTTGTCCTCGACGGAGAGCTCCTTCAGCGTGCTGAGGGCCGTTAGAATCTCCAGGTCGGCGTCGGTCAGGCCGGTGCCCTTGAGGCCCAGGCGCTGCAGCGCCGGCAGGCGTGCCAGGGGGGCGAAGTCCTCCAGCGGGTTATAGCTGAGCCAGAGCTCCTCCAGCCCCGTGAGGGCGGCCAGGGCGGAGACGTCCGCCACGGCATTTTTCTCGATGTCCAGATAGGTGAGGCTGCTCAGGCCCATGAGGGGCATGACGTCCCCGATCTTGTTGTTCCAGAGGCACAGCCACTGCAGATTGCCCAAGTCCATCAATGGCGTGAGGTCCGTGACGGCGTTGTCCCGTAGATCCAGCTTCTCCAGCGCCGTGCATCCGGCCAGCGCGGAGATGTCCGTGATGCCCCGGCCCCGGAGGTCCAGCTCCTTCACGTCGGAGAGGAACTTCACGCCGCCCAGGCTGAGCTCGACGGGCTCGTCGTCCCCGGCGGCCAGGGAGGAGTGGATGCTGCAGTCCGGCAGGGCCTTCTGCAGCGCCTCCAGGCCCGCCTCGGTGATGCCGGTGTTCCGGATGCTCAGGGTGGTCAGGCCGCGGAGACCGTACAGCGGCGCGAAGTCCGCCACGGGGTTGCCGTCCAGATACAGCGTGCGCAGCTCAGTAAGCTGGGCCAGGGGGGCAATGTCGGTGATCTGGTTGTTGCCCAACTGGAGGAAGTTCAGCTCCGTCAGCCCCTGGAGGGGGGCGAGGTCCGTGATGGCGTTGTCCGTCAGGGACAGGCTCTCCAGCTTCCGGAGCTGGGCCAGAGGGGCCAAGTCGCCGCTGCGCAGCCGCTGCTGGCTGAGCACCAGACTGGTCACGTCCCGGGAGACGGTCTCCCCCGCCACGGTCACCGTGTCCACAACGGCCTCCGCCCCGGCCTTCAGGGCCTTGAGTCCCTCCAGATAGCCGTCGATGGTGGGGCTTTCCAGCTTGGCGGAGCCGGTGTACAGCGTCTCGATGGCCTTGTCCACGTTCCCCAGGCCGGAATAATAAGTGTTGGCCAGCAGGACGTAGCAGTCCACGCTCTCGCCGTATTTCAGGGCCTTTTCCAGCTTCTCGGCGGCCTCGGCATAGCGGCCGGCGCTGTAAGCCGCGGCACCCTCCTCATAGAATTTGTCGAATTTCCCGCTCTTGGAGCAGGAGGAGATGAGCACGGCAAGCAGCACGACAAGCACCGCCAGCAACCCGATGATGCCGGCGATGAAAAAGCGTCTGTTTTTTGCGTTGGCGGCTCTGACGTGCATGGGGGACCTCCGTGGGCGGAAGCGGTTTACGCATGTTTACATAATCATACTCCCGTATTCGACATTATAGTGCAAAAATCCAAGGAAGTCAATCCACCAGATGTGCTGCTTGCCCGGAAAAGCCGGCCCAATTTGTAGAGATCGGAAATTATGGGCGCGCGCCGGGCCGGTGTGTACTTGATTTTTTCTCCGCTGTCATTATAATAAAAAGACGGCAGATCCCCCCTGCGGCGGGCCTGGGCCCGTGGGAGAATTTTAAAATACGGTAGCGCGCTACTTGACTAACACGCTAAAGTGTGCTATTATGCGGGATGTATATCGACCGGAGGTATCCAAATGGCGGACAATATGAGACGGGACGAGCGGGCCATCTCCGCCCTGCGGGCCCTTTACGAGGGCATGGGCTACCGCAAGTTCAAAATGAGCAAATTCGAGGAGTACGAGCTCTATCTGGAGAACAAGCGCTTCCTCCAGACGGAGGGCATCGTCACCTTCACGGGGCAGAACGGCCGGTTGCTGGCCCTGAAGCCCGACATCACCCTCAGCATCCTGAAAAACCTGCGGGAGCACGCGGTGTTCCCCCGGAAGCTCTACTACACCGAGAACGTCTACCGGGCCGTCCGCCGGGGCGGCGAGGTGCGGGAACGGGCCCAGGTGGGACTGGAATACGTGGGCGAGGTGGACCTCTACGCCATGGGCGAGGTAGTGTCCCTGGCCTGCGAGAGCCTGGCGGCGCTGGACGAGGACTATGTGCTGGACGTGTCCCACATGGGCCTGGTGACGGGCCTGCTGGAGGAGGCCGGTCTCCGCCAAAGCGCCCGGGCCGAGGCCCTGGCGTGCGTCGCCGGGAAAAACGAGCACGAGCTGCGCCGCCTCCTGGACCGGGAGGGGGCCGCGGGACCGGCGGCCGAGGGCCTGACGAAGCTGGCCTCCCTCAGCGGGGATGTCCGGCGCGTGCTGGCGGAGAGCGCGCCCCTGGCGCTGAACGCCACGGCCCAGGACGCCCTGGCGGAGCTGGAGCGCCTGGCGGACGTGCTTTCCCCCACGGTGGGGCTGGCCCATATCCGGCTGGACTTCTCCATCGTCAACGACATGAGCTACTACAACGGACTGCTGCTGCGGGGCTACGTCCCCGGGGTGCCGGAGGGCGTCCTCTCCGGCGGGCAGTACGACAATCTGGTGCGCCGCCTCAGCCGGGCCCCCGGGGCCATCGGCTTCGCCGTGTATTTGGACCTGCTGGAGCAGCGGCCGGAGCCGGAGCCGGAGTACGACGTGGACGTGCTGCTCCTCTGTCCCGGAGACGACAAGGCCCTGGAGGCCATGCAGAGGGCCCGGGCGCTGCGGGATGCGGGCAGGACCGTCCGGGTGCAGAGAGAGACCGGCAAGATCCGGGGCCGGGAGACGATCCGGCTGTAAAAACCGCAAGGTGTTATTGCGAACCAGTGCGCACACTGGTGTGGCAATCCGTCCTTACGGCCAAGGAAAGCCAAAAGGAGAAAAAATGGACGATTACATCAACATCGCCCTGCCCAAGGGGCGGCTGGGCGAGAAGGTCTACAATATATTTGAGCGCCTGGGCTACGGCTGCCCGGCCATCCGGGAGGAAAACCGCCGGCTCATCTTCACCGACGAGGAAAACCGCGTGCGCTACTTTTGGTCCAAGCCCTCGGACGTGGCCATCTATGTGGAGCGCGGCGCGGCGGACGTGGGAGTCGTAGGCAAGGACATCCTGCTGGAATATGAGCCGGACGTCTACGAGCTGCTGGACCTCGGCATCGGAAAGTGCCGCATGTGCGTGGCCGGTCTGAAGGGAGCCCGCCCCTCCGAGCAGCGGACGCTGCGCGTGGCCACCAAGTTCCCCCACATCGCGGCGGACTACTATGCCGCCCGCAGCCGGGACATCGACATTGTGAAGCTGAATGGCTCCATCGAGCTGGCCCCGGTGCTGGGGATGACGGACGTCATCGTGGACATCGTGGAAACCGGCAAGACGCTGCGGGAGAACGGCCTGGAGGTGTACGAGGAGATCGTGCCCATCAGCGCCCGGTTCGTGGCCAATAAGGCTGGCTACAAGTTCAAGACCGCCCAGATCGAGGAGATGCGCCGCCAGCTGATGGAGGAGATCAAATGATCCGCATTTTTGAGAAAAACGAGATTTCCCCGGCGGAGGTGCTACGCCGGGACAACGCCGCCACGGGGGTGGCCGACGCCGTCCGGGCCATCTTGGCCGACGTGCGGGAAAACGGCGATCAGGCGCTGCGGCGCTACTGCGAGAAATTCGACGGCGGCGCCCCGGAGCGCCTGGAGGTCTCCCGGGCGGAGATAGACGCGGCCTACGGCCGGGTGGAAAAGGACTTTATCGCCGTTCTGGAGGAGGCCGCGGCCAACATCCGGGACTTCCACGCCCGGCAGAAGCGGCAGAGCTTTATCGTATCGGAGCAACCTGGCCGGGTGCTGGGCCAGCGGTTCATCCCCCTGCGCCGGGTGGGGCTCTATGTCCCCGGCGGCACCGCCTGCTACCCCTCCACCGTGCTGATGAACTGCATCCCCGCCGTGCTGGCGGGGGTAGAGGAGGTCTGCATCTGCACCCCGGCCAAGAACGGGAAGCTCAGCGACGACATTCTGGCCGCCGCCAAGATCGCCGGGGCCCACCGGGTGTTCCGGGCGGGGGGCGCCCAGGCCGTGGCCGCCCTGGCCTACGGCACGGAAACCATCCCCCGGGTGGACAAGATCACCGGCCCCGGCAACGTGTTCGTGGCGGAGGCCAAGCGCCAGGTCTTCGGGCTGGTGGACATCGACATGATCGCCGGCCCCAGCGAGATCCTGGTGGTGGCGGACGGGCACACCGACCCCGTCTGGTGCGCCGCGGACCTGCTGAGCCAGGCGGAGCACGACAAAAACGCCGCCGCCGTGCTGGTGACGCCCTCCCGCAACCTGGCGGAGGCGGTGCAGCGCGAGCTCGAGCGGCAGCTCGCCGCGCTGCCCCGGCAGGAGATCGCCCGGGCCTCCGTCGAGAGCCGGGGGAAGATCATTCTGGTGGACAGCGTCGACGAGGCCATCGACTTGGCCAACGCCATCGCCCCGGAGCACCTGGAGCTCTGCCTGGACGAGCCCTTCGACTGGCTGGGGCGGGTGCGCTCGGCCGGCAGCGTGTTCCTGGGGCGGCACTGCCCCGAGGCCCTGGGCGACTATCTGGCGGGCCCCAATCACACCCTGCCCACCGGCGGCACGGCCCGATTTTCCAGCCCGCTTTCGGTGGACGATTTCGTGAAAAAGAGCCAGTTTATCTACTATACGGACAAGGCGTTGCAAAGCGTGGGCCGGCAGGTGATCGCTTTCGCGGAGCGGGAGGGCCTTTCCGGCCATGGCCGCAGCGTGGCCGTCCGGCTGGAGGGAGACAAATGAGCAGATTTTTAGACCGGCGCTTTGCCTATCTGGAGACCTACACCCCCGGGGAGCAGCCCCTGGACAAGCAGTATGTGAAGCTCAACACCAACGAGTCCCCCTATCCCCCGGCCCCCGGGGTCATTGCCGCCATCGGCGCGGAGGAGGTGGCGGACCTCCGGCTCTACTCCGACCCCGCCACCCGGGCGCTCAGCGCGGCCATCGCAGAGCGCTTCGGCGTCACGCCGGACATGGTCTACACCGGCAACGGCTCCGACGATATTTTGAACTTCACTTTCATGGCCTTCTGCGGCCGGGACAAAGGCGCCGTCTTCCCGGAGATCAGCTACGGCTTCTACGAGGTCTACGGCGCCCTGTACGGCATCGACTGTAAGCAGATCCCCCTGAAGCCGGACTTCACCATCGACCCGGCGGACTATTATGAGCTGGGCCGCACCGTCGTCATCGCCAACCCCAACGCCCCCACGGGCATCGCCCTGACGGAGGATCAGATCGTGGGCATCTTGGAGTACAACCGGGACGACGTGGTGCTCATCGACGAGGCCTATGTGGACTTCGGGGCGGAGAGCTGCGCCGGGCTGGTGGGGCAGTACAAAAACCTCATCGTGGCCCAGACCTTCTCCAAGTCCCGCTCCCTGGCGGGGGCGAGGCTGGGCTTTGCCCTGGGGGATCGGGCGCTCATTGCGGACCTGAACAAGATCAAGTTTTCCACCAACCCCTACTGCATCAACCGCCTCACCTCCCTGGCGGGCATCGCCGCCATCCGGGACGAGGCCTATTTCCGGGCCAACTGCCAGAAGATCATGGACACCCGGGCCTATACGACAGCCGAGCTGGAAAAGCGGGGCTTTGAAGTCCTGCCCAGCAGCGCCAACTTCATCTTCGCCCGGAAGGCGGGGGTGGACGGGGACGCGCTCTACGAGGGCCTCCGGGCCCGGGGGGTGCTGGTGCGGCATTTCACCAAGCCCTCCATCCGGGACTGGCAGCGCATCACCATCGGCACGAGAGAACAGATGGACGCCCTTCTGGCGGCCATCGACGATATGAGCAAGGAGTGAACGACCATGCCCAGAAGTTCTGAGATCAAGAGAAAGACCGCCGAGACGGACATCGCCCTCTCCCTCTGCCTGGACGGCACGGGCACGGCGGACATCGACACCGGCGTGGGCTTTCTGGACCACATGCTGGAGCTGTTCGCCCGCCACGGGCGCTTTGACCTATGTGTCCGCTGCAAGGGGGACACCCACGTGGACGACCACCACACGGTGGAGGACATCGGCATCTGCCTGGGGCTGGCCATCAGCGAGGCTTTGGGGGATGCCCGGGGCATCACCCGCTACGGCAGCATGATCCTGCCCATGGACGAGGCGCTGATTCTCTCGGCCGTGGACCTGGGGGGCCGCAGCACCTTAGGCTATGCCCTGGAGATCCCCGCGGAGAAGGTGGGGACCTTTGACACGGAGCTGACGGAGGAGTTCTTCCTGGCCCTGACGCGCACCGGCAGGCTGACGGTGCACCTGCGCTCCCTGGCGGGCAGCAACAGCCACCACATCATCGAGGGGGCCTTCAAGGCCTTCGGCCGGGCGCTGCGGCAGGCCGTGGCCATCGACGAGGCCTTTGCCGGCGAGGTACCCTCCACGAAAGGCGTCTTATAATGGTTGCGATCATCGATTACGGCGTGGGGAATCTGTTCTCCCTGCGCTCTTCCCTGAAAAGCATCGGCGCGCAGGCGGTCATCACCCGGGACCGGGCGGAGATCGGCCGCGCTGACCACATCTTGCTCCCCGGCGTGGGGGCCTTTGCCGATGCGGCCGCCGCCCTCCGGGAGACCGGTATGGCGGAGGCCGTGCTGGCGGAGTGCCGAAAGGGCAAGCCCCTGCTGGGGGTCTGCCTGGGGATGCAGCTACTCTTTGACGAGAGCCTGGAATACGGCCGGCACCCCGGTTTGGGGCTGATCCCCGGCACTGTGCGGCCCATCGCCGAGGTCATCGACCCGGCGCTGAAGATCCCCCACATCGGCTGGAACGCACTGCACATCACCCGACCCGGCGGCATTTTGAAGTACACCGCCGAGGGGGAGCACGTCTATTTCGTCCACAGCTACTGGGCGGACGCCCCGGCGGCGTTCGTCACCGCCACGGCGGAGTACAGCGCGCCGCTGACGGCCTCCGTGCAGCGGGGCAACGTCATCGGCACCCAGTTCCACCCGGAGAAGAGCGGGGACGTGGGCCTGGGCATGCTGCGGGCATTTTGCGAAATGGAGGGCCGGACATGAATATATTTCCGGCCATCGACCTCTACGCGGGCAAGGCCGTGCGGCTTTACAAGGGCGACTATGCCCAGATGACCGTGTACAGCGACGACCCCGTGGCCGTGGCGAAGGGCTTTGCCGCCGCGGGTGCGGAATACCTCCACGTGGTGGATTTGGAAGGCGCCAAGACCGGCGGCACCCCGAATCTGGAGCTCATCGGGCGCATCACCGCCGAGAGCGGCCTGAAGGCGGAGGTGGGCGGCGGCGTCCGGAGCGAGGCGGTCGTCCGGGCCTATCTGGAGGCCGGGGCGCTCCGGGTCATTCTGGGCACCGCCGCCGTCACGGACCCGGACTTCACCCGGGACATGGTGAAAAAATACGGCCCCGGCGTGGCCGTGGGGGTGGATCTCCGGGACGGCAAGGTGGCCACCCACGGCTGGCGGGAGACCTCGGCAAACGACGGCGTCGCCTTCTGCCGGGCGCTGGAGCGCATCGGCGTGCAGACCATCGTCTGTACGGACATCTCCCGGGACGGGGCCATGCGCGGCGCCAACCGGGAGCTGTACCGGCGGCTGAGGGCGGAATTTTCCATGGACATCGTGGCCTCCGGCGGCGTCTCCTCCCTGGAGGACGTCCGGGCGTTGCGGGACATGGACCTCTACGGCGCGATACTGGGCAAGGCCCTCTACACCGGGGACGTCGACTTGGCCGCCGCCATTCGGGAGGGGGCAAAGGCATGATCACGAAACGCATCATCCCCTGCCTGGACGTAAAAAACGGCCGGGTGGTGAAAGGGGTCAACTTTGAGGGATTGCAGGACGTGTCCTCCCCCGTGGAGCTGGGCCGCTATTACAGCGACTGCGGCGCCGACGAGCTGGTGTTTTACGACATCACCGCCTCCGCCGAGGGCCGGGCGCTGTTCACGGACATATTGCGGGAGGTGGCGGAACAGATCTTCATCCCCCTCACCGTGGGCGGCGGCATCAACACCCTGGACGACTTTGACCGGGTGCTGAAATGCGGCGCGGACAAGGTGAGCGTCAACTCCGGCGCCATCCGCTCCCCCGGGCTCATCGGGGCCGCGGCGAAAAAATACGGGGACCAGTGCGTGGTCCTCTCGGCGGACATCAAGCGGGTGGATGGGCGCTTTACCCTCTTCGCCCGGGGTGGCCGGGACAATACCGGCATCGACGCCATCGACTG
>Ga0079305_1003266_pt1 | contig 11397 bp, 8 predicted proteins | sample LMS_cellobiose_e_FD_79183 | JGI IMG/M metagenome (GOLD analysis project Ga0079305, IMG submission 79183) | Rumen-fistulated moose microbial communities from Alaska, USA - LMS_cellobiose_enrichment | ecosystem: Host-associated > Mammals > Digestive system > Stomach > Rumen fluid ... | reverse complement strand
TTGAGGGGAAATCAGCGAAGCGCCGCCGGTGGCGGATGCAGCGAGCTGATTTCGAGGAAGTGTCCCGGTTTTCGGCCGCGCAGGCGGACGGAAACCGGCTGACACGACGGTGGGCCAGAGCTGTCGAGGGGCAGCGCCCCGAGACTGATGAGGTGGACCTTCGTCCCCCGTCCCGACCGCAGGCCGCCCTTATTTCCCTTCGCCGCATTTCGACCGTTTTCGACAATTGTACCAGCAACGGGGCGAAACGTCAAGAGAAAAATTCCGTCAACGGCATGTAAACCCCTTGACAAATGCCGTTAACGGTGCTATTATTACACTGTAAATACCGTTGACGGCATGCGGCGGCTCCGCCGAGCGCACGCCGCCCGCGGAGTACACGGAGGCGCGATGATCAGCAGTAAAGTGCTTGCCCGGTGCGGGCTCTGCTCCCGCGAGCTGTACTGGTTCTCGCCCGTCTTCGAGACCGAGCGGGGCTGCATCTGTCCGGACTGCCTGGCGGCGTACCTGGAAGAGCGGTTTCCCGCGCGGGAGCTCGGAGAGGGGCGGGAGGCGGTCTGCGGCGGCTGCGGGGAGAGGATAACCGCCGGAGAGGAATACCGCGAGATATTCGGCCATACTGTCCATCCGGACTGCCTGGAGGGCTGGAGCCGCGAGTGGTTTTTCCCGCGGCAGGCCCTGGAGGAGAGGGATACTTGCAGTACATATTCATACCCGAGCAGGTGAGGTTCGACAGGCGCCTGAGCCCGATGGCCATGATGGTCTTCGGGGAGATCTTCCGCCTCTGCCTTGAAAACGGCGGCAGCACGTACGTGCGCAACGAGGAGCTCGCCGCGCTTTACGGGCGCGACGTGCAGACCGTCAGCGCCTACGTGCGCCAGCTGTGCCGCCTGGGGCACCTGCGCTCGGAGCAGGTGGGAATCCGGCGGCGGCTGAGCGTGGGGACGGAGGTGTGGCGGAAGTGCCGAACCGGCTGATACGCGAGAGCGTGTGCACCTCGCGCACTATAGCGAAGCTCACATGGTTCGAGGAGGCGTTTTACTACCGCCTTTGGGTCAACTGCGACGATTACGGCCGCATGGACGCGGAGCCGAGGATACTCCGCGCGCGGCTTTTCCCGCTCGTTGACGACATGACCTGCCAGCAGGTCGAGGGGGCCTTGCACCGGCTCGTAGAGGTTGGCTCGGTGAGGCTCTACGAGGCGGAGGGGGCGCAGTACCTCGAGATAGTGAACTGGGGCAAGTACCAGCAGATAAGGGCGAAGAGAAGCAAGTATCCGATTCCGCCCGGGGAGTGAGGGATGACGCCCGCTGCGGCGGGCTACACCTCATCTCGTCGTCGCGGATTTCGCTGAGTCTCGCTTCCGCGCAGGCGCGAAAGCTCGCGCGCTCCATCGCTCCTCCTCTCCCCACGAGAACCGCTTCGCTGGGTTCTCGCGGGGGCCCCATTGCCCCTTCGGGGCAATCCACCTTCCCCTCAAGGGGAAGGCAAGAGGGCGGGGAAGACTCAAACAAAGCGCCTCGGCTTCCCCTTGAGGGGAAGCTGTCGAGGGGCAACGCCCCGAGACTGATGAGGTGGACTTCCGTCCCTCGTCCTCCCCGCGCCTCATACTGACAAAGCGCCCCGGGCGGCCGTATCCGCCCGGGGCGCTCCATTTATTCGCGCAATGCGCGAAAGAAATCAAAATCGTTTTTGCCGCGGGTTTGCCGGGGCAAAAACACCTGCAAAGCTCGCCTGAGGGCGAGCTCTCGCGCCGAACAAGCGGGATGCTGATCCCGCGCGATAAGCGCGAGCAACTCACGGAAAAACGCTTGCGTTTTTCGTGATTATTTTGTTCCTATGAACTGCACCGTCAGGCCGTTGGGGTCCTTCACGAAGAAGAAGACCGTTCCCGGCGCGGGGGAGACGAGCGGCGTCGCCTCAAAGCCTTGCGCTATAAGGCTTTCGCGCTTTCCCGCCACGTCATTGCACCGGAAGCCGACGGAGAGCCCGCCGCCGGAAAAAGCCTCCTCCGGCGCGCTCTTGATGATCTCCACGGCCGTCTCGGCGCCCTTGTCGCAGAGGAAGGTGATCTCCGCGCCGTTGAAGCCGACCCTGTTTCTCACCTCGAGCCCGACGATGCTCTGATAAAACTCCAGCGACTTTTCGTACTCTGCGCTGTGGATCGTAACGTGCTGCATTTTCATGTTCATGCCCTCCATTATTTATATTGAGGTAAGTATATCCCTTTTTCCGGTTTTTGACAAGACAGGCCGCGTTATAGCAAAGCGCCTCGCAGAGTTCGCGCGACAAGCGCGAAGAAAACCAAATCGTTTTTGCCGCGGGTTTGCCGGGGCAAAAACACCCTGAGGCGAGCCCCGCGAGCCCTCGCGCCGAACAAGCGAGCGAAGCGAGGGCGATGGAGCGCGAGTATCTCACGGAAAAATGCTTCAGCATTTTTCGTGATTCTTTTTTCCTATCGGCAGCAGGCTCCGCGTGGCGGCGCGGTATTCGCGCCAGCCGGGCTTGCGCGCCTGGCGGCGGTCCGCCATCGGTATGCTTATGAATAAGAACATCAGCGTGTTCACCAGCGCCCCGAGGCCGAGCTGCCAGCGCAGCGGCGAGGACGAGAGCGCCTGCGCGAACACTCCCCACCACATGAGGATTTCGCCCAGGTAGTTCGGGTGCCGCGCGTATTTCCAGAGGCCGGTGCGGATGTGCCCGCCGCGGCCGGAGAGGCGAAAGGCGCGCATCTGCCGGTCCGCGAAAAACTCCAGCCCCGTGCCGATAAGGCAGATGATAAAGCCGAGCGCTGAGAGCCAGTTGAAGGCCGCCGCAGTTCGCAGAACAAAACAGCCCGGCAGGATGCAGAGGTAGACCACGAGGGTGGGGAAAAGGTGTATCCCGAGGAAGTTCACGGCCTGGTAGAGCCGCCCGCTCTTTTCGCGCAGCATCGTGTAGCGCCAGTCCTGGTGCACAAGGCCGGGGAAGCCGAGCGCCCAGTTCGCCGTGAGCCGCACGCCCCAGAGCCATACCGCGAGCAGCAGCGCCGCGCCCGCGAGGGTGAATCTCTGCCCGCAGAGGAAGGCCGCGGCAGTGAGGATGGCCGGCGGCTGCACGCTCCAGTAGGGGTCGTAGACCGAGGCGTTATTGAATATCACGCTCATGAGGTATACGAAGGCCGTCGCCGCGATATCGGCGATGAGCAGCGAGAGCGCGAAGGAGAGCCTCAGCGCGGAATAAACCGCCGCGCCGAGCGCCGCCGCCAGGACGTATACGATGAAAACGGCGGCGAAGCTCGCCGTCCTGCTTTTTTTGAGGCTTTGCATTTCGATAACCTCCGCAGAGTTTTGTTTTTCATATCATACCACCCCGCGCCCGTACGTTCAAGAGGCGCCCGGCGCAGGAGCTTTCAAGTGCGCTCCAGCCTTGCCTTCCCCGCATGCCTCGGCTTCCCCCTCCTTCAAAAACGCCCCGGACCTTTCGGCCCGGGGCGTTCTTCCACGCGCGCTCGGTGCATGCAGTCATACTCGCAGTCACACTCGCATCTCATACTCGCATCTCGCACTCATACATGTCGCAATCCATACTCGCAATCCATACTTGCATTCCGTACTTGCATCTCGCGCATGCGCCTGCGCGCGCTTCAGACTGTTGATTTTCCGCGGCTTTACCTGCCGTACCTCTCGCAGAAGCGCATGAGGATCATGGCCGTCTGCGCGCGGGTCGCGCCGGCGGCGGGGGAGAGCAGGCTTTCCAGCACGCCCTGCACGAGCCCCTCGCCGACGGCCCACTTCATCGCGGGCACCGCGTACGCGGTTATCGCGTCGGCGTCGCGGTAGAAGGCGATGTCCCTCTCCGTGCCGTCGCCGGGCTCGGTGGCCTTGGAGACGTCGTAGCCCTTGTAGGCGGCGTAGCGGCAGAAGATGGCCGCGAGCTGCTCGCGGGTTACGAAGTCGTTCGGGCCGAAGCTGCCGTCGCCGTAGCCGAGGACTATGTCGTACGCCGCGGCCCAGGTTATCGCCGGCGTGTACCACTGCCCGCGCGCCACGTCGTCAAACGGGCTCGGGCCGCTCACTCCGGGCTCGCCCTCGAGCCTGTGGAGTATAGTGACTATCATTCCGCGGGTCATGGTGCCGTTCGGCGCGAAGGTGTTTTCCGTAACGCCGTTCATCAGCCCGTTTTCGAGCACGAAGTCCACGGCCTCATGGTACCAGAGGGAGGTGTCGAGGTCTCTGAATTTCTCGGAGGGGCAATTTATCTCCTCCGGCTCGAATACCGCCGAAACGCGCACGCGCGCGGCCGGCATCGTGAAGGCGTAGGTGCCGTCTCCGTTATCGCGCAGCCTGAGGGAGTTGCCGGAGCTGTCAGCGGCCTTGAGCTCCTTCAGGACGAATTCGGCGTCGGGAGTCGCCGTTATCGTAACGGTCTCGCCCTGCTTCGCGCTCGTCGGCCTTGCCGAGAGCGTGCCGCCGCCCGGCTGCTCCACCACTACGAAGTAGTATATTTCCTCCTCGTCCTCGTCGTCGAGCGGCGCGGCGGAGCGGATGCGTATCCTGTATTCCTTCTCGTCCGTGTAGCCGGCCGCGTCGGTGACCTTCAGGCTGAAGTAGCAGATTATCGCCTTGGTCGGCGTGCCGGAGATCGTGCCGGTCGTGCCGTCGAAGCTAAGGCCCGGAGGCAGCTCGCCGGCTGTGATCTCTCCGGTTATCGGGAAGGCGCCGGTGCCCTCTTCTACGATGAAATGGAATTCATACGGCGAGCCCACGGTGCCCTCGTCGGGGTCCGTCGCTTCGAGCACGGGCGGTATCGTGAATGCCAGCTTCACCGGCCGGTATTCGAAAACCGCCGGATCCGTTATCTCGAATACGCCCACGGGAGAGGCTCCCGCGAGCTTTTGAATATACCAACTGTCGCCGTCCAGGCTGAGGGAGATATCGTCCGTGCCGTTGCCGTCAAGGTCTATGTTGATGCTCTCGCCGGCGGATAAAGAGGTAACGTCCGGGCGGTAGACGGTCATTATAGTCCAGAAGGCGCTGTGCTCTATCTCCAGCTTCCCGCCGGTGTGGATGTCCAGCTCGAGCTCCGTCTGGTCGGCGTATACGGGAGTTATCGTAACGTCGTTTTCGGGCATGCGGAAGTAGGCGAAGGGGCCTTCGTAGAGATCCCCGTTTATATCCCACTGCGCCACGTATTTGTAGGTATCCACCGCCGTCGGCCAGATCTCCAGAAACGTGCCGGCCTGGGCCTCGGTTAACTCGTTTCCGCTCCAGTAGTCGAGGACCTTCCCGCCGGTTATGGTTATGGAGTAATACGGGTCGTCGAAGATGACCGTTATCGGGCTCCAGGGCCAGATGTGGTTTGCCGTCACATCGTAGCTGATGTCTATCGAGTTGGTCTCCGGGATGGGGCCGGCGTAATCGTTGCCGTCCGTGCCGCACAGCAGGTACATGTCCGGCATAGCGTCGCCGTCAAGGTCTATGTCCCGGGTCCAGCCCTGGGGTATAGCGCCGACGTCCGGGCAGTATATGTGCATCAGGGCCCAGAACGCGTCGGTGCTTATTTCCGTTTCGCCCTCGCGCAGGTCTATCTCGTAAGGCGTCTGCGCGGAGTAGACGGGGGAGAGGGATACGTCCCGCGCCGGCATGGTGAACACTTCCACCGGCCCGCCGAGCGTACCCAGCTCGGGCGACGTCCACTGCGATACGTACTGCCCGGCCACTATATCCGGCCACACCCATACGCGCTCGCCCTCGCCGGCCGAGGTTATCACGTTGTCGTTATTGTCGTAGGCCTTGCCGCCTGTTACGGTCACGTTGTAGAGATCGTCGAATACGATCGTTATCGGGCTGTACGCGCGGATGTTCGCTTCGGTCACCTCAAAGCTGGCGCCCGCGGAGTTCCCCTCGCACGCCCCGGCGTAGTACTTATCGCTGCTGTCGAACCATATTATGTACAGGTCGTCCGAGCCCTTGCCGTCAAGATCTATGGCATACTTTACGTCGGAGCTGAAGCCGGAGACCGACGGCAGATAGATATCGCCCAGAGCCATGAAGGCGTCGTAGTCTATTTCCGCCTCGCCCGAGCGCAGGTCTATCTCGTAAGGGGTCTGCGCGCTGTAGGCGGGATTGATGGTTACGTCCTCCGCCGGCATCCTGAAGCGCCCCAGCGGGCCCTCGAGCGCGCCCACCTGGGCGGAGAGCCACTTTGTTACGTACCGCCCCTCCACGGGGTAGGACTTCAGATATACCCAGGAGCCGGCCGCGGCCTGAGTGAGATTCGTGCCGGAGCCGTTGTAGGCGTAGCCGCCCGTTACGCTGATGGAGAAGACGGGCGCCTCGCCTACGACCACCTGCTTCGCCGTGACGCCGTCGGAGTCGACGACGGTCGTTTTGTCGTCGCTCACCCGCCCGCCGACAGGGTAGGTCAGGGGCATGCAGGAGGGGTCTATGCTCAGCTCGCCGTCCGGGTTGTTACGGGCTGCCTCTACGGCGGCCTCGGAGCCCGCGAGGAATATGTTGCCGCCGTTTATGGAGATGTTTTTGCCGGCCACCGCGCCGTACTTGCCGCCGGAGGCCTTTACCTCGCCGTTAAGGATTAGGCTCGAGATCCCGCCCGATATGGCGGGGTAGTAGTCGCTGTTGGTCGTCACCGTGACCTTGGCGTTTTCGCCTATTTCTATTCCGTAGTAGCAGCTCAGAGCCTGGTTCCAGCTTGCCTCGGCGGTCACGGTGCCGCCGCTTATGGTCATGGTGCTGTTCGAGGACATCGCGCCGTTGAACCCTTTGGCCGTGGCAGTAACTGTGCCTCCGGTTATTTCGAGCATGCCGCTGTCTACGTTTATGCCGCCCTCGCCGGCCGCGTTTACGGTGCCGGACGTTATGGTAAGGTCGGTGAGCGAGGCGTTATGCTCGCCCGTGATGTGTATGCCGTAGCCGGAGGAGGTCTCGGCGGTGACGTTTCCGGATATCGTTGCGCGCTTTACGTTTATCGCGTCGCCGCTCGCGGCGATGACCTTCAGCGTGTAGGCCGAAGAGCCGGAAAGCGTCAGCTCATAGTCGCCGGATATGCTGCTTATCGTCTTGTTCGCGTCTATACTTAGTGTCGTGTTTCCTGTGATGATAACGTCCGCGCCGTCGGGAAGGTCGCTTGCGTATACATTTCCGCTTACGGAAACCTCCTCCGCCGAAGCGAAGCCCGGGACCATCGCCAGCACCATGCACAGCGCCAGCAGCAGTCCTAATCCTTTCTTCAAATGCTTCATACTTTATACCTCGTTTCTCCAAAATTCAGTTTTACTCAACAGTGCAGAAACTCTGCACCGTAAATATATCCCGCCCGCCCTAACAGACCACAAACGCGAAGTCGCCGCTGCTGCGCAGCTCCTCCGTGCGCTTCGCCTCAAACAAAGCGCCTCGGCTTCCCCTTGAGGGGAAGCTGTCAGCCGCAGGCTGACTGATGAGGTGGCCTCCGTCCCCCGTCCCCCGCAGGGCTCGGCTTCCCCCTCGGGGGAAGCTGGCTCGGGGCAAGGCCCCGAGACTGATGAGGTGGCCTTCGTCCCCCGTCCCCCGCAGGGCTCGGCTTCCCCTTGAGGGGAAGCTGTCAGCCGCAGGCTGACTGATGAGGTGGCCTCCGTCCCCCGTCCCCCGTAGGGCTCGGCTTCCCCCTCGGGGGAAGCTGGCTCGGGGCAAGGCCCCGAGACTGATGAGGGGCGCCGCAAGTCTGCTTGCAGCCGACGAAAGCGCCCCGAATAACTGCGGAGGTGGTAAATCTGCCCCTCATCCGTCGCTTCGTCGTCGCGGATTTCGCTGAGTCTCGCTTCCGCGCAGGCGCGAAAGCTCGCGCGCTCCGCGGCTCCTCCTCTCCCCACGAGAACCGCTTCGCTGGGTTCTCGCGGGGGCCCCGTTTGCCCGTCGCGCCACCTCTGGCCCACCGTCGTGTCAGCCGGTTTCCGTCCGCCTTCGCGGCCGAAAACCGGGACACTTCCTCGAAATCAGCTCGCTTCATCCGCCACTGGCGGCGCTTCGCTGATTTCCCCGCGAGGGGGAAGGCTCGTCGCTGCTGCGCAGCTCCTCCGTGCGCTTCGCGTCCTCTCGTCCCGCCCTCCGGCCGGAATATTCATCCCCGCGCCGTCAGAAATGACAGAAAAAGGAAAAAACCGCTCCCGCCCCCGTTCTTTTGACCGAAAAAACAGGGGAGAGAGCGCTTTTTTTTAAGAAAACGTTAACAAACCCTCAACTTGACCTTGCATTTATGCATAGTGCTGTTGTATAATGTAGCGTCAACACCCGTGTTTTCAACGCATTACTGCGCAAAAGCGGGGCCGGGGCGGCGCCCGGCGTTGGCAGAGAAAGTTTATTATGCGCCGGGGAGGCGTTTAATAAAGTGGAAACCGCTAATATTTTTTAGGAGGAAAAGAAAAAACATGAGCAAGAAGATCTTTAGGCTCGTGGCTGTCGTCATGGCAATCGCCGTGATATTCAGCTTCGCTGCCTGCGGCAAGAAGGATCCTAACGCCGGCAAGCTCGCCGCCGAAACCTGGACCTACGACCCCGCGAACTATTATGACGACTCCGAGAAGGTCTATAACGACGTCCTCGGCGGTTACTACGAGAACTATCAGACGGCTCTCGAGAAGACCAACGTGTCCGAGCGCTATGCCTACGAGGCAATAGCCGAGGCGAAGCTCCTGGCTTCCGCCATCATGCTCCCGACAACGACCCGCGGCGGCAACTACGCCATCTCCCGCGCGGTGCCCAGAACGATCAACTCCACCCTCTGGGGCAACGACAGCGACCGCTTCCATGACGTCCTTGTCGCCACCGACTTCATCAAGCCCGCCGACCGCGACGCCATCAAGGCCAAGTGGGCTGAGCTCGCCGGCACCGGCACCTTCGAGGACTGGGCGAAGCAGTACCTGAAGGATCAGGGCTACACCCTCAAGGATACCTACACCATCGGCTACACCTCCGACCCGCAGAAGTGGGACGGCCTTGCCACCTACCGCGCCGCTGACTCCGAGGCTATAGTCAACACGACCGACGGCCTGCTCGAGTATGATATTGAGAACGTCCAGCAGCCCGCTCTCGCCGAGAGCTATACTGTCAATGACGACAGCACCGTCTACACCTTCAAGATCCGCCAGGGCGCCAAGTGGTCCGACTCTCAGGGCCGCGTCATCGCCGACGTCACCGCTGACGACTTCGTCGCCGGCATGCAGCACCTGCTCGACGCTCAGCAGGGCCTCGAAGGCCTTGCCGCGAACGACGGCGTTAAGATCGTCAACGCTCAGGCCTACATCGAAGGCACCGTTACCGACTTCGCAGAGGTCGGCGTAAAGGCTCTCGACAAGTACACCGTAGAGTATACCCTCGAAGAGCCCTGCCTCTGGTTCACCACTCTCCTCGGCTACAACCCCTTCTTCCCGCTCTGCCGTTCCTACTATGAATCCCAGGGCGGCAAGTTCGGCGCTGACTTCGATATGGAAGCCGCTTCCTATCTGTATGCCTCCGATCCTGACCACATGGCATACTGCGGCCCGTACCTCATCACCAACTTCACCGAGGCCAACACCATAGTCTTCCAGGCCAACCCGAACTACTGGAACAAGGACGGCATCAACGTAAAGACCATCACCTGGCTCTTCAACGACGGCTCCGACGACCTCAAGGCCTATAACGACGCGAAGAACGGCGTTATCGACGGCGCAGGTCTCAACAGCGCCGCTGTCGAGGCTGCAAAGGCCGAAGGCCTCTTCGATCAGTTCGCTTACATCTCCGAGACGGACGCCACCTCCTACATGGCCTTCTTCAACGTCATGAGAAATGCGTTCGCCAACTCCAACGACGCAACCATCGGCGTTTCCACCAAGACGGTCGCCCAGGCTGAGGCCTACAACAAGGCCATGGCCAACATCCACTTCCGTCATGCTCTCGCCACCTCCCTCGACCGCGGCGCCTACAACGCCCAGAGCGTCGGCGAAGAGCTCAAGTTCAACAATCTCCGCAACAGCTACACTCCTGCCACCTTCGTAAAGCTCGAAGAGGACGTCACCGTTGATATCAACGGCACCGCCACCTCCTTCCCGGCCGGCACCTTCTACGGCGAGATCGTGCAGGCCCAGCTGGATGCCGACGGCTTCCAGGTAAAGGTCTGGGATCCCACCGCTGACGGCGGCATCGGCTCCGGCGACGGCTTCGACGGCTGGTACAACCCGACCTACGCCAAGGCCGAGCTTGACATCGCTGTCAAGGAGCTCGACAAGGAAGGCGTAAAGGTCTCCAAGAAGAACCCGATCGTCATCGAGATCCCCTATCCCGGCAACAGCGAAATGCGCACCAACCGCGCCAACGTCATCAAGCAGAGCATCGAAGCCACCTTCGAAGGCCTCGTTGAGGTCCGCCTCGTAGACTGCATCGATACCGACGGCTGGCTCAACGCGGGCTACTATCCCGACTACGGCTACGAAATGAACGCCGACTTTATGGACGTTTCCGGTTGGGGCCCCGACTACGGCGATCCTCAGACCTATCTTGCCACCATGACTCCGGCTCCGGGCGGCATGGTCAAGTCCTGCGGTATCTATTGATCCCGTTTTTAAAGGTTCAGATAGAGACCGGGTCTAATACTCAGTAATACTATGGGGAAACGGACATTTCGTCCGTTTCCCCACTCTCGCAGTTATCCCCTGTTTCCGTATCTGCGGGAAGGGGGGAGCCCGGGCCTCTGCAGAGCTGCCGTCCGCGCCGTGATCAAGGGCGCGGATGTGAACGCGGGCGAAAAGTCCGCCAAAGCTTACGTCCGTCCTCAGGCGGGCGGGCGCAAAATAAATATGCAGAGTGGTGCCTTATGACAAAATACTTGCTCAGACGAATCCTTCACGGCCTCGTCTCGATAATAATAGTGGTCGCCATCGTTATGATCATGGTCTACTCGATGATAGACCGCAACCTCGTCTTCGCGCAGGACCCTATGTATACAAAGGTATCCAATAACCAGAAGACGGCCTATAAATACCGCAAGTGGTCGGAGTTCGGCTATATAGACTACATCACCTTCTCCGACTATATGCAGTCGCTCGTAAGGAGCGGCGAGGTTGACGATGAGACCAGCCGCGCCGCGCTTTCTCTTGCGCGCAAATCCCAGGATGATTCCGATATCACCAAAAAATACGTGGCAAGGTTCAATGCCTACTGCGAGGAAAACGGCTATACCGTCCAGCGGCTCAATGCCGTCATGGCCGGCAATAAGCTCGCCTCCGGCGGCGGCCCGCAGCTCTTCGCCTATAAGGACAGGCCCATCATCAGGCGCCTCGGCACTTACCTCAAAAACCTCGTCACGCTCGATACCGTCCACTCCGTCAAGGACGACGTAGGGGAGAGGGGAGTGAAATTCACCTGGCACGATCCCCTTGCCGGC
>Ga0079305_1003265_pt1 | contig 11403 bp, 10 predicted proteins | sample LMS_cellobiose_e_FD_79183 | JGI IMG/M metagenome (GOLD analysis project Ga0079305, IMG submission 79183) | Rumen-fistulated moose microbial communities from Alaska, USA - LMS_cellobiose_enrichment | ecosystem: Host-associated > Mammals > Digestive system > Stomach > Rumen fluid ... | reverse complement strand
TCGCAGCCGACCATGCTGGCCCCCGGATTCCGCTTTGCACATGCGATGGTGAGCGCCCCGCTGCCGCAGCCGACGTCCAGGCCCGTTCCGCCGTCCGGGAGCTTTACATATTCCGCAATTCCGTCTATGATCGTCTTTGCGAGCTTCCGCTTTCCGTTATAGTCGAACATCCTGTTCAGAGCACCCATCCATAATGCAAAGAACAGCAGGACCAGCGTGCCGATCCCGAAAACGATCCCGCAGATCAGTCTCTGTATTCCCTGCAGGACCGCACCTGTCGCCCCGAAAGCAATGAAAAGAACGAATACGGCGAGCGCACCTCCGGCAAGCCCGTAAACCATGCTCTCCGGTACCCAGTTTTTATAATCCGGCTTCATTTGACTGCCACCTTTCTGATAGAAATAGTCCTCGCTCACTTGGCACTGATACATATACCGTAATCCACATTCTTAAAGCCGGAGCCCGCAGCAATGCTGACTCTCATTTATTTCCTGCAGCAAAAGCAGCCTATCCCTTCGACCATCGTCACTTCCGCCTCTTGATAGAGCCCGGAAAGCCTTTTTCGCAGGCTTTGCTCCGTTTCATACGGCGGGGTGAAGAAGCCCTTCGGCTGGTACAGGTGCCTGATAAACCAGTCCGTCCTTTTGCAGCCGCCCTGAATATAGAAGCATCCGCAGAACGTTCCGCCCGGCTTCAGCACCCTGTATGTTTCACGATAGGCGGCATCCTTGTCCGGGAATGCGCGAAAGCCGTTGAGCGACAATACGATATCGAAGCTGTCGTCCCCGAAAGGCAGCGCGCCGACGTCGCCCTGCACAAAGGCGATGTTCTTTATACCGGCAGCCTCGGCCTTTTCCCTTGCCGACGCCATCATATTCTCCGAATAATCAAGGCAGGCGATCTCAGCGTCCGGAAGCTCCCTGTATATCGGCATAGTCAATACTCCTGTCCCGACGGGCACCTCGAGCATCTTTCCCGAAAAGTCTTCCGGAATGCCGGAAAGAGCCTTTTCCAGATATCTGAGATTCTTTTCTCCGTCCATATTCCAGACGATCCGGCAGATCGCCTTCCCCGAGAGCGTGGAATAGGTCATCATCCCGTCATAAAAGCTTGCATGCCCTCCGTTCAGCTTATAGGCGCTCCTGATCTGCTCTTTCCGTGTCATAAGCTTATCCTCCTAAAACGATCTTTACTATCTTCATCTTCACAAGGCTGTCACAAAAGCGGATCATCAGCTTGTGTAAAGCCCCGACGTTGCCGTAGATGTCCCTGTATCCGCGCATGTAGCTCCTTGCCGTTACCGAAGCAAAACGATCGCTCCATTCCTTGAGCTCTGCCTCGTCCTCCAGTGAGAAAAAAGCTCTCACATCGGTGATCCCGGCTTCCTTCAGCCATGTTTTCCGCATCAGCGCCGCGCCGCGCTCATTGCAGCAGTCGAACGCGAGCACACCTCCCGGAAAGCGTTCCGCCGCACCGCGGAACAGCCTTTTTACATCCTCCGTCCTGAAATAGTAGAAAACCCCGGCGGCGAAGAATACCGCCCCGTCCGAAGCGTCGATCATGTCCATCCATGCAAAATCGTTCAAATCGCAGGCAATATTCATCTCACTCTCTCCCGCCGGCAGCAAGTCTCCGCGCACCCCGATCACATCCGGAAGGTCGATGTTATAGCCTTTGCAGCGTCCGTTATACACTCTGGAAAAGGTATCGTCCAGGCCGCAGCCAAGATTCACCACGGCCGCCCGCGGATGCTCTTTCAAATATGCCTCGACCTCACAGCGCAGATCATACTGGCGCTGCGCCACCTCCAGCGCTCCGAAAAGGCCTGCGGCAGACTCCATTTTCTTTCGCCTTTCTGCAAAATCATAGTCCAGCGAGTCACAGATCCTCTTTGCTTCCGGATCTGAAAACAACTCCGGAAAATGCTCGGAACACACCAGCCGTCCGAAAAGCGGAATGACAAGCGTCTCCTGAACGGTATTCTTCTCGATGTGATATCTCATGATCTCCATCCTTTTTTGCGGTATCCGCAGTCGCAGTAAGGGCCTCCTGAAGCCAACGTGTATTCTCTCACGAACTCTGACGCGCCGCCTGCCTCGCTCATCGCGTGATCCAGCCTGCACATGGCCGGCACCAGATCATACAGGCCGAATTCCTTCATCAAAGTGCAGATGCCGCATTTTATAAACCTCGCCTCATAGCCGCTCCCGTCAGGATACGGAAGATACTCCATGTTCCAGGAATACGGATTCCGATCCGCCGCGCGAAGAGCTGCCGTGTCCTTCATTCCCCGAACGTCCTTTTCGCCGAATTTTTTCTTCCCGCACATCCGGCAGAACCACTTCACAGGAACGGTCATCATGGATGCCCGGTAATACTCCGTCGTCTTTTCGAGTGTCGGCCTTTCCGTTATATTCAGAAGAAAAGCCGAAAACAGGGCACAATTGACGATGTTCATCTTGAACCGGTCCGCTTTCTCGAATTCCGGGAGACCTCGGATGATCTCTTTATATTTCGGCTTTGCTTTTTTGGTGATCGTCTTTGCCGCTTCAGGATCATATCCGTAAACCGCCGACAAGTGTTTTCGGAACGATCCCGCAAACAGGATCCACATGCCAAGCGGCATTCCTGCGTATCTCATATTATCGGACTCCCTTAACCACATGGAAATCGCAGCAATCTCCGCCGGCGCCGAGAGTCTTTGTGCGAATCAGCTTTCCGCCCTTATACTCGATGGTCGGATAGTCCATCACACACATATGCGGAGTCAGGGGCATCAGATCCTCCTGCTGCCCGATCTTACAGACGCCGCACTCACGATGCGTCACATAGTATTCCGGAACCGTGAGATCATAGGAAAAATCGAAGACCCAGTCCATTGGGTATTCCCGTTTCTTTGACCGTTCCGAGCCGCGGATGTATTTGTCGATCTCCTTCCGGCCGAAGCAGTCTTTTCCCTGATAGAATCGCTTCATCATGTCGCTTTTGCAGATCGCATCGATCATGCCGTCGAAAACGTCCATCGTGATATGTTCGGGATCCGCTTTGTAATATGAGAACCCGTAGCAGGCGAGATACATTACCGGAGCGAACATATTATCCTTCATCGAACCGACGGAAGGCGTTCTTTTGACCATCGCTTCATACTCTTTCTTGTGCTTTTTCTTAAATGCCCGGATGTCGAGCTCTGGAAGCGCTTCAGCGGTGTATCCGTAGACCACCTTGCTGAACATGACTGGGAACAATCTGCCTATGAATCCGAGTTTCATTATTTTTCGCCATTCCTTTTTCAATCTTTTAAAACGAGCTGCAAAGCCATGCCGCAAGCGCAGATGCCGCCGGAAAAATGACAAGCAGCTTCAGCAGCTGGCTTTTGATGTTGAATCCGTATTTCCTGCCTTCGAGTGCAGGCACCGTTTCGGGGAAGTAGTGCTGGAAAAAGTGGAACTTACACAGAAGGAACCAGTCGAAAAAGATCATGTCATAGACTTTGTAGATCGTAAAGATCGACACAAAGCGCAGGAAAAACCGGATAAAGGAAAAGCCGCTTCGGAAGCCATCCCAGACAGCGACCGCTCCTACTCCCAATATCACCAAAACGCTGATGACCATCAGCGTCCGGCCCACAGCTCTGGCGCCTTGGAACAGTTCTTCGTTTCTCGGCTTCAATACCTCCAGAGCTTCTTTCGGGGCTGAAGAAAAAAACTTCTTATCCTGGACAAAAGCCACCGCCGATATCAGCAGGAGCGTGACCGCCGTGCAGAATACGATCGCCAAAAATACCGTTAAAAGCATGATCGTCTTTATACCTCCGTCGTCTTAAGAAAACCTCTTTCGATTTCCTCAAATCTCTCCCGGACCGTCATCGTTGTCAGAAGTCCGCCGGACATAAACGCATTTCCAAAGCTCAAGAACACCGTCCCGATTCCCGCCCCGAGATCTGCATCGGGACCGAGGATCGCAGACAGCACATCGCGCTGCGCACCAACAGCGTCTGGAGGGCGCTGTTCCAGCTCGGACCGCGCGGTTTCGGAAAAAATCCCGATAACGCCTCACAGCCACCAGCTTTTTCGGCAAGTATCCGCTCATTTTTCATTCGCCTTTTTCATGACTGCCACCGCGCATGGGATATGTCCGTCGGCTAAATCGACCTTTACGTCGGAGTACCCGGCATCCAGAAAGAACTGCCGGTAGCTTTCTGCGGTGAACTGCCGTTTGAAATCCGCCCCGACCTTTCCAACGGTCGATGCGAATCCGCTCGTCTTTCCTTCGGCGTCCTTATTCATATAAGTCGGTATTATCAGCATACCGCCGTCTCTGCATACACGGTTCAGCTCGCCCAGCGCGGTCATAGGGTTATCCAGAAGATGTATCACGTTTCCCGCGACCACCTTGTCAAAGCTTCCGTCCGGAAAAGAAAGCGCGATGACGTCGGCCTGCGCATAGGTGATATTGTGAAAGGCGGCGCAGTTTTTCTCCGCCCTTTTCAGCATATTTCGGGAGAAATCCGTCGCCGTCAAATGCTTGCATACCGGAGCTATCACAACGCTCAAAAGCCCTGTTCCGCAGGCGCATTCCAATACTTCGTCCTCTGGAGATATCAGCTCGGATACGATCTTTTTAAGTCTCCTGTGCGTCTTCCGGTTGATCACATTGACGAAGATGTCGTATACGCCCGCTACCGTGTCCCAAAACATCTTGCCGCCTCCTTTTCAGCTATGGGCAAAATACCATCTGTCATCCGCACTCCTGCGACGCTGATCGATCATAATCGCTTTCTTCATATGCCAGGACAAGGCATTTCGAAGCCCTGTATTTTATCCATTGACCCGTCCCCTCTTTTTTGTTAGCCTTTGCTAACCACCATGCGAAAATAGAGATCATTCACAATGTTCGCTCTTGAGATTGAGGAAGAACGTTCTGCTTTCGCATCGGTGATACGCCCTCTCCGTACGCTTCATCCCAAAGCACAGCGATCCTCACACATGATCCGCCCGCAGTAGCGGCGATTACCAGTTAAGCTCGCGCCTTGCACCCGGTGTAGAGACATATCCATGACGGCGGAACAACCAACTCGGGTTAGCAATCACTAACCGCCATTTATATTATATTCCATTTACGGCAGAAATCAAGAGGTATATCACAAATTTGTATTCTGTTCGGCAAAAATCGGCTCCAAACGCCGCATCCCGCGTTCGGATAGCCCCGTTCGTTCACGGCTCTATCTTTCCTCTTCGTTCAGTTTCCTTTCGATCCTGTTCAGGGTCCCGAAAAATCTATGGGTGGCGATCATCGGCCCGAAGCAGGGGCAGCCCAGCATGTTCCACCAGAACATGTGTCTCCATGAGGTGTGCGGCCCCTCGATCTCCATTTTGGCGGCTTTTTGCCTGAGCTCCTCGGCGATCCGTGCCATCCAGACAAGCGTATAGATGAAAAGTGTCGGAATCCCCAGCAGATATGCCTTCCAATAAGGCGTCACTTTGTGTTCCAACACCTCCTCAAGCTCCCGCTGCAGACCTCCGAGCGGCATATACAGCAGGAAAAACAGCCCCGCCGTGAAAAAATCCAAAAAGCCGAGCCAGAACCCTTTTCTGTTTGTATTCCTAAATCTCATTTCTATGCACCTCTCTTCAGACAGATCCGCCGCTCCGCGTTCGTGCGGCGTACAAAAGACCATATCGCCGGGGGAACCGCCGTCAGCGCCCCATCTCCCGATACTCGCCCGGCGTAAGACCGGCATATTTTTTGAAGACGCGGGTGAAGTGTCCGTGCGAGGAAAAACCCAGATAAGCGCTGATGGAGGCGAGAGATTTTTCCGAATAGCGGAGGAGGCGCTTTGCTTCCTCCGTTTTTTCGATGAGGATGAAATCGGTCAGCGTCTGACCTGTCTCCTGCTTGAACTTGGCGGACAGATACGGACGGCTCAGGAACAGCTCTTCAGCCATTTTTTCGACGCTTACAGGCTCGGACAGATGCCGCCGGACGTAGTTTGCCACATCCAGCGAGAGCTTCGTCGCGTGCCTGCCGCGGTGGAGCTTTTCCACTTGTTCGGTGAATTCCATCAGCATGTTGTACTGCAGATCCAATATCTTGCCGTGGCTCGTCAGCAGCTCGACCCGCCTGATATATGCATCGGAAAGTGAAAACGCGTCGTCCTCACGCATCCCGCCGCGGATGGCCGCCCGCGAGACCAGCGTCGCGGTGACGATCAGCATGTTGCGCAGCTGCCGGAGCTGGTCGCCTGCTATAGTTCCGCCCCTTATCGCCGGAGCCGAGGCGAGCCACCGCCGCAGCGCCACCGTGTCGCCATGGCGGACGATATCCATCAGCGCCTCCTCGATCGTCAGCGTGTTGTGAACCTGCTCCGCAAGCACTTCCTGCTCATAGACGCTGGATGTGCGCCGCTGCTCTATACCTGCCTTGATGAGCATCTGTTCAGCCTCGTGTATCGCGATATCGGAGAGCTCCAGCTTTTCTCCTCCATTGAGAAAATGGTTCACCGTACACAGCATCCGGAGCAGCGTTTCAACAGGGATACGGGCGATGGAATCCATCGCCTCGACAAACGCGGGCACCTCCTCCGGCGGAACGTCGGCGCGGAAGGCAAGCTCCCGCAGCTTCTGCCCGTCCGCCATGATCTGGGCGGTGGGGCCGACGACGAGCTTGACGTCCCCGGCGTTCAGCACGCCGTAATAGTGGAACATCGGCGTAGCGTAATATCCCACGTGCTCGGAGACGGCGAAAACATCCTTTCGGAAAACCTCCATCGGATCCCGGGGCAGAGCGACCGGAAAACATCGGCACAGCTCTTCCTCACCGCGGTAGACCCGCACCGGTATACCGGAAAGCCCCGCGATCGATCTCGCCAAATAATCATAGTCCGCTGACATCCGCTCCCCCCCTTTGCGCGATCTCATTACTATTATACTGAATATCTTACGAATATGCAATACAGCTTTGATGTTTCCTGCTATAATATAATCAGGATCATCATAGGGAGGCGAAGAAATTGGAGATAGAACACATACTCTCTCAGATGACAGCCGAGGAAAAGGCTGCGCTGGTCTCCGGGACTGATTTCATGTACACCAATCCGATCCCGCGGCTTGGCGTGCCGAGCCTGTGCACCTCGGACGGTCCGCACGGCCTCCGAAAGCAGACGGCCGGCGGCGACAACGGGATAAGCTCATCCGAGCCCGCCACCGCCTTCCCCACCGCGGCCTGCACCGCCTCCGGCTGGAATCCGGAGAATCTGAAAAGGATGGGCGCGGCGATCGCTGAGGAGTGTCGGTATTACGGCGTACATACGCTGCTCGGCCCAGGCGTGAACCTTAAGCGCAACCCGCTCTGCGGGCGCAACTTTGAATATTTCAGCGAAGACCCGCTGCTGACGGGTGTGCTCGGCGCGGCGATGACGGAGGGCGTTCAGTCAAAGGGCGTGGGCGTCACGATCAAGCACTTTGCCCTGAACAACAGCGAGAATTACCGCTTCATGGGCAACTCCGTTGCCTCGGAGGACGCCGTACGCAATCTGTATCTCAAGCCTTTCGAATACATCGTGAAGCATTCGAAGCCCGCCGCCGTCATGTGCGCCTACAACCGGATAAACGGCGTCTACTGCAGTGAGAACAAGTGGCTGCTGACCGATGTGCTGCGCGACGAATGGGGCTTTGAGGGCGTGGTGATGAGCGATTGGGGCGCTGTGAGAGACCGTGTGCTCGGTTTGAAGGCCGGGCTGGATTTGGAGATGCCCGGCGACACGGACATATGCCGGCGCCGCATTCTGGATTCGCTTGCCGACGGCAGCCTTCCGCCGGAGGAGCTTGACAAGGCCTGCCGCGACATACTGAAATGGATCGACAGATACTGCGTTCCCGCCGATCCCTCGCCCGTCGACTGGGAAGCGCATCACAGGCTTGCAGCCGAGATCGCCGCAGACTGCGCGGTGCTGCTGAAAAACGACGGCACTTTGCCGCTGAGCGGGCAGGAAAAGCTACACATCTCGGGTGAGCTTTTTGCGAACATGCGTTATCAGGGTGCGGGCAGCTCCATGATCGCCCCGACGGCGGTGACCACTCCGAAGGACGCCTTTGAGACTCGCGGCGTCAGCTCCGTCCCTCTTGAGGAAAGCGACGTCGCGCTCGTCTTTGCCGGGCTCACCGACGAATATGAATCCGAGGGCTGCGACCGGGAGCACATGCGTCTGCCGGAGGATCAGCTCCGAGAGATAGACGCTCTCGTCCAAAGCGGCAAAAAGGTGGTCGTCGTGCTTTTCGGCGGCTCTCCGGTCGAGCTGCCCTTCCATGACAGCGTGAGCGCCATCCTCAACATGTATTTGCCGGGACAGAACGGCGGAGAAGCCGCGGCGCGTCTGCTCTTCGGCGAGGCCGATCCCTCCGGCAGGCTGGCTGAGACCTGGCCGCTGCGCTATGAAGACGTGCCGGGCCACGAGAGCTTCGGTAAAGGCGTCAACGAGGTCTATGCGGAGGGCCGCGAAATAGGCTACCGCTACTATAACAGGCACAGCGTACCAGTCCGTTTCCCTTTCGGCTTCGGTCTGAGCTACACGAGCTTTGCCCGCAGCGAGTGGGAGCGCGACGGAAACACCTATTCCCAGACGATCACCAACACCGGCGGACGCCGCGGCGCGGAGGTGGCGCAGCTCTATATCGACGGCGAGCTGAAGGGCTTCCGGAAGGTCTATCTGGCCCCCGGTGAGACGAAGCGTGTTTTTATCACGGTGGATGACGAGCCGGAACGCGTATATCCTGAAGAATACGTCATTCCTGACGAGCCGTCGCGTTTTCCTGTGACGCTGGAATCCCGATTCACAGATCTCAGACAGAGCTTCATGGGTCGCATCCTCTTCAACGCCGTCCTCTCCGTTGCGGACAAACAGGCAAGGGCTGCCGAAAAGCTGCCCGACGGTCCGGAAAAGGAGAACAAACGCAAGGGAGCACGCTTCCTGCGTCGCATACTTGAGAGCAATTCCCTGCGTTCCATGTCCATGTCCGCCGGAAAAAGCTTTCCGTATAATTTTGCCCAGGGCTTTGCTGAGCTCGCCAACGGACACCTGCTCCGGGGGGTCCGCTGCTTTATGACAAAGATCAAAGCGCCCAAGCTGCCGAAGGAGGAAGTATAAATGAAACTGCCCGCAAGTCTCGTCAGGTCGCCGGACGTCACCGGCAGAGAAAAATGGCTCGGCTATCTCGTCGGCCCAGCCGGCGCGCTGCTCCTGAACGCAGTCCTGGCCACCTATCTGAACGTCTACTACACCGACGTGCTGAACCTCACCCCGCTGTGGGGCGGCGTATTCCTGACGGTCTTTCCGATCGTCTCCAAGATCATCGACGCGATCACCAACATCGTCATGGGCGTGATCATCGACCATACCAGAACAAAGGAGGGAAAGGCACGCCCCTGGCTGCTGCTGTCTGCGATACTCGTACCCGTCACCGGCGTCCTGCTCTTCACAGTGCCGGAGGGCAGCGATACCGTCAAGGCGCTTTGGGTTATGCTCTCCTATAATCTGTTCTATTCCTTCGCCTATACGATCTTCAACATGAGCCACAACCTCATGGTGCCGCTCTCCACCCGCGACAGCACGGCAAGAGGCGGGCTTTCGGTATTCAACCAGATCACGACCATCATGATGAGCGGCATACTCGTCGCGCTGGTCTTCCCGATGGTCATCATGCCCGCCATCGGTGTTTCCAAGGCGAACTGGATCACTCTTATGTCGATCCTTTCCATCTTTGCCCTGCCGCTGACGCTGCTCGAATACCTCTTCACAAAGGAACGCGTCACAGAGGAGACGGCCGGAGATGAGCCCGAAAAAACGCCCTTCAGAGAACAGCTTCGGATCATCTTCAGAGACAAATACATGCTCCTCATATATCTGTACTTCTTTATATACACCGTAGGCACCACACTGAAAAATATGGGGCTGGTCTATTACTGCAACTATGTGCTCGGCACCTACAACGACGGCATCACACAAATGCTGGTTTCGGTCATCGGCGGTATCCCTATGGGCATCGGCATCTTTGCCGTCTGGCCGCTCGCCAAAAAGTTTGGAAAACGCAACGTGACGCTCGTCGGCTTCATACTTTACGCTGTCGGCAGCCTGATCTGCTGGCTCTTCCCGACCGATCTCGTCACGGTGCTCGTCGGACAGTTCATCAAAAACATCGGCGGTCTGCCCTGCGCATACGTCTTCATGGCCCTTTTCGCCGACTGTCTGGACCACCTTGAATGGAAGAAGAACATCCGCGCCGACGGCACCGCGATGTCGATATACAACATCATCGCCGTCGCCATGGTCGGGATAATGACCGGCGTGTTCAACTGGATGCTGGCAAAGGCAGGCTATCTCGCACCCTTCACCGCGTCTGACGCGGCGGAGGCCTCCGCCTCGCTCTCCGCCAACGGCTGGGCGCCGCAGATACCTCTCGAAAGCATAAAAGCCGCCGCAGACGGCACCCTCACCGTCGCGCTGCAGCAAACGACAGGCGTAAACCATGTCATCACCTTCGCTTTTGTTGGACTCGAGGTCTTCACCGGGATCATCCTCGCGGTGATACTGTATTTCCTGAAGGTCGAAAAGACCGTACCTCAGGCTCAGGCAGAGATCAAGGCGCGCCGTGAGGCGAAAAGCTCTGAAAGCTGATCCCCGGACAGAGAAATCCATACGGAAATGCCGCGCAAACAAAGGAGACAGACGTGAAAGCTATCAGACTCCGTACAGAATACCTGAAAGACCCCATCGGCGTGGATTTTCGTCATCCCCGCCTCATGTGGAACACCGAGGGCGGTGTGAAGCAGACCGCATATCAGATCGTCACCGGAGATTGGGACAGCGGCCGGGTGGAGAGCAGCTCCATGCAGGCCGAATACCCGTTGGAGCTCCGCGACCGTGAACGCGTCGTCTGGAAGGTCCGCCTCTGGGACGAGAACGGCGGACCGGGGGATTGGATCGAGGCCTTCTTTGAGACCGGCATCTCCTCATGGCAGGCCAAATGGATCGCCGGAAATCACTCCGTCAACAGGAAGGAGCGCTACCCCGTCGACTGCTTCCGCAAGGTCTTTGCAGTGGAGCGGCCGTTGAAAAATGCCCGGCTCTATATCACCGCCTGTGGCATATATGAGGCGCGGCTCAGCGGAAGACGTGTCGGCGACTTCGTGATGGCGCCGGGCTACACCGACTATCGCAAGCGGGTGCAGTACCAGACCTACGACGTGACTGACCTTCTGCGCGAGGGCGAAAACGAACTGACCGTGCAGCTGGCCGACGGCTGGTACCGCGGCTCCTGCGGCGCATGGGGCCGGAAAAATCAATACGGGACCGAGACAAAGCTGCTGGCACAGCTTGAGCTGGACTTTGCCGACGGCAGCCACGAGACG
>Ga0079305_1003264_pt1 | contig 11403 bp, 6 predicted proteins | sample LMS_cellobiose_e_FD_79183 | JGI IMG/M metagenome (GOLD analysis project Ga0079305, IMG submission 79183) | Rumen-fistulated moose microbial communities from Alaska, USA - LMS_cellobiose_enrichment | ecosystem: Host-associated > Mammals > Digestive system > Stomach > Rumen fluid ... | reverse complement strand
AGCTGCCCATGCCGACGGCCGGAAGATCGCTTCCTCCGGCACGTTGTGCATGCAGACCGGGATCCGGAGCATGCTCGCCAGCGTGATCAGGTCCGCTCCGATGTGCCCGTAATGGAACGCGCCGTGATTGGCACCCCAGTTAGCCATTACGCTGTACACGTCCTGAAACGCACCGCGCCCGGTCAGGCGCGGCACGAACCAGGTGCTCGGCCAGCCCGGGTCGGTGCGTTTGTCCAGAATATCGTGGACCGCGCGCGGCGGCTCGTAAGTGAAGCCTTCGGCGATCTGCAGTACCGGTCCCAGCCCGTGGATGCGGTTGACCCGGCTCAAAGTGATCGGCATCCCGCCCCGGGTCAGGAAGCGCGACGAGAAGCCGCCGCCCCGGAAGTAGCCGTTGTTGGCGGGACACCAGGTGGTGGCGGCAAGACACTCTTTGACTTCGTCTTCGGTGACCTCCCAGAAGGGCTTCATCGCCGGTTTGCCGTCGCGCGTCATGCGCCCGGTGGCGTCGAGCGTGGTCGCGCCGGAATTGATCAGATGGATCATGCCGGGGACTTCGAGATCGTAACCGGTCGCCTGTTTGACCGCGGCGGGGCTCCAGTAGGTGCGGACATCGGAGAAGCCGGCGGCGGTATTGGTGAGCAAACGGCCGAAAAGCATGGCGACGCCGTTCAGACTGTCGTTTTCGGTGGCGAGAACGTAGGGCGCGCGGATGCCGTTCCAGTCGAAGGAGCTGTTGAGGATCGTCTCCATGAAGTCGCCGTTGGGCATATGGTCGGTCCACTGGCGCTGGCCCTGAAAACCCGCCAGAAGCGCGTTATGTCCGCAGGACTCCTCGACGAAGCCCATTTCCGCGAGGCGGGGATTGCCGACCATGAGGTCGCGGGCGATCATCGCCATCTTCACGCAGTAGGAGAAGATCTCCCGCTTGTTTTCCGGGGAGCGGCGGGCGCTGCCGGTGTTGTAGAAGTCTTCGCTTTCGACACAGTTGGCTTTGACCCACGCGTCGGCCCTGGCGAATTCGTCCGGGTCGTAGATGCCCTCCTCGACGCGGCGGATGATCTCGGTGGAATCGACCGATTCGCAGCGGATGTCGAGGTATTGTTCATAAAATTCGGGCGACAGGATGGAACCGGCGATCCCCATGGCGACGCTGCCGATGGAGAGGTAGCTTGCGCCGCGCATTTCCGCGACTGCGACCGCGGCCCGGCCGAAACGGAGCAGCTTTTCCTCCACGTCGGCGGGAATGGCCTCCGCATCGGCATTCTGCACGTCGCGCCCGTAGATGCCGAAAGCGGGCAGCCCCTTCTGGGAGTGCGCCGCCAGCACTGCGGCCAGATAGACCGCGCCGGGCCGTTCGGTGCCGTTGAAACCCCAGACGCCCTTGACCGTGTGGCGGTCCATGTCCATGGTCTCCGAACCATAACACCAGCAGGGCGAAACGGTCAACGTCACCGCCACGCCTTCGCGGCGGAATTTGTCGGCGCAGGCGGCGGCTTCAGCCACGCCGCCGATGGTGGTATCGGCGATCACGCATTCGACCGGCTTGCCGTCGGCATAGCGGAGACGGTCGGCGAAGAGCCGGGCGGCCTGACGCGCCATGTTCATGGTCTGGTCTTCGAGGGATTCGCGGATGCCTTTGCGCCGGCCGTCGATAGCGGGGCGGATGCCGATCTTCGGGTGTTTCATGGTCTTTGTCCTTTTTTGCGGCATGGGGAAAATTTGGGTAAAATCAGTATTCCCCGCCATGTTCGGTTTGCATTGTTATTATGTCAAATATATAGTATGTGACGAGATAATACAAATCCTGCGCTATGAACAATCGCCGCTGATTTATGAATAAAATTGACATTCACCGCACTCCGGAAGTCTCTCTGGAGCTGGAATCCTTCGGCTATGTCCGGCTCGGCAAACTCTGGGATCACATCCTTTTGAGCGGCGACCACTGGCGGCTCTACCATCACGACGGACCGGGCGCTTTCGTCCGGCTCAACGGGCGGTGGGTGGAGTTTCTGCCGGACCGGGTCTATCTGCTCGCGCCCTGCTGCAATCTTGAGACCAGATGTCCGGGCAATCCGGTCCAGATGTTTCTGCATTTCATCGCATCGTGGCTCTGCGGCACGCCGGAACGGCTGCTCTATCTGCTGCCGGAGGATTTCCGCCGGGAGGAGGTCGCCGCGCTGCGCGCCCTGCTAGAGGAACGCGGCGACCAGACCGCAATCCGGCTCCGGGCGCTGTCGCTCTGTTCCAGCGCGCTCTGTTCATTGCCGCCGCAAGCACTGGTGCGCCGCAATATGGACGGACGGATCCGCACGGTGCGCAACTACATCAATCTGAATCTGGACCGGGATCTCGACCTGTCCGGACTGGCGCGGCTCGCGCAGCTGTCGGAAGGCGCGTTTCTGCGGCTGTTCCGGAGGGAGTGCGGCGTGACGCCCTATCAGTATCTGCTCCAGCAACGCTATCATCAGGCTGCGCGGCTGCTGCGCGACGACAACCGCAGTATCGAAGATATCTGCGAATTGACCGGCATCCACGACCGATTCCACTTTTCGCGCTGTTTCAAACGGCTTTTCGGCATGGCTCCGGCGGCTTACCGCAAACACTGCCGCGGGGCGTAACCCGCTGCCGTGCCGCCGGGGTGGACCGATGGTCGGTCACTCCTGCGCGGAGGACTCGCGGTGCGTTGTGGAAAACTGACTGCGATAGGCGCGCGGCGACACGCCGCAATTGCGCTTGAAATACCGCGAAAAGGCATAAACATTGTTGAATTTCAATAATTTTGCGATTCTGTTGATCGCCAGATCCGTATTCTTCAGATGGTTCTGCGCGACGGTCATGATCTCCGCGGCAATGAAGTCCGCCGGGGTGGTGAAGCGGGGCTCTTCCGGGGGCAGAGTTTTCATGCATTTCCGGAAGCGGTAGCGCAGTTGCGGTACGGTCAGCCTCAGCCCGTCGGCGATCATCTTGATGCTGATCGCGGACCCGAACTGGTAAACTGCGCGGCGCATGAACAGGAGAAGTTCGTGTTCCTCATTCCGGCCGCTGCCGTTCTGGACGTGACCCAGCAATCCGGAGAGCAGCATGAACAGCACTTCCTGGATCAGCGGCCGGGAACAGTTCAGCTCATCATCCGTCCGGGCAAGAAGCGCCTCCAGGATCTCCAGAATGTAGCGGGTGAAGGGGTCCGCCGGGATCTTTTGGAGCGAAAGCGGTAAATTCGCTTCTCCGGGCACCCGGAATTTGAAACTGAAGTAACTGCACCCTTTGCCCTTATAGGCGCGGAAGGCGTGGCGGCATCCCATCGGGATCAGCACCGCCTCCGCTTCGCCGAACAGGATCTCCTGCTTGTTGGCTCCGAGGCACACGCGCTGTCCGCGATGGCAGAATTCGATCTGACAGTAATCATGCCAGTGCATATCGACCCGTGTGCTTTCCGTCCCTTCATCATGGCCCCAGTACAGCAGTTCCAGCGGAATGAATTTCATGGCGTTTGGTACTTTTTGATAAAAAACAGGTACTTTTTGCAATTTACAATACACCATATCGGCACTAATGTAAAGACAGCATCCGAAATTTGTCGTTATTTGATCCCAGAGCCGTAACCGTAAAGGAGCAGAACCATGAAAGAATCAACGCAAAGATCCTCTCTCCGCAGCCTTGCCGAACGTGTTGCCCCCCTCCGCTTCACATTGATCGAACTCCTGGTGGTCATTGCCATCATCGCCATTCTGGCCGCCATGCTTTTGCCTGCGCTGTCGGCGGCGCGCGAGCGCGCCCGCTCCGCCAACTGTACCGGAAAGCTGAAAAATCTCAGCACGGCCATCATGATGTACACGGGCGACAACTTGAGTTTCGTGCCCTGCGGTCTGCGCGCCGGTGACGAAGCCAAAGGGGTCGTGCTGGTCAACTCTTATCAGCTCTACTCCACCAAGCGCGACACCATGTTCTATCTGCTGCCCATGGGCGGTTACTTCCCCGAATTGGAGGCATCGAAGGCGGACATCAACGACAACACCACGCCCTTCTTCAAGGAGTTGAAGAACCGCTATTTCCGTTGTCCCAGCGACACCGCCTACGCCGACGAAGCCTTCTACAGCACCAGCTATCGCGTCTTTCTGATCAACGCGCCCGGCTGTGTCGAGTATTCCGGTCAGTGCTACAATGCCGAGTCCGCCCGCACCATCGTCGGCAAGGACCGCCCCGACAACGCGCTGATGAACGACAACTTCCCGTGGTACAAAGGCAGTGCCCAGACCACCACTTTCGGATACCCGGCCAACCATCCGTCCACGGCCAACGTGCTTTTCCTCGGCGGCCACGTCGGTTCGGTCAACTACAAGGGCTTCGACAAGTACGCCTACGCCTACGGCAAGATGCTCGGCATTTTCGTCGACAAGATCGGCAATTGACCATAACCAATTCACCATAAAACAGAAAGGGACCATGTTATGAAACTGAAAATGCTTTTCACCATGCTCGCCATGAGCGGAGCCGCCCTGTTCGGGGCCGACGCCGCCCCCGCCGAAATCGTCGAAGTCGCCGCCAACAATGCCGGGACGGCCTTCAAGACCGTCAAACTCCCGGCCATGAAGCTTGCCGACGGCGAAAAGGCGGTTCTGACCCTCCGGGCGTGGAACAAGGCGCAGAACACGACCGGCTGGACCCGCTCGATGATGCTCCGGCTCAACGGCAAAGTGCTTGGCAACGAACACGCCCTGGTCCGCAAGGAGCTTGTCATGGTCATGAAAAAGGACGCCCCGGCCGAAAAGGAACCGCTCTTCAACGCCAAAAATCAGGCGTTGCTCTTTTACACCAGCGACCCGAACCTGCCCGTGGACAAGCGCATCACGGCCGACCGCGAACTGGGTTCGACCTTCAAACTGGACGTGACCGATCTGGTCTCGGCCGACCGCGAGAACTTTCTCACGATCCACAACGTCCGGCTGCTCTATCAGATGCGGAACATCTACAAAAATCCGCAGTATGAATTCATCATCTGCGCCGGCGACATCAAGCTGACCGCAGAAAAACCCGCCGCCCAATAAAACTTCATTCAAGGGATCTTAAAAATGCAATTCAAAAAATCTCTTGCGGCTCTGCTGCTGGGGGTCGGGGGGGCGGTCTGTGCCGCGGCCCCGACCGTGAAGCTCGCCGACGCGGTCCTGCCCAGCGCCGACCAGACCAATACCGCCGTGATCACCTTTCCGGCGCTGAAGAAGGTCCCGGGATACATCCCGGTCCTGAAAGCGCGCATTTTCTTCGATATCAAGAAGACCTCCGGCTGGAACGACCTGACCACGCTGGTCCTGAACGGTCAGCAGTTGAGCCGTTTCACCACCGCCGGGGAGGAACGGCTCTTCCGCCGCGGCAAAAATATGCTCATCATGGACGGCACCCGCGACTGGTGGAGCAAAAGTTCCGGTCTGCTGGTGATGCTCGGGCCCGGTTCCGGTGAAATGGATCACCGCATCATCGCGCCGCGCGAAGAAGGCTACGTCTATTATCTGGACGTTTCCGACCTCGTCCATTACGTCGAAATAGGGCTGGACGACCGCATCGAGTCCGCCAAGGACAATGTCCTCAAGGTCAACAACGCCCTGATCAAGCGGCTCTGCGGCGGCATGAACGCCCCGCTCACCTTCAAAGACGCCGAGATCATCTATCTGAAAGAAGAGGAAGCCGCCAAGCTCCGTCCCGCCCAGCCGCTGGTCAAACTCACGCCCGCCCCGGTGGCGGCGACCCTCGACAACGGCCCCTTCCAAGTGTCGGTCACCAGAACCGGCGGCCTGGTCCTGGAGCGCAACGGCGAAAGGTATTTTTACTCGGCGGCCTTCTCCTATCCGGCCCCGAACAAGATGAAATTCGACCGATTTCCCGCTGAAACGGCCAAAAACCGTGCGGGCTGGAACCCGGAGATCGTCCGCGACGGCAAAAAGATCGTCATCACCGCGCAGACCGCGGACCGCAAAGTGGTGCGGACCGTGCAGTTCAAGGGCGAACTGCTGGAGATCAGCGACGCCGTGACCAATCTTACCAGGCAGGCCGCGGGGGTTTACAGCATTTTCAACGTTGTTGCGCCCGGCGCGGTCAAGCCGCACGACCTCTACATGGGGGGGATGCAGGGCGTCACCGCCGAAACCGGGGTCGGCGCCAATCCCACGCTTTATCTGAAGGGCAAAAAGTCCGGCTTCGGCGCGATGGCGCTGGAGGACGCCTTCCGCTGTCACCTCGAACTGGCCAAGACCGCCGGCAACAGCGCCGAACTGCGCAACCCCGCCGGGATCAAACCCGGCGAGACCTATATTCAGAAGCAGCTGGTCATGCTGACCGCGGGCAATGACTATTTTGAATTTCTCAACACCCTGCGCCGCGATCTGGGCATGAACCGCACCATCGACGGGCCGATCTCGCTGGGCATCCGGGACCACGCGCAGGGCGTCCAGCTCCGCGCCGCTGCCGACCTCGACTGGTTCGAGTACGGCGACCTGAAATCCTTGGAGCGCCCGCGCGCCGAATACGCGAAACTCTACCATGCGTACCGGGCGAAGCGCCGCCGTCAGCATCCCGGCCTCCAGCTGCTGGTCAAAATGGAGATGTCGCCGCTCATGTTCGATACCCGCAAGATCAAAAACACCCATCTGCTGCCCAAAAACGGCCCCAGCCTCCAAGGCAAATACGGCGAGATCATCAGCAAGGAGGCGACCGAGGTCATCCAAAAGGAAACCCCTTACGGCGACAGCATCCTGCGCGCCGCCGACGGCCGGGCAATCGTGGATATGTACTACCCCGACGGCAACGAACCGGTCTTCGCGTTGCTGGTCTACGCCTACCGGAACAACACGCGTGAAAAACACCTGATCGAGCAGATCAAATATCTGATCAAGGAGGTCGGTGTGGACGGCATTTACATCGACCAGTTCGCCAACGGCACCATGTATCCCATGACCGTTGCCAAGGACCGCACCAGCTACGACCGCTGGGACGGCCGGAGCGTAGTGCTTGATCCCACCGGCACGATCAAACAGAAGGTCTTCGACGTCGGCTACGCCTGCGCCGCCAGCCGCGCCAACATCATCCGGCAGGTGCTGGACCGCGGCAAGATCTTCCTTGCCAACACCCAGCCGGTGACCACCACCGAAGCCGAAGCGGGCGGACTGCGTTTCTACGAGACCGACTGCGAAAATCTCGGCGCGATGCTGCTCAGTACCGGCAAACCCGGAACCTTCCGCCATCAGGCGTTTGCCCAGCTCAGTCCCAGCCCGATCCTGCTGGGGACCCGGCCCGGCATCTTCACCAAAGACAACAAAAACTTTGCCAGGATGTTCAACCGCGCCTTCATCTGCGGGCTCCGGCACGGTCTGCTCTATGTGCACTATTCGTGGAGCAACGCGTCGTCCTGCTACAGTCTGGTCAACTATATGTTCCCGCTGACCCCGGTGGAGTTGGGCGAAGGCTTCGTCATCGGCAAGGAACGCATCGTCACCGCCGTGTCGCGCAAATTCGTGACCGCAGTCAAACCGATCAAGATCGTCGCCTTCGACGCCGAGGGCAAGGAGCTCGACGCCGCCAAAGTCGCCGAAGTCCGGGCTCTGCCCGACGGCAAATACGAAGTCGACGTCAAGCTCAACGACTGGAACTCCAGCTGCGTGATCGTGCTGAGCGGTCCCCCGACCCCGGCCGACGAAGCCCGGCAGAAAGAGGCGGATAAAAAAAAAGTACCCGCCCGTTCCGGTCGCGTGCCTGAAGTCCTGACCGGACCGACCCGGTCCAGCAAATACCCCGACCCGCAGGCGGAGGAGATCGGCAATGCTTTCCGCTTCTACACCCGCACGGGTCAGGGGCTGCGCGAGCGCATCAGAGAGTGTATCCGCAACAGAACGCCCTTTCTCATCCAGGAGATCGTCGACCGCACGCCCGAAAAACTGGACCGGCCGACCGAACAGTTCTACGACGGATTTTTCAAGCCCTCCGAGATCAAGGAACTTCTCGCGGAAGCGGGTGACCTTTATCTCGGGCGCGAGATCGTCGGCGAGTGCGGCGGCATGGTCTACTGGCCGGAAGGGTCGCTCGACCGTCCGAACACCTACCACAAACTGCCGAAGGCGAAGGATCTGGAGGAAGCGCGCGACTTCTATTACAAGGCCCTGAAAACTTATACCGACAAGGAACACGCCTACGGCGCGGGGCCTTTCCTGAGCATCTGCTCGTGCATGAGTTTTCCGCCGTACAAGAGCGATCTTTTCGACATCTTCCAGCTGGAGATGATGCCGGGCGACCCGGAACGGCTGCTCGCGGCCTTCCGCGGCGTCACCCGGGCGTATGACATGAAGGAATTCCGCACTCTGATCGCACAGGGCTGGTACGGCGGCGCGACCTGGGACGAACTCTTCTTCAAGCGCTTCCGCAATGCGCTCAACTGTGCTTACATGGCGGGGGCGAGCGCGATCTTCAGCGAGTCCGGCCACTTCGGCTGGCCCTTCTACGGTCAGAACATTCGCCGGGAAGACCCGCGCTGCATCCGGTTCCGCGACATCATGCGCGACTTCAAGGAGTTCTGTCAGCGCGACGAACGTCCGCTCGGCGGCCCGGAGACCCCCATGGCCTTTCTGCAGGGCCATCTCGACGGCTGGCCGGGGCTGTGGGCCTATCAGGTCTGGGGACAGTTCGCGCCGGAATTCGCGGTCGGCGCGCCGGAATACGGCTGGAAGCTCACCGAGGAGGTCTACCGGAAACGGCCGTGGCACGACCCCGACAACATCGGAGAAACCGACACCACCGGGCAGCCGCCCTGCGGGATGTACGACATTATTCCCGCCGATACGCCCGCGGCAAACCTCAAACGCTACCAACTTCTCGTGGTCCCCGGCTGGAACACCATGACCGACGAACTTTACCGGAAGCTCTGCGATTATGTGGAAAATGGCGGCACGCTCCTGATGACTCTGGGCCAGCTCCGCAGCAACATCAAACGCAATGAACCGATGAAGCTCCACAATGGCGGAGATTTCAGCAAGCTCTTCGGCGTGAAGGTCTCCGGACGGTCTCCGGTGAAGATCACCGGAGTCAAATTCCCGCAGTCGAGTTCCGACGACGGCCGTTACCGGTGGGGGGACTGGGGAATGCTCAGTGATCCCAAATTCAGCAGCAACGGCGCTTTCTTCGGCGGCAATCTTGCCGAAAACCGCGCCGCTGTGCTGGCGGTCTGCGGCATGGGGATCAACGTCGGTCGGGAAGAGGAACAGTTTCCCGTCCTGCTGGCGCACCGTCTGGGCAAAGGCCGCGCGTTCCTCATCAACAGCGAGAGCTTCCCCGGCGACCCCGCGCTGTACGATCTGTTTCGCTACGTCCTCACGGTCCTGATGCGCGGCACACAGCCAGCCGATCTTCAGGTGACCGCCTCCGAGCGGATCCGTTACGCAGTCTACGGCAGCAGCATTTACGTGACCAATACCGACAGCGATTTCGACGGCTTCTTCCGCCTCAACGGCAGACAATATCAACTCAAACCGCAGCAGATGCTGCATATCGAAAAGGATCCGCAGAAATGAAAAAAGTGAACATCGGTTTCATCGGAGCGGGGGCATTCATTTCCAGTACCCATCTGATCACCGCGTCCCGGACCGATTTCATCAACATCGCCGCCGTCGCCGAGCTGAATGAGGAGCTGTTGAAGAAACATTCCGAACAGTACCGGATCGGCTATACCGCCACCGACTACAAAAGGCTTCTCGCCGACCCGGAGATCGATCTGGTGGTCATCGGCACCAAGCAGGATCTGCACGCGTCTCTGATCGTGGAGTCGCTGGACGCAGGCAAATGGGTCTGGTGCGAAAAACCGATGTGCGAGACCGAAGAGGAGGCCGAACGGGTCCTTGCCGCCGAACGGCGCAACCCCGGCAAACTCGCGATTGGCTTCAACCGGCGTTTCGCCCCGGCCTACACCGCGGCGCTGGAGGCGTTGAGAAAACGCCCCCGGCCGTGGTTCGTGAACTACCGGATGCAGGCCTACTGCTACGACAAGAAAGTCAAGGACAACTTTTATCTGCACCGGCCCGCCATTGTCTACGAGGGCTGTCATCTGCTGGATCTGGCCAGCTTCATTTTCGGCGAGCCGCCGTACCGGGTCTATATGTCCGGAGCAGAAAATTCCGACAGTGACTGCGTGCTTCTGGAGTACCGCGACGGCTCCCGCTTCCAGCTGCTGACCACAACGACCGCGGGCAACGGCGCTCTGGGCAAGGAGTTCGCGGAATTTTTCGCCGACAATCTGGCCGTTTCGGTCGACAATTTCGTGGACTTCAAACTGCGCGGGGCGGTCGGCGAGCAGGACCGGATCTTCCCTCCGGCGTGGGGCCGTTTCGCCGCGGATACCGAGCGCTACGGATACGATTTTCTGGAAACGCTTCGGGCGCAGCTGGCCCAGCCGGACTATCAGTCGGACCGTCAACATCATACGATGGTGGCCCCGGTCCGGCGCGGCTATTCGGAGCGCCCGTACGAAATGCGCGTCGCCGAGATTTTTACCGAGCTCGAACATCACCACTGGACCGAACGCAACTTCAATATGCCCAAAGGCTGGGAAGAGGCGTTCCGCCACTTCGCCAAGGCGTGTCTGAACAAAACCGAACCGGCCAATGCCGACGGCAAGGCGGGCAAACTGGCCAACGACATTGCCTTCGCTCTGCTGCGAGCCAAGAAAACCGGAATGCCGCAGCTTTTCCGCCAACCGTAAACCGGGAAAGAGCGCATGATGAAACAGACAACGCTCCTGCCTCTGCTTTTCGTGGGAATGTGCGCCCTGAATGCGGCGGACAAATTGACTTTGCCCAACGGTTCCTTCGAAGAACTGAACGACGCGGGCACCTGGCCGCTCCGCTGGGAGTTCAAGCCCCAAAACAAGGGCAAACTCGGGACGGCCGACGCCGCCGACGGCAAATATTTTCTGCGTTTCGAAGACGGCTACGGTGTGCTGGAATACCGGACTACGGTCGCCGCCCCGGCCAATGCGGAGCTGGAGATGTCGGCGTCGGTACGCGGCGGCGACGGCTGCAAATTCGGGATGCTCGCGCTTTACAAGATCCAAAACGCCCATACCGGCAAAACGCAGTTTTACACCCACAAAAGCGTCTGGGATGAACCGTTGACCGGGGAGTGGCGAAAAGTTTCCGGCAAGATCAAGCTGCGCGAGGACGCGGTGTCGGGCGAACTCATCATCGCCTTTTACCGCAGCAACCGGACCGGGTTTCTGGATCTGGACGATGTCGCGGCCCGCTTTCTCCCCCGTCCCAAGTCCAAGTTGGCGGCTCCCGCTCCTGCGACGGTCGCGGCGGCGGCCCCAAACGTTCCCGCGGCCGGGGCGGCGGTCGCCCCCCCCAATCTCCGTCTGACTTTGCCGGAGGT
>Ga0079305_1003258_pt1 | contig 11432 bp, 6 predicted proteins | sample LMS_cellobiose_e_FD_79183 | JGI IMG/M metagenome (GOLD analysis project Ga0079305, IMG submission 79183) | Rumen-fistulated moose microbial communities from Alaska, USA - LMS_cellobiose_enrichment | ecosystem: Host-associated > Mammals > Digestive system > Stomach > Rumen fluid ... | reverse complement strand
CTGCAGATCCCGCACCGTTTCCCGGGTGGAAGTCTGCATCTTGGCCGAACGTGTGGAGTTGGAAATCGCATTGTTTTCCGCCAGCGTCGGCTTGCGTCCGTGTTCGGCAATGAATGCCGCTTCGGCCTCTTCGATCTGTTTCCGCCGCTTGGAAAACCGCTCCATAACTTCCTCCGGAACCCCCTTCAAATCGAACCACAGGACATTCTGTTTCCGATCCAGAACCGGGGTCAATTCATATCCGAGTTCCCGGCATTTCCGGGCCAATGCGTTATGATAAACCTTGCCCGCATACCGGATCGCCTTGCACATTTCGAGCGTCTCAAGTGCCTTGTATTGACCGTCCGCATTCGTCACATTGCAGACCACATTATGGGTATGCAGCTGCGGATCAAGAGCCCGGCTCGTGTCGTGCATGAACTCCGCATAAATCAGCTTCCCGGTGTTCTCATGATTGTTGGTCCGCACGTTTTCGCCCGCACGAACCCGGACGGCGGCAAGCGCCTCAAGTTCGTCCATTGCCTCCCGGACCGCAGCCTGATGAGCTGCAGTCAAACGCTCGTCAAACAGCGCCATGACAGACACGGATTTCGGTGCCGCAACCTGAAAATCGAAGAACCGGGGACCGCCCGAAACCTTCTTCTGAGTGAGGTTGTCACCCGTCGCCGGATTGATATTCCGTTGGAACAAACTGAACACGGAACCGGTCACTTCCTGACCTGCGAGACCGAAATTTTCCGCCAGCGAACCGCGCCAGAACCCGACCACTTTTTCGTGTTCCGAGTAATAATCGTTGGATGCCAGATGATTCGCATAGAAAGATTTTCCGGCCGCATTGCTCGCCCGAATCTTGGTCATATTGAACATCCGACACCTCCGTTTACAGAACCGGAATCAATCTAAGTCCGGGACGGATCGAAGTCAAATCGTGAAAGTCATTGCAAGCGAACACTTTCGAAGATGTTCGCCCAAATCAAAGATAAAAACGCAATACCCCTTTCAGCAAAGGAAAAATCCCGCGCCACCACCGAAAAAAACAGGCAAAAAGGGAGAAAAACGCCATTTCTCAGGATTGACATCATTATCCATCGAACAAAAAACTTGACCAATGAAATCTATGGAATGGGAACAACAAATCCTCATGATTCAGTTGCACAAAAGACCGTCCGAGTCAGTATGCTATTACAAAGAAAACACCGTAGTACAGTAGACCAATGCATACACTTTCCTCCACAAAAATTATGACCATTTATCTGGAAAATTCTTCCGACATCAATCGGTTGAAAAACTCTGTCATCGATACCACGCAACTGGCTCCTTAACCGATAATTTGAACCTGCAAAAAATGTTGCCAAACTTTGAATTTAACCGCAGCCGTAGGGTATATTATTCGGTAAACTTCCTTGCAATCCCCATGTTTTTTTCTCTTGCGGGAGAGAAAAAGCCAGCAAGATTTTTCTTTTTTGTCAAATTTTTCAGATTTCTGCGAATTTTCTCTTGACACCATTGTGTACTGCAAAATATAATATGGGAAATGACCAAAATTAAGGAATAGAAAAATGCCGCTTCCATCAAAACAGAAAATGATTTATTCTTATCTGCTTAAGATGTTTCAGGGTAATATGTCCTCGGATGGGCGACTGCCGTCAGAAGTGGAACTGGCGACACAGATCGGGGTAGCACGCCGAACTTTGAGATACACATTATCACGGTTGGAAAGCGAAGGTTTGCTGATCCGGACGAACCACGGGACATTTTTACGGAAGAATTTTTTGAAGCGGGAGAACCCGATAACAGTTCTGGTCCCCTGTCCGGATTACCAGACAGCCAGCGGCTACTGGTCGTCGTATCTGATCCATCAGATGATTCTTGGTGCCGTGAAAACTGCAGTCAAGGCAGGGACCTATGCGGTAACACTGCCGATCACCATGACCAATGATCCTAATGATTTCAGCATGAGTCAATTTCAGCATTTGAACCGTGAAAGCAGGATACTAGTTTGCGGCCTGGACTGGTTTCCTGCTCTTTCCCGGATTTTAAGCGAGTGTCATTGCCGCTGCGGCATCATCAGCCATTCTGCTGCGCCGGTGCAGTTATTTATCGAGCAGGGAACTCCGCTTTGCAATTATTACAATGACGACCGGGCGTGTCTGAAGAAGGCGGTAAGACAACTGGCGGAAGACGGTGCCCGCAGAATTGTATATTTCGGTCGGGACTCCATCGCCATTTCCAAAACCGGGAAACGTCATTTCATGGAAGCCTGCGCGGAATTGAACTTGGAATGTTCGGAAAACAGTTTTGTGCTTTTCCCGAAATCTTTGTCCTACCATCAAATTCTTTCCCAGTTGCGGGGACTTTATCGCAAAACGCGGTTTGATGGATTGTTTTTCAATATATTTGATAGTATTACCTATCATCAACTTCCTCACGGCCTCGATTTTTTCCGTGAAACCGGGATTCCTCGCAAAACCAAAATGATACTGGAATTCGGCGATTTGCTGAAATGTCCTGATCTTCCGGAAAATACCCGGGTTTTGTATCGACCTCAGAGAGAAATGTCCATCAAACTTGCAGAATTTGTGCTGTCAAATGAACAAGGGCAATTTTCCTGTAAATACGAATATGAATTTCCGCTGCTGAAGGATTTTCTGGATTGGGAAAAAAGCAAAACCGCATTCAATTATGTTTTATAATCTGGAGAATGAAAATGGATATCAGCCAGATCGATCAAAATTTCTCTGTAAAACGAGCCGATGAAAGCGGATTTCTGTTTCGGGATGTGAAGTATCCGCCGTTTTCTCTGGAAGGTTTGCCGTGGTTTGAAGAAAATCATCAGGCATATTACCGGCTTCCGCTGCGTTATACAGAAAAGGAAATCAACAGTCATGCATTGACACTGTGTCATCATACCTCCGGAGTGTGTCTGCGATTCCGTTCGGATTCCCCGGAACTGAAAATCAGGGCAAGGCTGGCTTACAGTTGCGACATGAGCCATATGCCCCGCGCGGGCAGCGCAGGATTCGATTCCTACCGGAAGATGCCGGGAGAAAAACTGCTTCATATTTTTACGATCCTGCCTTCGCCGGGACAGGTTGACCTGCTTGCTCAAATCGGAAGCAATCCGGAGGGAAAACTTTGTGAATGGGTGATCAATTTTCCCCTGTATGGCGGAGTGGAACAGGTCGAAATCGGTTTCAGGGAGGGCAGTCGGCTTCTGCCGCCGCGGCCGCATAAGGTGGAAGCACCGGTGTTGTTCTATGGTTCATCCATTACGCAAGGCGGCTGTGCTTCCCGTCCGGGAAATACTTATTCAGCCATGTTGTGCCGGAAGGTCGATGCCGAACAGATCAATTTGGGATTTGCGGGGAGCGGGCGGGGTGAAATTGCCGTGGCTGCCGCGATTGCATCTTTGAAATTGTCCGCTTTCGTGATGGATTACGATCATAACGCACCCGATCCGGAGTATTTGGAAAAAACGCACGAGCCTTTTTTCCGCAGGGTGCGTAAAAGCTGTCCCGATTTACCGGTCATTTTCATGTCCATGTGCGACTTTCGCAGCCGGATGCTCCACAATCCTTCCGGCGGCTATATCCGCCGCAGACAGATCATCCGCGACACCTATGAACACGCACTTGCATCCGGAGACCGCTTAGTTTATTTTATAGACGGAGAAAAACTTTTCGGAAACGAAATGCACGATGCCTGCATGGTTGACGGATGTCATCCGAACGATTTGGGGTTCTACCGGATGTACAAACATGTGCTGCCGGTTTTGAGAAAAGCATTGAAAGCCGGACGGGAGGGAAAGCGGTATCATGAAGGTTCCTGTTCATGATGAAAACGGTCTCCATCCGAAAAAAATCCAAAAAAAAACGTTTTTTTTCATAAAGCCGACTTGACAACATTGTGTACAGCAGCATAAAATGCCGGCGTTGGAACAATAAATAATTTTTTATGGTCAGATGTAGGATAGATATCAAAAGGAATCAATATGCTGGATGCAGTATATTATTATGATTTCAATGCCGAACAGCGCATTGACAACTGGCAAATACTGTTTCAGGATCGGAATCAGTTCCGCATCAGAACTGAATTCCGCCACAATGCGGCAAGAAAGATTCTGCTTACGGCAGAGAAATCCATTCTGCGGGACCGCAAGATGCCCCGGATCAATGAATTCATTCTGAATGGCGACAGACTGAATTTTTCGGAATGCGCATCCGCCGCTTATGTGGGGAAAAATATCATCCGCCGAGGCATCGAAATCCAGCTCAAACAAGGTGTCAATATTCTGGAAGCCGAGGGGGAATACCCCTTCGATCTTGACCTTTTCCGCGCTTATATCAAAAAAATCGATTTCCTTGATCTGGTTGAAGTGTCTTTCGCCGAACCGCTCTCCCGGGTGGAAGGAGTCACCCCCCTGCAAACCTTTCTGCCGTGTCCCGGCTGCCCTGAATATCCCGAAGTAAAACCCAGCCCCACTTTGACCGGTTATACCGCCGGCATAGGATGTTCCTCCAGTCCGGGGAGATTCGGTTTTTCCCAGGGAAGCGGCTATCTGGATTATGCCATGCCGGTTTTGGGCAATTTCGATAAAATGTATCTGTGCGGACATCCGAAATACCGAAAACCGTTCCGCTGGAATTATTCCACATTGCCCAAAGGCGCGGCACATCACGGTTCCTATCGTCCGGCTGATCATGGAATCGAGAACGATTTGATTGAAGTCAATCATCTGTCCTGCCGCTGGCAGGCGGATTTGAATGGGATAAAATTCACTTGCACGGGTTCATTGGCTTCGCCGGGGGTAATCACGGAACGGGAAGACGGTAAAATGCGGATCGGCGATCTGGAATTTGCCGGGAATTACCGGTATGTGATGATCCCGAGGAAAAACGGCACGCTGGAAATCAGTACTCTGAAAGACGTGAAAGATCTGACGATGGGGAAAAATTTCCTGCTGCTGTTCGGCTGTTCGGAATTTCCCGATCTGCCCCTGCTGCTCGTATTCCGGAAGCAGCCGGAAAACATGAGACTGGAATTCCAGCCGGAAACCGGACGTCTTAGCTCAATCGAATTCGAGAATTGTCCGCTGCTGATTACCGCCACGCCTTTCGGATTCGAAAGTTTCGATCCCATCAGTCCGGATGATACCGGATTTCTTAAGAAAGCGGCGGATCGGTGTCTGTTCTGGAGCCGGGCATTGCTGGCTTATCCAGTAAGGTGCGAAGAATATTTCCAGAACGATCCTGTCCGGAAACAAACTTCTATCATCCAGAAATTCAGTTACCGGTATATCCGTGATGAATGGAATACCCGCCCGCTGGAATTGGCAGCGCTGCCTCCGGTTCTTTCCATCAGTAATCTCGCCGATTTGAAAGACTCTCTGGATTTTCATTTCCCGACCAAACACGGGTGGCTGCGCGGTATGATCGGTGATTCCGCTTCTTATGTTCTGCCGTGGATGCCGGTTGCGCGAAAATTTCCGCTGTGCAGCGATGAATGCGGCACTAAATTGAAGCAGAAGTTGAAAACCGGATTCCGGAGCTATATGGATTTCGTAACTTCATTCCCGGAAACAACCCAGTCGTATCCATATGCAGGTGCGCTGCTGGAACCGTTTGCCTGGGCGGCGACGATGTTTCATTTCCTCGACGATGCCGACCGGGAGGAACTGACCTCGGTTCTCCGGAATCGGCTTCGGATCCTCTGTGATCCGGAATCGGTCTACGACTACCCGGAAATCCATCATGGGTATCTGATGGAAACCATGCCGGACGACCGCGGTGTGCTGGAATATTACCAACGCCCCGAAATGAAACACCTCAGGCTGTGGAACTGGTATGAACGGGTGGAACCGTTTACCAAAACCGTTTTCCATATCTGCTATCTGAACGTATGTTTCTTTACGGAAAAGAAAATTCTTTCCGGCAGCCGGGAGGAAATCCGTTCTCTGAAAATTCCGCTGGTCGAAAATGACTGGGGACTCGGACTGATGTTCTATTATATCTATATGGCATGTCTGGCTTCCGGCGATTATGAGCCGGTCCGCCGGAGTTGGCCGCTGCTGAACAGCGCGTTCAGTTTTTTTGCCAAAATGCATGACTGGGCCTGCATGGGAACCGGATATGCGGACAATGCCGTCCTCTGGGTGGAAGGTGCCAATTACGGTGCCTTCTCTTCATACATCAACCTGGCGGAAGCTGTCGGCGACCGGAGAGCCTGGGATTTCGGTCAATATATCGCATCCAAGCAGCAGGCGCTCAGACAGGGAATATTGCGTGCCGCTCAGCATTATTTCTGCAAGTTCTATGATGTCAAACCCTGGCACCTCATAAAAATCATGGAGGAAGAATCCAATCCATCCTGGCAACATATGGGGGTGCCGGACAATCTGGATGATTTGCGACTCCGTGAAGAAAGCATGTACAATTTGACCACCGAGGGGATTTATCCGGAAATTTTCGAAAGCATCCGGAAATTCCAGAAGGAAGAATACGATATTCTGCTGAAAAAAGAACGGGAATCACTTCACCGCCGTCCGGTTAACGAAAGTGCGAACTGGTGCCAGGTGCAGGAAACCGCTTCTCTGCTGATCTGCATGGCGCTGGACCCTGATTTTACTACGGAACAACTCCGGAGCGAGATCGAATTTGCAAAATGCCAGAAAAGTCTGCTGACCAAATGGCGCGGTATTCATATATTTAGCCGGCGTCTTCCGGAAAATTATTTCGAGACTCAATTGCTGGCCTGGGATGACATGAAGCAACATCCTGTCTGGCTGGAACATTGGCAGAACGTGAGAATCATTTCCGCGGAACTCCATGGAGCCCTTGCCGAAATCGTTTTTGAGGCGACCCCTGGCGCGAAAATCCGTCTCGGCATCCGGCAAAAACCCGCCCGCGTTCTGCTTAATGATATAGATATTCCGGCACAGATCAATTCCGACACGGTGGAAATCAAACCGGATTTCGCGGGAAAACTGCAATTGTTTTTTGGAGAAGAAAAATGACGCACGAACCTGAAGCAAAGCCTGAACTGTCGTATTTTTTCTATTGGCACAAACTCCCCGTGGACTCGCATGAAGCCTTTATGTGGGAATTGGCGGAGAACGGGGCCGGCTGCCTGACATTGACGTGGCAGTTGTTGAAGCAATTTCATCAGGGGGTCGTTTCAGAAAAAGATTTTTCGAAAAAAACCGCGCGTTGCGGGCTGAAGATCATCAATGCACATGCACCTTACGGAAACGGCTATTGCATCAACCCGTCCGGGGAGACTTGCCGCCCGGAACAGATTGCCGCTCAGCAGGAATGCATGCGCATTGCGGCCGATCTGGGCGCGCGCACCTATGCTCTTCATCTGGAATCTTCTCCTTATGCGGAAAATCCGCAGGATTTGGAACAACTGGTCCGATTGAGCAATGATTCTGCAGCCAAAAGTCTGGAAGCGCTTCTTCCCCTGGCGGAAAAACTGGACCTGATTCTCGCCGTGGAGAATTGTTTTTCCCCATACAATACGGCAGACCAGGTGATAGACTGCATTTCCCGCTTTGATTCCCCGTGGCTGGGCTGCTGTTATGATGCCGGGCATGCAAATCTGATGACTTCCGGAAAGGATGTTTCGCGCTATTCACCTTATGTGCGCTACTATTTCTGGCGGGATAAAATTGTTCCTGAAGATCATACGCTGGAAAAATTGAACCCCTATATCGTAACCTGCCATTTGCACGATAACGACGGGTTCAGCGATCAGCATGACCTGCCGGGGTGCGGAACGATCGTCTGGGAATCCCTGATTCCGCGTCTGGCAGCATGTCCCCGCATTCTTTCCCTGCAGTCGGAAGTGGAGTTGTTTGCTCACAGGATTCCGGTTTGCCGGGTCTGCAAAACTTTCAATGAACTGAAAAATCGGATTTAAAAAATATCAAAAACAGGAGAAGCAGCCATGAAGGAAACGAACCATCGCATTGAAAATTCATTTAGAATCGAAACCAACGAAAGGTCGAAAATCATGCTGAAATGCAAAAACAATTTTAACACCTCATCACTCCTGCTTCATCACTCCTGTCTGAAGCGTAAAACGCACCTTTTTACGCTGATAGAACTCCTCGTGGTGATTGCTATCATTGCCATTTTGGCCGGCATGCTGCTGCCTGCGCTGAATGCGGCCAAAAAGAAAGCGCAGTTATCCAGTTGCAGCGGCAATTTAAAGCAGGCCGGATTGATCTTTTTCAATTACCGCATGGACTACAAGGATTTCCTGCCTTTGTATTACAGCAAAACCCCTAATAGCAGCGTATCCCCGTTTTCCGTCCTCTATAAAGCCGGTTACACGGATTCGGCCCATGGCGGCGTTACGATCAAAATTTTTGATTGCCCGGCGGATACCACCAGAGAATCCGGAAAAACGGGGGGATTTCAACTTTATGACTTTCAAAAAATTAAAGGGAAAGAGGTCAACCGCAGTTATGCAGTCAGCCAAAGACTCGGTTATTTCAGCAGCTTTCCGGATTACTACAAGCCATACAAGGCGGGACGGGTCGACCAGTCTCCTACCAAGGTTATTCTCATGGCGGATGTTGACGGCTACGTTGTAACTTCCAACCCATATATTTACGGGATCCAAGATTATCATTCAAAAAAATCCACGGCTTATGCCAATTCCCATCACGATGCGATAGACAACATTCTTACCGTCGGAGGAAACGTCGTGGCATTCAAGGGAACCTATGCCTGGAACAACGGGATTTTTGAACCGCCGAAAGACGGGGGAACATTTACATTTCAATAATGACCTTGCGGAGGCATTTGGCTCAATGGATATGGGAGCAGAATAAAAACAAAGGGAAAACATGAATTTCAATCAGGCATTTCATCGTGATCCGCGGTCTCGTTTTTACCGTCCTGCGGTTCGGTTGCTTTTCTCGGAAAAAACGGATGATCCAGAGCGGCTGGTCGGGAATAAGTATTTCCAGAATATAATCCATTACATTCCGGATCCGACAGTGATACATCCTGGCGGCAGTGTGATTCTGGATTTCGGAACGGCATTTCATGGCGGAATACGGATCAATCCCTATACCCGGGATGCCGCCCTGCGGGTCCGTTTCGGTGAATCCGTCAGCGAAACCCTCGGGAATGCCAATGAGGACTGTTCCCGGAAAAATGCGCTGCTGGAACTGCCGAATTACGGTCAGATCGAATACGGAAATACCGTTTTCCGGTTTGTTCGCATCATCAATGAATCCATGATAGATGTTAATATTCAGGGTTTGACCGGTGTCGCGCTGGAACGCGATCTGGAGGTAACCGGATCGTTCGAATCTTCCGATGAGGAATTGAATCGGATCTGGAAGACTGCCGTCCGGACGGTGCATCTCTGCATGCAGGACTACCTCTATGACGGAGCGAAACGCGACCGGGTGGTCTGGATGGGGGATATGCATCCTGAAATCAAAACCGTACTCTGTGCTTTTTCGGATACCTCGATCATTCCAGATTCGCTGGAGTTCCTGATCCGGCAGACCCCGGAAGACCAGCCGTTCAATTGGATCAATACCTACACGAGCTGGCTGATCATCAGCCTGTGGGATTATTTATGTGTTTCCGGCGATGCTGCCTTTATCCGCCGTTACGCGGACCGGATTCGGCGAATCATGAAAACATTTTGCAGCTATGTCGGCCCCGATGGTTCGGAAACGATTCCGGAAAAGCGTTTCCTCGACTGGACGAACAAGGGCTTTCCTGAAGCTGAACACGCAGGAATTCACGCACTTCTGCTCTGGATGATGCAGGCCGGAGCAAATCTGCTGCATTTCCTGGGCGAGGACGCATCTGCGGAAGAAGCGGCACAGAAACAACTGCTCCGGCATGTGCCCGATCCGGTCGGGCGGAAGGCGCCTGCCGCGCTGATTACCTTGACCGGTCTTGCCGACAGACGCGATATACTGGAAAACGATCCGTTCCGGAATATCAGCACGTTTTACGGCTATTACATGCTTTTGGCGAAGAAGACCATTCCCGCCTTGGAACTGATCCGGAAATACTGGGGTGGGATGTTGAAAATGGGTGCAACAAGTTTCTGGGAGGATTTCGATCTGGACTGGACGAAAAACGCATTCGGCATCGATTCCCTGCCGGTTCCCGGAAAAAAGGATATCCATGCCGATTTCGGAAATTACTGTTACAAAGGACTGCGCCATAGTTTGAGTCACGGCTGGAGCAGCGGACCGGCGCCGTTCCTATCCGAGCGCATTCTGGGAGTGAGTTTCCCTGCACCCGGAAAGATACATGTTCAACCGGACCTCGGTGATCTGAAGGAAGTCCGGGGAACCGTGCCTACGCCATACGGCCTTGTGCAGGTGGAAGCGACTTGTTCCGGTAAAACGGACATTCGGATTCCGGAAGGACTGGAACAAGTATGAACCTTTGCAAAGCATGTGAACCTTTTACGGGTTCAACATTTCCAATAACCTTTTTTGCGGCTTTTTTAGAAAAAATCGCGTTCGAAGCATCAAAATCGGATTTGATCTGCAAAAAGCAAGATTTTAACGAATAAGAGCCAAAACTTTTGGATCGGCTCGGAAAGAGGAAGAACAATTATGAAAAAAAAGTTGATGTCTGTTATTCTGCTCGCGGCCGCGGGCTTGACTGCCGCCGAGTTTCATTTGGTCCGAGATTCCAAACCGGCTGCTCAGTTTGAGTTGAAAGATCAACTGGATGCCAAACACATCAGTCACCTTGACCTCTTCAACTCCTATTTGAAAAAAGTTTCAGGAGCTGAACTGCCCAAAGAAAATAAGAATCTTCCGTATACCATCCGGATCGTTCTGGAAAAAAAGCCGAAATTGGGACAGCAGCACAATTGGAAAATCGAATTCCCTTCCGGGAATGTTATGGTGATCACGGCAACGGGAACTTCTCTTTTTCAGGCCCTGAATGAAATTCTGGAAACCGGCGCGGATACGCGTTTCCTCGGGGTGGAAAACTGCATGTTCCAATACGAACCGAAAAAGAATATCTCATTGCCAGTCAGGAATTTGAAATCGAAGACCGGTTTCTTTCTGCTGCGTTCCTGTTTTTTAGTTCCCAACCATTTGGTCGAACTGGGCTTTTATGAGGAGAACCGGCTGCAGTTCTCTCATGGGATTCCGCTGTATGCCTTTCCGCCCCGCAAATACACCAAAGGATGGCCGTCCGCGGTGATGCCGGTTCTCCGCGGGAAAAAGATCACCAGGCCGCCTGCCAATTATTTTGGGAACTGGCAGCCGTGCTATTCCAATCCGGAAACTGCCCGGGAAGCAATTAAAAATATTCTGGAAATCCTGAAGAAAAAACCCCAGCAGTCCATTACGCTGGGTATCAACGATTGTTTCGGATTCTGTGAATGTGAATCCTGCCGGAAAATGGATCAGGGTCTTCGCCCCAACATAT
>Ga0079305_1003255_pt1 | contig 11439 bp, 11 predicted proteins | sample LMS_cellobiose_e_FD_79183 | JGI IMG/M metagenome (GOLD analysis project Ga0079305, IMG submission 79183) | Rumen-fistulated moose microbial communities from Alaska, USA - LMS_cellobiose_enrichment | ecosystem: Host-associated > Mammals > Digestive system > Stomach > Rumen fluid ... | reverse complement strand
GACGGCGCGTGGGGTGGAATCATTTCACATTCGGCGCAGCCGAATATTTCACGCTTGCCCGCAGGCAAGCATTTCACGTTGAGCGCAGCGAAACATTTCACGTTTGCTGAAAGCAAACATATCACATCGAGCGAAGCGAGATATAGTTATGGCTGAGTCGAAATTGAGAGCATTATCTGTTCAATTTGCCGTGGGCATCGTGCGATTCTGCGAAGGTGTAAAAGGACATCGTTCGCTTGCCGATCAGCTGGAGCGCGCCGCGACCTCGATTGGCGCGAACATCCATGAGGCCAATTACGCCCACAGCAAAGCGGATTTTATCGCAAAGCTCCAAATTGCGTTGAAGGAATGCTATGAAACCGAGTATTGGCTTGAAGTGTTTGCCAAGGCAGCGCTTGTGGACGAGAATACAACCAATGCTTTGGTAAGCCAATGCGGTAAGCTGCGCAGAATGTTGATCTCCTCCCTCACCACCGCCAAGGCCAATGAAAAGGCGGAATAAAGCAATTCCCCACCAAACACTCCCCCTGCCGCAAATGCGGCGGGGGGAATTTTTCATCATTCCAGTACCGTTTGAATAATTTTCACGCTTTTCAAGCGCAAATGGCTGTTCTTGCTGCACGATATATGTATAATATGTTGACAAGCCCGGCCCGATTCAGTAAACTGTGTGCAGAAAGATGAGCGCTTATTGACCATCATCATGCAGCGGCGGGGGCGTTGCTGCGCTTTGCCGCGGCATATGAAACAGCTTTTTTCAAAGGAGGATGAAATTATGAAATTAGCGGAAGCATTGCAGGAAAGAGCTGACCTGAACAAAAAAATCAGTTATCTTCATGACCGGTTGGAGCATGTAATACTGGTTCAGGAGGGGGAAGAACCTGTTGAAGACCCCAGGGCCTTGCTTACACAGCTGAACGAATGCATAGACCGTCTGGAATATCTGATGATGGCCATCAACCGGACGAATGCCCAGGTGACGGTGAACGGGCAAACGCTGACCGCTCTGATCGCGCGGAAGGACGCGCTGAGAATGAGAATGAAAGCGTATAAGGATATGGTGTATGAATCATGCAGAAATACCCAGCGCGCCCGCAACACCGAAATCAAAGTGCTGGCGACCATCAAGGCTTCGGAACTGCAAAAGACCGTGGACGACCTGGCAAAGGAGATCCGGCTGACGGATAACCTGCTGCAGGAAACAAACTGGTCTGTATCGTTGATAGAAGAATAAGGGCTCGCGCAGGTAGTCTGTCAGGCGCATATCAGGGCGGCAGCAGCCCGAAAGCTGCAATCGACTAACTGTCATGGGTGGCTTTGGGCAGGCCCAGGCGGTTCGACTCCGCCATTCATCGTAATGCCCAGACCGCGCACAGACGCATCGTAAAATGGCCCCAGCAGGCGCATCGATCATTACCGGATATGGATGACAGACGAGGGCGGGAACGGGGAAAAGCGCGCCCTTTTTTCTTGAGCAATCCTTTACACGGAAGGGAAACAATAAATTCACTTGCTCTTTATTATGCAATACCGCCCCCGGAGCTTTTCCCCGGGGGCGGCGATTTCTTTTTTCTTTTCGGTTCAGCGCATCAAGCCGTCCCGTTTTTTGCGGGCGATGGCCCGGGCCCGGGTGTGGCGCATGAATTCGTGCGTCACGTGGCGCATGATCAGGTAGCGCATCAGCGCCGAAAGGGGCAGGGCGGTGATCTCCTCCACCGCGTCGCAGGTAGCGTCGCAGCTGTTGAAGGCCCGCCTGTATGCCCAGTGGAAGTAGACCAGGAACAGGCACATCACCAGCGGGATCATGGCCAGCTGGATCAGCGCCAGGCCCACCAGGCCGCCCAGCGCGCCGCCGGGGCCGATGGACATCAGCGCGGCGGTTACGCCTTCGCTGCCGGAAAGGCCCGATTGCCGGATGCGGTACAGCAGCAGCAGGGCGGGCACGCCCTCCGCCGCCAGGAAAGCGGTGATGACGTCGATCATTCCATCCCTCCAATCGCGTCCTTGGTGAAAAAAAGAAAGCCCCATAGAATACGACGGCTTTCGCGCGTTTCCTGCCGGGGCTTTTCAGTTTTTTTGAAAATATTTGCGGGCCGTTTCCCGATAAAATCAAAGGCCGTCCGGGAAGCTGGTAAAGCTGCCCCGCTCCATGCCGGGCAGGCCGCTTTTCTCCTTTTCGGCGGCGATGGCGCGAATCAAAAAGGCCATGTTCCGCCCCAGATTGCGCATGGTTTGCAGGCCCTCCAGATCCTTTTCCACGTCCCCCGCGGTGAAGCCGTGCACCTCGTTCCAATAGGTGCTGCCCGCCACCGCCATGCCGCTGATGGTAAAGTGCTTGCATATGTCGTCAAAGGCGCCGGTGCTGCCCGCCCGGCGGCTGGAAACCACCGCCGCGCCCACCTTCAGCTGTTTGGAAAAACGGGTGCTGTAAAACAGCCGGTCCAGCAGGGCCAGCAGCCCGCCGTTGGCGTGGGCGTAATATACGGGGCTGCCCACCACCAGGCCCTCCGCCGCCTCAAATTTGGGGGCCAGCGTGTTCACCGCGTCGTCAAACACGCATTTGCCCGTGCGGCTGCAGCTGCCGCAGGCGATGCACCCGCGAATGTCCTGGTTCCCCACGGTGACGGTCTCGGTTTCAATGCCGCATTTTTCCAGCGTGTCCGCCACTTCCCGCAGCGCCCGGGCCGTGCAGCCGTTTTTGCGGGGGCTGCCGTTGATCAGCAATACCTTCATGTCTTCCACTTCCCTTTCGCGGATTTCTTACATATATTATACAAAAGAATCGCAAATTGAAAAGGGTTTTTTCTCCGGGATGCGCGGCTGAAAGCCTGCTGGCGGCGCGGCGGCAGAAATTTTTACAAAAATATTTCAGCCCCCTATTGACAAACCCTGCGGGCCGTGCTATGCTATGCACAGTTGTTAGCACTCAATGCAAGCGAGTGCTAACAGCGAGAAAGGACGGAGGTGAGCGTGATGGATGTGGACGCCCGCAAGCTGCGGATACTGCAGGCCATCATTGAGGATTATATCCTGAGCAACGCCCCCGTCGGCAGCAGGACGCTGAGCAAAACCAGCGGCCTGGGCGTATCCAGCGCCACCATCCGCAACGAGATGGCGGATCTGACCGATATGGGCTACCTGATTCAGCCCCACGTATCGGCGGGCCGGGTGCCCAGCGCCAAGGCTTACCGCCTGTATGTGACCCAGCTGATGCCCCAGGGCCTGCGGGAGGACGAGGCGGACAGCGTTCGCCGGGCCTTCACCGCCCGGGTGCGGGATATGGAAACCGTCATCAGCCAGGGCGCGGCCGCCATCAGCGACCTGACCCACTACACCGCCCTGGTGCTCACGCCGCGGCAGAGCGATCTGACCGTGCGCGGGCTGCATCTGGTGCCGGTGGGCGGAGACCGCGCGCTGCTGGTGATCGTCACCGACACCGGCGTCGTCCGGGACACCAGCATCCGGGTCAGCAGCCGGCTGGACGCCGCCGCGCTGTACACCATCGGCCAAATGCTGACGGAGCGCCTGCGGGGCCGCACGCTGCGCCAGGTGCGCGAAATGCTGTACGGCTACGCGGCCAGCAGCGACGCCGACGCCCGGGTGCTCAGCGGCATTGCCGAGCTGGCGGCCCAGATGGAAAAACAGACGGAGACCGACCGGGTGATGGTGGGCGGCGCCCACAGCATCCTGTACTATCCGGAGTATGCCGACGTGTGCCGCGCCCGCGCCTTCATGGGCGCGCTGGACAGGCAGGAGAGCCTGATCGGCCTGCTGCGCCAGCAGGAGAGCGGCGTCGGCGTGCGCATCGGCGCGGAGACCGGCATACCGGAATTCGCCGACTGCTCGGTGATCACAGCCCCCTACAAGGTGGGCCGCGGTCACACCGGCGTCATCGGCATCATCGGCCCCACGCGCATGCCCTATGCGCGGATGACGGACATGATGCGCGTGTTCAGCCAGGAGCTGACCGGCATATTATCGGTCAAGGAATAACGGGAGGACAGTATGAGCAAGAAGAACAAGACCCCGGAAACGGAAGCGCCGGAAACGCCCCAGCAGCCCCTGGAGGACGGCGCGGTGGACGCGCAGGAGGCCGAGCCGGTCAGCGTCGATCAGCTGCAGGCCGACCTGGAGGCCGCCCGCAAGCAGAGCGAGGAATACCTGAACATGGCCCAGCGGGTGCAGGCGGACTTTGAGAATTTCCGCCGCCGCAACAACGCCGCCCGGGCGGACAGCTTTGAGGAGGGCGCGCGGGCCTTCATCCAGACCATCCTGCCCGTGATGGATAATTTTGAACGGGCGCTGGCCATCGAAACCACCGACGAGGCCCTGAAGGAGGGCGTGCAGATGGTGTACCGCCAGCTGAGCGAGGCCGTTGAAAAGCGCGGCGTCACCGTGATCGACCGGCTGGGCGAAAAGTTTGACCCCAGCCTGGAGAACGCCGTGATGCAGGGCACCGCCGAGGAGGGCGAGCCCGGCACCGTGTGCGCCGTGCTGCAAAAGGGTTACAAGATGGGAGATTTTGTCCTGCGGCACGCCATGGTCAAGGTGGTTGCCGAATAACAGCTGCCGGAAAGGAAAAAGGAGGAATCGCAAATGTGCTGTGATAAGTGCTTCAGAAAAATGAATCTTGTTTTTCTTCCGGGCCGCGGATATGTGTGGCAATGCCCCCACTGCGGATATATCAAAGAAAAGTAACGAACAGACGACTTTCACACAAAAGTGTGTTTCCATAAATAATAAGCTGAAAATGAATTGGAGGAAATGAATTATGTCTAAGATCATCGGTATCGACCTGGGTACTACCAACAGCTGCGTGGCCGTCATGGAGGGCGGCGAACCCGTTGTCATCGCCAACAGTGAAGGCGCGCGCACCACGCCTTCCGTGGTTGCCTTCACCAAGGACGGCGAGCGCCTGGTGGGCCAGATCGCAAAGCGTCAGGCCATCACCAACCCCGACCGCACCATCGCTTCCATCAAGCGCCAGATGGGCACCAACTACCATGTGAGCATTGACGGCAAGAACTACACTCCCCAGGAGATCAGCGCCATGGTGCTGCAGAAGCTGAAGGCGGACGCCGAGAGCTATCTGGGCGAAACCGTGACCCAGGCGGTCATCACCGTGCCCGCCTACTTCAGCGACAGCCAGCGCCAGGCCACCAAGGACGCCGGCCGCATCGCCGGCCTGGAGGTGCTGCGCATCATCAACGAGCCCACCGCCGCAAGCCTGGCCTATGGCCTGGACAAGGAAGAGGCCCACAAGATCCTGGTGTACGACCTGGGCGGCGGCACCTTTGACGTGAGCCTGCTGGAGATCGGCGACGGCGTGTTTGAAGTGCTGGCCACCAACGGCGACACCCGCCTGGGCGGCGACGACTTTGACAACCGCATTATCGATTACGTGGCCGAAACCTTCCAGAAGGAAACCGGCATCGACCTGAAGAAAGACCGCATGGCCTATCAGCGCCTGAAGGAAGCCGCTGAAAAGGCCAAGATCGAGCTCTCCGGCGTGATGAGCGCCAACATCAACCTGCCCTTCATCACCGCCGACGCCACCGGCCCCAAGCACCTGGATATGACCCTGACCCGGGCCAAGTTCAATGAGCTGACCGCCGACCTGGTGGAAAAGACCATCGGCCCCATGCAGAACGCCCTGCGGGATGCCGGCCTGACCGCCGCGCAGATCGACAAGGTGATCCTGGTGGGCGGCTCCACCCGCATCCCCGCTGTGCAGGACGCCGTGAAGAAGATCACCGGCAAGGATCCCTTCAAGGGCATCAACCCCGATGAGTGCGTCGCCATCGGCGCGGCCATCCAGGCCGGTGTGCTGGGCGGCGAGGTCAAGGACGTGCTGCTGCTGGACGTGACCCCCCTGTCCCTGGGCCTGGAGACTGAGGGCCACATCTTCACCCGCCTGATCGACCGCAACACCACCATCCCCACAGAAAAGAGCCAGGTGTTCTCCACCGCCGCGGACGGCCAGACCACGGTTGAAATTCACGTGCTGCAGGGCGAGCGCCCCATGGCCTATGACAACAAGACCCTGGGCCGCTTCCAGCTGACCGGCATCCCCGCCGCGCCCCGCGGCGTGCCGCAGATCGAGGTCACCTTCCGCATCGACAAGAACGGCATCGTGTCCGTATCCGCCAAGGACAAGGGCACCGGCAACGAGCAGAACATCACCATCACCAGCTCCACCAACATGAGCGAGGAGGAGATCCAGCAGCGCGTGAAGGAAGCCGAGCAGTACGCCGAGCAGGATAAGAAGCGCAAGGAAGAGGTGGAAACCCTCAACCGCGCCGACAGCCTGACCTACGAGATGGAAAAGCAGCTGAAGGACAACGGCGATAAGCTCTCCGCCGAGGACAAGGCCGCCGTGGAAAAGGAAATCGCCGATTTCAAGGCCGTGCGCGAGCGCAACGACGTGGAGGAGATCAAAAACGCCATGGAGGGCATGACCCAGCGCGTGTATCAGATCTTCGGCAAGCTGTATCAGCAGCAGGGCGGCCAGCCCGATATGGGCGGCGCGGCCCCCGATATGGGCGCCCAGCCCGGCACCCAGAATGACGACGGCAGCTTCAACGCCGACGGAAGCGTGCAGTAAACTGCTCGAAGCAAGCACATGATATGTGCTTGCTTCGGTTTCGTCAATTGCCCTGTGACGCTGCGCGTCACGGCCGGGCAATGACAGAGGAAGCAGCTTTCAGCTTGTCCGGGGCCTTCCGGCCCGCCCTCGCTAAAAATGATCCACAGGATCATTTTTCGGGCGCTGCGGGCCCTCGGCGACGTACACTTGGGCTGCCGCCCGCCTTCCACTGAAAACATGCCGCTGGCATGTTTTCCGGGCGTTCCAGGCTCGCCTGCGGATGATAGATAAGGGGCTTCGCAGCCCCTTATCTATCCCTGCTTATATAGTTTGCTTTTAGGATGAGGAAATATGGCAGCAAACAAGAGAGATTACTACGAGGTGCTGGGCATTGACAAGAACGCCAGCGCGGAGGACATCAAGCGCGCCTACCGCAAGAAGGCCAAGGAATGCCATCCCGACCTGCACCCCAACGACAAGGAGGCGGAGGCCCGCTTCCGGGAGCTGAACGAGGCCAACGAGGTGCTTTCCGACCCGGATAAGCGCGCCCGGTACGATCAGTTCGGCTTCAACGACCCCATGAACGGGGGCGGCGGGTTCGATACCAGCGGCTTTGGCGGGTTTGGGGACATGGGCGGCTTCTCCAGCATCTTCGATCAGCTGTTCGGCGGCGCGGGCATGGGCGGCGCCCGGCGGGCCAACGCGCCCCAGCAGGGCAACGACCTGCGCTACGATCTGCGCATCACCTTTGAGGAGGCGGTGTTCGGCTGCGAAAAATCCTTTGATTTTTACCGCAGCGAGCTGTGCGAGGACTGCCGCGGCACCGGCGCCAAGCCGGGTACCCAGCCCGTGACCTGCTCCGTGTGCAAGGGCACCGGCCAGGTGCGTATGCAGGGCGGCTTCATGACCACCATCCGCACCTGTTCCGCCTGCGGCGGCACGGGCAGGGTCATCAAGGATCGCTGCCCCAAGTGCGGCGGCAGCGGCCGGGTGAAGCGCAAGCGCACCGCCACAGTGAAGGTTCCCGCCGGCATCGATAACGGCCAGACCATCGTGATGAACGGCCAGGGCGAGCCCGGCGTCAACGGCGGCCCCAACGGCGATCTGTACATCGTGATCACCGTGAAGCCCCACAAGCTGTTCCGCCGGGACGGCACCACGCTGTACCTGGATATGCCCATCAGCTTCCCCACGGCGGCGCTGGGCGGGGAGATTGATATTCCCACCCTGAAGGGCGCGGTAAAGTACACCGTGCCCGAGGGCACCCAGAACGGCACGGAATTCCGCCTGCGCGGCAAGGGCGTGCCCCAGGTGCGCTCCAGCTATGTGGGTGATCTGATCGTGCGCGTGCGCGTGGAGGTGCCCACCCGCATGACCGAAAAGCAAAAGGAGATTCTGCGCCAGTTCGACGCCGCCTCCACCGGCAAGGAATACAAGGAGCGCAAAACCTTTCTGGATAAGATGAAAGATCTTTTCAACTGACCGATACAGCATCCCCGCGGCATCCGCAGCCGGATCGCCGCGGGTTTTTTATATGAAAACGCGGACGTCAAAACGCCTTTCCCGCAGAGGGGGCGGAAACGCCCGGGGGAACGCGCATTTCCCGGGGCATCGGGAAAATAAAAAAGCGGCTTTTTGCGGGCTGGCCCGTTTTCCCCCCTTTTCAAGCCCTTTTTCCCATGCTATAATGCCCTCAGCAAGTGGCCGGGAGGGGAAGGTATGCTTCGACAGACCGGGCTTTTCGCGCAGCTGCGCGGCATTTATGGCTGGCGGGAGGAGCAGGAGCGCGGGCGCACCATCGTGCTGCTGGACGCGCTGATCACCGCGGTGTTTAACGTGTTCATTACCGGGGTATTTTACACCGGTTTTCTGAGCATGTATGATATTGACCTGGTGGGCGTGGGCGTGATCACCTTCATTCCGCCGCTGGCCAGCTGCTTTCATATGTTTTCCCCCATGATTTTGGAGCGGATCAAGCGCCGCAAATGGGTGCTGGTAGCCTCCAAAATCTATTTTTATGCCATGTACATCCTGGCCGCCAATGTGATGCCCCTGCTGGTGACCGATCCCGGGGCCCGGGTGGTGTGGTTCTGCGTGCTGCTGTTTTTGGCCTACGCGGTATATACGCTGTTCAGCGACGGGTTTACCCCCTGGTTCTACAATTTTTACCCGGCGGAGCAGGGAAAGCGCGCCGCCTTCCTCAGCTATAACCAGATGATCAGCGCCATCAGCAGCAGCCTGGTGATGCTGGTCAGCGGCCTGATCGTTTCCGCCGCGGGACGGGGGCAGAATACGGTGATCCTGATCTTCCGCTATTTCGCCTTTGTGCTGGTGCTGGTGGACGTAACGCTGCAGGCCATGGCCAAGGAATATCCCTATCCCGTGCGCGCCCGGCGGGTGCGCATCCGGGAGGTGTTCACCCTGTCCCGGCCCTGTAAAAAGTTCATGGCCTGCCTGTATCTGATGTTCATATGGAATTACATCAGCAACCTGAACAACGGCCTGTGGAGCTATTACCTGCTGAACACGGTCAAGTATCCGTACAGCACCATCACCACCGCCAACGCCATCTATCCCGTCTGCCTGCTGCTGTTTTCCCGCTGGTGGCGCAGGCTGCTGGCCCGGCAATCCTGGATCCGCACCTTTGCGCTGGGGGTGCTGCTGTTTGTGCCCACGGAGATCTACTTCTTCTTCCTTTCCCCGGTCACCAAGTGGATGTATTTCCCCGGGGCGATGGTGCAGTACTTTTTGAACGTGGGGCTGAACCTGAGCTACGCCAACATCTTTTATATGAATCTGCCCCGGGAGAACGCCGCCACCCACACCAGCTTCCAGGCGCTTTTCTGCAACCTGTGCGCCTTCCTGGGGCTGATGACGGGCACCCTGATGTGCCGCTGGGTGGGGGATTTTACCTGGTATATCGGCAGCGTTCCCATCACCGCCGTGCAGTACACCACCCTGATGCGGGCCGCCTGCCTGCTGGCGCTGGGCCTGGTGCTGATGAAGAAATGGCGCGTTTTTACCCCCGACAGCGAAATTGAGGCGGTGGAGCTGGCGATGGGGAGCCGCATGAAGAAAGAAGGAAAATAATACGAACATTTTTGGCTTATAGTTCTTGCATTGTTCGTATTTTTGTGCTATAATGCCTCCTTGTGTGAAATCATTGGCAAGGAGGCTTTTTTCATGGAAAAGTACAAGCGCAATGAAAGGCTGGCGGTGATGACCCACGTTTTGACCAGCGCGCCCAACCGTATCTTTACGCTGTCGCATTTCTGTGAAATGTTCGGTGCGGCCAAGAGCACCATCAGCGAGGACGCGGCCATCCTGGGCGAAACGCTGAAAAGCTTTCAGCTGGGCACCCTGGAAACGGTGACCGGCGCTGCGGGCGGCATGCGCTACCGCCCCCTGGTGCAGGAGGGCGCGGGCCGGCGCTTTGTGGAGGGCATCTGCGAGCTGCTGCGCGCCCCGGGCCGGGTGCTGCCGGGCGGCTACCTGTATTTTTCCGATATTCTCAGCGACCCCCAGCTGGTGTCCGGCATGGGCCGCCTGTTTGCCGCGGAGTTCTATGACGCAGGCGTGGATTTTGTGCTGACCATGGAAACCAAGGGCATTCCCGTGGCGCTGATGACGGCGGAGGCCATGCACGTGCCGCTGGTCATCGCCCGCCGCTCCTCCAAGGTATACGAGGGCAGCGCGGTGAATATCAACTATGTGTCCGGCCGCGGGGTGATCGAGACCATGTCCCTTTCCCGCCGGGCGGTGCGGGAGGGCAGCACGGCCCTGATCGTGGATGATTTTATGCGCGGCGGCGGCACCGCCCGGGGCATGCTGTCCCTGCTGGGGGAATTCAACGTGCGCTGCGCGGGCGCCTGCTTCGTGGCGGCCATGGAGCGCCCCGCCGAGCGGTACATTGTGGGTGAAAAATCCCTGATGCTGGTGGGCGAGGTCAAGGACGGCGCGCCCACGCAGATCAGGGTTTCCGATTGGGTAAAATAAACCATATTGTTTTCGACAGGTGAATGTAAACCATGAAAATCTTCATCGGGCTGGGCAATCCCGGGGCGGAGTACGCCGCCACCCGCCACAACGCGGGCTTTCAGGTGATCGACCGGCTGAGCAGAATGTGGAATATCCCCGTGGATCGGGCCCGCTGCCATGGCCTGGCCGGGGAGGGCCGGGTGAACGGGGAGCGGGTGGCCCTTTTGAAGCCCCAAACCTTTATGAACCTTTCCGGGGATTGCGTGGCCGACGCCCTGCGCTGGTACAAGGCCGATCCCAAGGACGTGATGATCTTTTCCGACGATATCGACCTGCCCCTGGGGGCCGTGCGCGTGCGCCCCTTCGGCGGGGCGGGCACCCATAACGGCTGGCGGGACATCCTGCTGAAAACGGGCAGCGACCGCTTCCCCCGGGTGCGCGTGGGCGTGGGCGGCAAGCCGCAGGAATGGGATCTGGCCGACTGGGTGCTGAGCCGCTTCTCCCCCGAGGATCAAAAGCTGATGGACGCCGCCTTCGACAAGGCCGCCCAGGCCGCCGAGTGCTTTTTGACCCACGGCATCGAGGAAGCCATGAACCTGTACAACAGAAAATAATATCTGCGAAAGAACAGAGGCAGGGATACGACGGGAGCGTTCCTTTTCGACGCCCGAAAAGGAACCGAAAAGGGCTGCGTTTGTGGCCGTAAAAGCTGCAATCGCAGCGAGAAACAAGGCCCCCGTCCACCGCTTCCGGGCAGCCAGCCCCGCTGGCGTGCTGTGCGCAAAGCGCACAGCGAAAAACCGGTGTCAGGCCGGGAAAAATGAGTAAACTCATTTTTCCGGACTGCCGCCGGTTTTCTTATGCCCGGAAGCTCT
>Ga0079305_1003254_pt1 | contig 11442 bp, 10 predicted proteins | sample LMS_cellobiose_e_FD_79183 | JGI IMG/M metagenome (GOLD analysis project Ga0079305, IMG submission 79183) | Rumen-fistulated moose microbial communities from Alaska, USA - LMS_cellobiose_enrichment | ecosystem: Host-associated > Mammals > Digestive system > Stomach > Rumen fluid ... | reverse complement strand
TCCTGACCGCTGCCGTTCAGAACATCAAGAGGCTGGTGGCCTCTTTGCGCTCACTCTTTCCCTGGTTCTTTATTTCAAAACCCTGCACTTCGCTTGAAATGCAGGGTTTGTCAGTGGTCTGAGGGGCTGCGGCAGCCCCTTTTCTCATGGCGTCCGGCGCTCAGGCGCGCTTGCTCATGACATCCTTCTCATACTGCTTCACGACGCCGATCCAGCTGTCGCCCACCGGCACGTTCTGCCTGGCGCAGTAGGCGTCCCAGACGGCGGAGAAGGGCAGCGTCCTGACCTCCTCCATGAGTGCCAGGCGCTTCGAATAGTCGAGGTTGTTCTCGGCCTCGCGAAGCAGGCCAGTGGGCTCGAGATAGGCCTTCAGCACGGCCTTCTGCGCGTTGCGTTCGCCGATGACCCACGCGGCCACGCGGTTGATGGAGGCGTCGAAGAAGTCCAGCGCCACGCACACGCGCTCATCGTAGCCGTTGCGGATGATTTCGCCCATGATGTTCTGGAGTTCGTCGTCCAGCGTGATGACGTGGTCGCTGTCCCAGCGCACGCCGCGGGACACGTGAAGCAGGATGTGATCCAGGAACTGCATGCAGGCGGAGATCTTCGCGGAGATGACCTCGGTGGGATGGAAGTGGCCGGCGTCCAGCGTGACCATCTTGCCGCGGGTCAGCGCATAGCCCAGCATCAGCTCGTGCGAGCCCACGGTGTAGCTCTCCAGGCCCAGCGCGAACAGCTTGCTCTCCACGCCCTCCAGCACCAGCTTCTCATCGATCTTCCGCTCGAAGATCCTGTCCAGCGAATCGATCATCCGCTGGCGCGGCGCGGCGGTGTCGGCCGGGGTGTCCTTCATGCCGTCGGGCATCCAGTAGTTGATGACGCAGGTCTTGCCCAGCTGCCTGGCGAACGCCTCGCCGATCTCACGGCAGCGCTTGCCGTGCTCGATCCAGAAATCGCGCACCGCTTTGTCCGGGCTGGACAGCGTAAAGCCGTCCTTGACCATCGCGTGGCCGAAGTAGGTGGGGTTGAAGTCCAGGCCGACGTTCTTCTCCCTGGCCCAGTCCACCCAGCTCTGGAACTCGGCGATGGTGTAGGCGTCGCGGTCAATTTTTTTGCCGTGCAGCTCGGCATAGCTGGCGTGCAGGTTGAACTTGCGCGCGCCGGGAATCAGGCTCATGGCCAGATCGGCGTCGGAGCGGATCTCGTCCGCGTTGCGGGCGCGGCCGGGATAGTTGCCCGTGGTGGCGATGCCGTCCTTCGCGCCGCCGTCCGCGTTCTCGCAGCCGATGACGTCGTCGGCCTGCCAGCAATGCATGGAGACGGGCAGCTTCGCCGCCTTCTCCATCGCCTTGTCAATGTCCACGCCGTACTGCGCATAGATTTCCTTTGCGTAATCGTAGCCGGTCTGGATGAGCTTGTCGGAAATAGCCATGGTGTGCGTCCTCCTTCTTATCAGTCAATCATTTCAGCGTCCGTTCAGCGCCGTGCAGGCCGACGCGCGCGGCCGAAGCCGGGCGCGAAGGGCCGGTCCGGCGGGCGGAACGGACGCCCGTCGTTTCCGCCTGTCCGGAAAACCGATCCGAAATAAGGATCAACCGGCGAAGCTTCCCCGTCCCGCCGAGGCCGGACGGAAGGAAGTCCGCCTCATTCCTCTTCGATGGCCGCCTTCCTCGAGGTGATCGCGCGGATGACCTTCGGGTCGAACTTCGGCCGCCGGTCGTAGTAGTACAGGCCGTTGCGCTCCTGCTCGACGTCGGTCAGCTGCGTGTAGCAGAAGCCCATGTGGTTCGGGTTGTCCAGCAGCGCGTCGGTGAGGCCCTTATAGCGCTCGATGAATTCCTTCTCCGTCTTCGGGCCGTTGCCGTAGCCCCAGCCCTCCCCGTCCGGATTCCAGCCGATGCCGCCGTATTCGCTCACGAACACCGGCTGGCCGCCGTAGTGCTGCGCCTTGCAGAAGCGGTCGTAGATCAGCTCGGCCTCCGGCGCGTAGCGTTCCCGATACACGGCGGGATCCTGCTCGTAGTCGTGCGTGTCGTAGATGTCCGTCTCCACGTGGATGCCGCCGCTGGCGTCGATGCAGGGGCGCGTGGGGTCGACGGCTTTGGTCACGCGGTAGGTCAGGCGCATGGTTTCCCCGTGCTGGCCGTTGTTCCGCTCGCCCCAGGTCTCGTTCCACGGGCACCAGCCGATGATGCAGGGCGCGCTGTAGTCGCGCCGGAGCACCTGCAGCCATTCGTCCAGGAACACGGGCAGGATCCAGCCGTCCTTCGGGTCGGCGCCCCAGCTCGCCATCTCGCCCCAGCAGAGGTAGCCCAGCCTGTCCGCCCAGTACAGGAACCGCGGCTCAAACACCTTCTGATGCAGCCGGGCGCCGTTGAAGCCCATCGCCATGGAGCGCTCGATGTCGGCCCTCAGCGCCTCGTCGGTCGGCGCGGTGTAGATGCCGTCCGGGTAGAAGCCCTGATCGAGGATCAGCCGCTGGAACACCGGCCGGCCGTTGATGAGGCACTTCATGCCGTCGAACGATATGGTGCGCAGGCCGAAGTAGCTGTTCAGGCGGTCGACCGCTTCGCCGTTCCTCTTGAGGGTCAGCCGCAGGTCGTAGAGATTCGGCTCGCCCACGGTCCACAGCCGGGCATCGTCGACAAACAGCAGCAAACGCGCCGTCTTTCCGTCCGCGTCCACCTCGATTTCGCCCTGGCCCTCGCCCTCGAAGGAGGCCTCCGCCGCCAGCGACACGCCGTCCACCGGCCCGTCGAGCTCCGCCTCGATCAGCACCGACGTGTTGGCCGCGTCGGGCGTCAGGCGGACGTTGGCGATGCGCGTTTCGTTCGTCCACTCCAGCCACACCGTCTGCCAGATGCCGGTCGTGCGGGTGTAGGAGCAGCCGCGGGAATGATACTCGGGACACTGCTTGCCAAAGGGCTGGCGTCCGCCGCGCAGGTTGTCGTCCGCGCACACCACAAGCGTGTTTTCACCCGCGCGCAGCGCCCGCGTGATCTCCAGCTGGAAGCCCACGTAGCCGCCGCGATGCGTGCCCACGGACACGCCGTTCACCCACACCTCGGCCGCGTAATCCACCGCGCCGAAATTCAAAAACACGCGCCGCCCCCGGGCCTCTTCAGGCAGCTCAAACGAGCGCCTGTACCACACGGCCGCCATGAAATCGGTATACCCCACCCCGGACAGCCTGCTCTCCGGGCAGAAGGGCACCACAATCTCGCCGTCCAGCTTTTCCTTTTGTACCAGGCCGCGCGCCCGCCCCGACGCGCCGTGGTCGATCTCGAACTGCCAGGTGCCGTTCAGGTTCATCCAGCCGTCGCGCACAAACTGCGGACGCGGATATTCCGGTCTTGGAATCATGTCTTTCATCCTCTCCGTCCGGGGCGGCTGCGTTTTGCCCCAGTCCTTCCGGCTTATTATAGCATACAAACCCGGCCAGTAAAAGCCCATTTTTCCTGAATCCGTCATTTTGTTGCCCCGGCCGGCGCTCACCGCGCCATGACCGTTATGTCGTCTTTCCTGCCGTCACAATGTGTTCAGAATCTTTTCACACAGCTTAACTGGACTTATCCACATGCGGGGCTTATAATGGTCAGAGAAGATAAAATCGGAGATGGTTGAGATGGGAAACGCAGCGCTGATCCTCGAAGGAGGCGGCATGCGCGGGCTGTACACCGTGGGCGTAACCGACTGCCTGCTGGATCACGGCATCCTGCTGCGCGACGTGTACGGGGTGTCCGCCGGGGCCTGCCAGGGCTGCAATTACCTGTCCGGGCAGGCGGGCCGCGGCGAACGCATCTGGACGGACTACCTGGACGACTGGCGCTACTGCAGCGTCCACTCGCTCATCCGCACCGGCGATCTGTTCGGCGCCCAGATGTGCTACGACCTCATTCCCAACCAATACGACCCCTACGACTACGACGCCTACCGCCGCCGGGTGAACCGCTTCACCGTCGTCGTCACCAACTGCCTCACCGGCCAGGCGGAGTACTTCTGTCCGGACGATCTCAGGGGGCACATGAACATCGTGCGCGCTTCGGCGTCGCTGCCGCTGGTGTCGAACATGGTCGACGTCGACGGCGTGCCCTGTCTCGACGGCGGCGTGGCCGACGCCATCCCGCTGGCCAAATCCATCGCGGACGGACACGTGAAAAATGTGCTGGTGCTCACCCGGGAGGGCGGCTACCGCAAGGAACCCGACGGGGCCATGAGGCTCTATGAGCTCAAATACCGCCGCTTTCCGGCGCTCGTGGAGGCGCTCAGAACCCGCCACGAGCGCTACAACGCCGCGCTTGACCTCATCGCCGCCGAGGAGGCGGCCGGCCGGGCGTTTGTGTTCCGGCCCGCGGTAAAGCCGGACGTGGGCCGTGTCGAAAAGGACGCCGCCAGGCTGCGCGCCCTGAGAGATGCGGGCTATGCCCAGGCCGAAGGCGCGATCGACGCGCTGAAGGCGTTTCTGGAGGACTAAACCGCCGTTCCCTCATCCCTCTCCATTGGCATAAGGAGGTTCCCATGAAGGAAGTCAACCGCAAACCCCTGATATTTTACTATCTGATCGCGCTGGTCGTGATCCTGCTGATCAACTGGTTCCTCATGCCTTCGCTGCTGAGCCAGGCCATCCAGGAGGTCGACTACTCCACCTTTCTGAAAATGCTGGACGACAGGCAGGTATCCAAGGTGGAGGTGGAGGCCGACGCCATCTACTTCCTCGATACGGCGGAGCAGCCCACGCTGTACGTCACCACGCCGTTCAACGACCCGAGCCTCGTCGACCGGCTGTATGAATCCGGCTGCCAGTTCGGCCAGGTGCGCGAGCGGCAGATGAATCCCATCCTCAGCTTCCTCATCAGCTGGATCCTGCCCCTGGGCATGATGCTGCTGTTCGGACAGCTGGTCTTCCGCTTCCTCATGAAGAAAACGGGCGGCATCGGGCCGAACGCCATGTCCTTCGGCAAAAGCAGCGCCAAGATGTACGTCGCCTCGGAAACCGGCATCAAGTTCAGCGATGTCGCGGGCGAGGACGAAGCCAAGGAGGCGCTGCAGGAGATCGTCGATTTCCTGCACAACCCGCAGAAATACAGGGACATCGGCGCGAAGATGCCCAAGGGCGCGCTGCTCGTCGGCCCTCCCGGCACCGGCAAGACGCTGCTGGCCAAGGCCGTCGCGGGCGAGGCGAACGTGCCGTTCTTCTCCATTTCCGGCTCGGAGTTTGTGGAAATGTTCGTGGGCATGGGCGCGGCCAAGGTGCGCGACCTGTTCAAGCAGGCGGCGGAAAAGGCGCCGTGCATCGTGTTCATCGACGAAATCGACACCATCGGCAAAAAGCGCGACGGCCACGGCTTCTCCGGCAACGACGAGCGCGAGCAGACGCTCAACCAGCTGCTCACCGAAATGGACGGCTTCGACGGCTCGAAGGGCGTCGTCATCCTGGCCGCCACCAACCGGCCCGAGACGCTCGACCCGGCGCTGCTGCGCCCCGGCCGCTTCGACCGGCGCGTGCCCGTGGAGCTGCCCGATCTGATCGGTCGCGAGGCCATTCTCAGGGTGCACGCCGCCAAAGTGAAGATGGACCCGAACGTGGACTTTGCGGCCATCGCCCGCGCGGCGTCCGGCGCGTCCGGCGCGGAGCTGGCCAACATGATCAACGAAGCCGCGCTGCGCGCCGTGCGGCAGGGACGAAGCGCCGTGACGCAGGCCGACCTCGAGGAGAGCATCGAGGTGGTCATCGCCGGCTATCAGAAGAAGAACAGAATCCTGTCCGACAAGGAGCAGCTGATCGTCTCCTATCATGAAATCGGCCACGCGCTGGTCGCCGCGCTGCAGAGCCATTCCGCCCCCGTGACCAAGATCACCATCGTGCCCCGCACCTCCGGCGCGCTGGGCTACACCATGCAGGTCGACGACGGGCAGCACAACCTGATGAGCCGCGAGGAGCTGCTGGACCGCATCGCCACGCTCACCGGCGGCCGCGCCGCGGAGCAGCTGACCTTCGGCTCGATCACCACCGGCGCCTCAAACGACATAGAGCAGGCCACGAAGCTCGCCCGTGCCATGATCACCCGCTACGGCATGAGCGACGAATTCGGCATGGTGGCGCTCGAAACCGAGGCCAACCAGTATCTGGGCGGCGACGCCTCGCTGGCCTGCGCGCCCGAAACGGCGGCGCTCATCGACAGGAAGGTGGTCGAGCTGGTGCAGGCGCAGTACAGGAAGGCCGAAGCGCTGCTCTCCGCCAACCAGAACAAGCTCCACGAGCTGGCGAAATACCTCCACGAACGCGAGACCATCACCGGCGAGGAGTTCATGGCCATCCTGAACAAGCCCGCCGAAAATCCCGCCATCGAGGGCAAATCGTAAGCCGACAACCATTTCCCCTTCCTCAGAGCGCCCCGGCTCCAAATGGAACCGGGGCGCTCGTCGGCCCGGTACCAAGGCTCGGTCCTTCATGCGCCTCACCCCCCTTCGCCCTATAAACGAAATCGCGCGGCGTTTTGTCGCACGCCGCGCGAAAAAATACGGTTTTTGTTTCCTGTCGAGCCGCGGCCCGCCGCTCAGCGATGATCGCCCACGAAGAACAGCGCCAGCGTGCCGGGGCCGGAATGCGCGCCGACCACCAGGTCAAGCGAATCGATGAGGATCTCCTTCGTGCCGAATTCGGCGCGGATCCTTTCGGCCAGCTCGTTGGCCCTGTCCAGATTGTCCGCATGGACGATGAAAACCGGGCTCTGCGGGTCGCGCACCGCCGTGGCCTTCATCTGCTCGAACATTTCCTTGACGGCCGCGCGCACGCCGCGCACCTTGCTCATGGCGATCAGCTTGCCCGCGTCGTCCACATGCAGCACGGGCTTGATGTCCAGCAGCGTGCCCACAATGGCGCTGGTGGCGGAGATGCGGCCGCCGCGGCGCAGATACTTGAGGTTCTCCACGGTGAACCAGTGGCACAGGCGCAGCTTGTTGTCCTCCACCCACTGCCAGGTTTCCTCGATGGTGGCGCCGGCCTCGCGCCGGCGGGCGGCCAGCACGACCAGCAGCCCCTGCCCCAGCGCGGCGGCCAGGGTGTCGCTGTCCATGATTTTCCGCTCGGGGTACTTGACGCGCAGCTCGTCCAGCGCCGCCCTGACGTTCTGGTGGGTGGCGCTCAGGCCCGACGAAAAGCCCAGGTAGAGCACGTCGCTGCCGGCGGCGAGCACGGGCTCAATGCCCTCCAGCGCGGCCCCGGTGTTGACGCAGGACGTGATATACACGGCGTTTTCGTCGCGCATCCTCCGATAAAACACGGTGGTGTCAATGGGCCTGCCGTTGTCAAAGCTCTTGTATTCGCCCGGAACGCCCTTTTCCTGAAACGTCAGGGAGAGGATGTGCAGGTTATATCTGTCGATCATTTCGAGGGACAGATTGGCGCTGGAATCGGTGAAAATTTCAAAGCTCATGACTGATCCTCCGTTTCATCGAAAGCGGGAAACTTCCTAGTATTGAATACTATATTATCACGTTTTCATCTGGCCGTCAATGGCTGAATAATTATATTTGTTGAGCAAAATTATGTTGCGTTTGAGGGGAGTATTTGATACAATAGAGAATGAGGAGGAAGTGACCATGAATGCAATTGAGGAGAGAGTCGTGGCGTTCCATTGCCCGCGATGGGAGGAACTGCCCGACGTAGAGCTCTATGTGGACCAGATGGTCAGCTATATCGAGCGCCATCTGTCCGTGCTCGATATTGAACAGGAAGGCCATTTCATCACCGCCAGCATGATCAACAATTATGTAAAGATGAAGCTGATCCCCGCGCCGGTCAAAAAGCGTTACGGCGTGCGGCAGCTGGCGCGGCTCATCGTCGTGTGCTCGCTCAAGCGCGACTTCTCCATTTCGGAGCTCTCCGCGATGATGGACATCGAACTGGCAAAATTTGAGAACAGGGTGATCTACAACCTGTTTTGCGAGGAAATGGAGCGCACGATCCGGCATGTGTTCCTCGCCGAGCAGATTCCCGCTCCCGGCCCCACCTCCGAGGAGGCCATTGTGCGCGCGGTCATGACGGCCTTTGCGAACAAGCTGTACGCCCACTGCATCATCCGCTCGCATTCCCGGCCCGACGGCCGCGACGCGTTGGCGCTGCCGGAGGCGAACAATTCCTGAAAATAAGGAGGACAAGGCATGGCTCAGTATCAGCTCTCCGCCTTCGCTGACGAGGCGGACAAAATGCTTGCCGGACAGCTGGAAGCATTGAAAGATAACGGAATCACCCTGATAGAAATGCGCGGCGTGGACGGCAAATCCGTTGCCGACCTCACGGATGAAGAGGTCGGGGAGGCCAGGCGCAGGCTGGACGACGCCGGCGTGGCGCTCTCCTCGCTGGGCTCGCCCTACGGCAAGTATCCCATCGACCAGCCCTTTGAGCCGCACCTGGAGGCCTTCCGGCGCGGCCTGGAGATCACCCGGCGCCTGGGCGCGAACCGCATCCGCATGTTCAGCTTTTTTATGCCCAAGGAGGGGTGTAAAGACCCGGCCGCCTGGCGGGGCAAGGTGATCGATCAGCTGGGCCAGATGCTTGATCTGGCCGACGAAGCCGGTGTTTTCCTGTGCCACGAAAACGAAAAGGGCATCTACGGCGATACCGACGACCGCTGTCTCGACCTGATGCAGGTCTACGGCGACCGCATGGGCTGCATTTTCGATCCGGCCAATTTCATCCAGTGCGGCGTAAGGCCCATCGAGGCCTTCCCGAAGCTGGAGAAATACATCGCCTACATGCACATCAAGGACGCCCTGCTGGAGAACGGCGCGGTGGTGCCCGCCGGCCAGGGCGACGGCCACGTCGGCGACATTCTCGACCGGCTCGCCGCGCGCGCGGACAACATGACTCTCACGCTGGAGCCGCACCTGACCGTGTTCGACGGCCTGAGCGCGCTGCAGGACGAGAAGCTCAATCACAAGTTCAGCTATCCGGACAAACTGACCGCATTCAACGCGGCGGTGTCGGCTCTGAAGGATATGCTCGGCAAAATTGGATTTACTGAAGGAGGAAACGGAACATGGACACGGTAAGAATGGGCATCATCGGCATTGGCAACATGGGCAGCGGCCACTTCAAGAGCATCATCGAGGGCAAGGTTCCCGGCATGACGCTGACCGCCGTGGCGGATATCCGCCCCGAGCGCCTGGACTGGGCCGCCGAGCTCGCCCCCGACGTCGCCCGCTTCGACGACGCCATCAAGATGATGGACAGCGGCCTGATCGACGGCGTAATCGTCGCCACGCCTCACTACTTCCATCCGGTCTATGTGACCGAGGCGCTCAAGCGCGATATCCACGTGATCAGCGAGAAGCCCGCCGGCGTGTACACCAAGGCCGTGCGCGAGGTGAACGAGCTGGCCGCCCGCAGCAAGGCGACCTACGCCATCATGTTCAACCAGCGCACCAACTGCGTCTACCGCAAGATGAAGGAAATCGTCGATTCCGGCGCCATGGGTCGGATCCGCCGCACCAACTGGATCATCACCGACTGGTATCGCTCCCAGAGCTATTATGATTCCGGCGCCTGGCGCGCCACCTGGTCCGGCGAGGGCGGCGGCGTGCTGATGAACCAGTGCCCGCACAACCTGGATCTGTGGCAGTGGATCTGCGGCATGCCCACCAAGGTCCGCGCGTTCTGCAAGGAGGGCAAGTGGCATGACATCGAGGTCGAGGACGACGTGACCGCCTATGTCGAATATGCCAGCGGCGCGACCGGCGTGTTCGTGACCACCACCGGCGACTGCCCCGGCACCAACCGCTTCGAAGTGACGCTGGACGGCGGCAAGCTGGTCGTCGAGAACAACAAGCTGTTCATGTACAAGCTGGAGATGTTCGAGCAGGACTTCTCGCGGACCTACAAGGGCGGCTTCGGCCATCCCAAATGCGAGAAAATTGAGGTTGAAACGGACGGCTTCAACCCGCAGCACAACGAGGTGCTGCGCGCCTTTGCCGCGCACATCCTGAACGGCGAACCGCTGGTCGCTTCCGGCGTGGAGGGCATCCGCGGCCTGACGCTGGCCAACGCCATGTACCTGTCCAGCTGGACGGGCGAGACCGTTGAGCTGCCGCTGGACGAAGAGCGCTTCCTTGAAGAGCTGAACAAGCGCCGCGCCACCTCCCGCCGCAAGGAGGACGTCAGCGTCACGCTCAGCACGGAGGGCACCTACGGCACCAAATAATACTCTTTTCCTTCTGCCTTCGGGCGTCTTTTCCGCCGCCGCGCGGTGACGAAAAAACCATCCCGAATCTGTACGGGTTCTGGAGGTCAAATGGCATAAGAGGGGAAAACGATCGGGCGGGGCCGTCAGTTTGCCCCGTCCGTTTCTGTGGAGGGATAAGCATGATTCGACTGGGCGTTTGCACCAAACCGGAAAACATGGCGCTGCTGGCCGGGCAGGGCTTTGACTACATCGAAATAAGCCTCAGCTGGCTGCACGGCCTGACGGACGAGGAATACGCGAAACAGCTGGCCATCGTGAAGGCCGCGCCCATCGGCGTGGAATCCGCCAACGGCATGATGCCCGGCGCGATCAAGGTGACCGGCCCCGATGTCGACGAGGCCGCGATCCGCGCGTATCTGGAAAAGGCCTTCCGCCGCGCGCACGAGATGGGCGTGAAGGTGGTCGTGTTCGGCAGCGGCGCATCCCGCCGCGTGCCCGAGGGCTGGCCGCAGGCCGAAGCCTGGCGGCAGCTCGCGCGCTTCCTGACCATTGCCGCCGGGTATGGCGAACAACACGACATAGACATTGCCATCGAGCCGCTCCGGCGCGCGGAGTGCAACATCATGAATCTGGTCACAGAGGGCACGCTCATGAGCGCGCTGCTGAATCTGCCGCGCGTCGGCACGCTGGGCGACACCTATCACATGATCTGCGGCCATGAACCCTATTCCGCCTTCATCCAGGCCGGGCGGCTGCTCAGGCACGTGCACATCAGCCACAGCCTGGGCGTCGACGCCGGGCGCATCTGGCCCGCGCCGGACGACGGCGAGGACTACCGCGAGGTCTTCGCGGCGCTCAGGGCGGCCGGCTATGACGGGCGCGTGAGCATCGAGGCCGGGTGCGAGGACATGGCCGCGGGCGGGCCGAAGGCGTTCGCCGCGCTGGACATGGCGCGCAGGGCATAATCCCGCGCCGCCATTCGCCTGCGGCGTCTGTTCGCCCGTCAAACGCCAATTTGTCGGGCAGACCGACCGGCCACAGAATGACCGCAAAATCATAACCACCCGTCAAACGGGTGGTTTGTACAAGGGCTAAAAGCCCAAAGGATACCGGCCGGCGTCTCAAGGCGCTGGCCTCACTTTGTTCAGGCCTAATTGCCTTTGCCGCTTTTGCTGCCCTTTAAAGGGCGTTCGTATTACTTGCCATTACCCTTAAAAGGGTCTTCGTACTCCCTTACGCTCAATTTGTCCAACGCTAT
>Ga0079305_1003253_pt1 | contig 11445 bp, 8 predicted proteins | sample LMS_cellobiose_e_FD_79183 | JGI IMG/M metagenome (GOLD analysis project Ga0079305, IMG submission 79183) | Rumen-fistulated moose microbial communities from Alaska, USA - LMS_cellobiose_enrichment | ecosystem: Host-associated > Mammals > Digestive system > Stomach > Rumen fluid ... | reverse complement strand
CCGTCAAAGAAGACTTCCGACATTCTGCGAAGCTCATCTGTCATCGCAGGCGTTTTCTTTGCCGACGAATATAGGAGACTGTAACAAAGCTTTCCAAAGGCGTCGTTCAAATCATATTCCGCGCGTACGGTACGTATGATCTGTAATGCGCGTTCTGTTTCGTCTTCGCCGAGGCCGCGGAGTTCTTTCATCAAGGTTTTGAACTCGGCTTCTTTGTTTTCCTCCGGAATGCCGAAAAGATCGTCTGTCGTCACATTGAAATAGTGCGCAATCATCGGAATCAGTTCAACGTCCGGATAGGTAACGCAGTTCTCCCACCGGCTGACCGATTGAAAACTAACACCAAGTGCTTCTGCGAATTGTTCCTGAGTCAAATTTTTGTTCTTGCGCAGTGCTCGGATATTTTTTCCAAAGTATTTGTTCATATTCTATTCCCCTTATCTTGTGAGTGTATTTAGGCGCCTGTGACTATAGTATAGCAAATTTCAGGGGAAAAACAATATCTCGTTTTGAGAGAGATATTCTCAGTTTGAGTGAATTACTGACAATGGTTTACCGCCGAATTTCTCCGGCGGCAAAAATCATTTTTCTTACGTTATTTTTCTCCCTCAGCTTGTTTCTTTTCGCGCTGCTCCTTCCACTCCTCAAACGAGCGGATCAGCTTGAATGGGTACGCCATATGAATAACATCCGCAACCGCGTCGAAGAAGTCTTGCTGAGCGAAATCATATACCGATAAACACACGAGGCGGGGAGATCAACTCCCCGCCTCGGTTTTTTATTGTGCAGTCAATCGGCTGATCATTTTATCGATAGCCTCGACGTATCCGCCGAATCTTTCAATTAGCGGATCGCCTTTCATGGCTTCGATCAGCGCTTTTGCACGTTTTGTTTCGGCGAGAGCGCCGGCGTAGTCCTTTTCCTCTTCCCTGCATTCGGCAATTTTGCCCATCATTTGCAGCAGATCTTCAAAAGCGATCCATTTCTGCTTTTCCGCAGATTCGTATTTTTTCTTTCCGGTCAGTATCCATGCCGCGACGGAAAGCTTTGAAAAATATATCTCAGGTATCTGTTCGATCGCAGCTTCCGCGCTCTCAAGATCGCCTTTTTGTTTATATGCTTCGGCAAGGCAGCGCAGAGCGTCATATCTGACGTCGTCGTGAGTTGTCAAATCTATCAGCTTGTCAGCAACTCTGATCACGTCGTCCGGATCATTCTTATAATCCATTACGTAAAGCAGATTATTCAGCAAAATGTCGTTATCGGGATACGCTTCCAGCCCCTCTTCAAGGATCCTGCGGCTCGTCGCCGGGTCGTCGTTTCTGCAGGCTTGAGCTTTTACGCAGATCGATTCGATCTTCGCTTCGGTTTCCTTAAGATTATAGTCAAATAGCTCGTCGATGCTGATCCCGAAATAGCTCGCTAGGACAGGCGCAAGCGTGATATCCGGCAGAGAGATACCGTTTTCCCATTTGCTGATCGCCTGAAAAGAAATGCCCACGGCGTCCGCCAACTGTTCCTGAGTCAACCCGCGCTGTTTGCGCATCGTTCGTATTTTGTTTCCGATATTCAGTTTCATAGTATTTACTCCTTACATATTCTTAGTATTGGACCGAGCAGGCGCCTTCTCTGTTCCGATACGATTATAAACCGTGCATTGAAAGAAAGCAATAACCGCCTAAGCAAGTATTATTCAACTGCGGGTTGAAAAATTTAGTATTTTTTGCCGCCGAATTTCTCCGGCGGCAAAAATCATTTTTTCTTTCTTTTCCCACGGTGATTTCCATTCTTCAAACTCGCGTTTGCTTTTAAGCATACGCGATGCGCCTTGCTCACCGCGCGGGCGCTGCCGGCGGGGAGATAAACTTCCCGCCATATATGATCATACCTGTGGAAATATCAATGTTGAAATTGCTCTTTTCTGGTTTTCGGTCGGCAACGTCAACTTGCCGTTGTCGAGCAGAGCTTTGATACAATGAAGCAAGAATAAACTGTCGGTGTCAAGTGCGAATTGCAGTTCATATTCTTTGACCCTGCGCAAATGAGCCGGGACAGTATTCAATGCCGCGTTTATATATTCCTCTTTTTTCGGTTTAAACTTTGCTTTGATCTTCGCGCCGATCGCCAAGAGCTTTTTGTTTATCTCGCTGCTTGCAAGAATCACCGGCTGCCAGCTCGATTTGAAAAGTCCGTCATAATCTCCGTTCGTTTTTATAAAACCAAGTTCGGAAAGCCAGATATACTCGTCTTTGCTCAACAGCGCATCGCGTTCAGCGGCATAATCGCCCAACACTCGCATCATATTTTCAAAATAGTTGTTATCCACTGTAATTCGTTTGTCTGACCACTCGCTGTCTATGCGCCATACAGTATAACCGTCGCGGCTGAATATCGCAGGACCGCACCAATTATTCATAAACACATAATCATCCGGCAGATCAAGGTGTTCAGGATACACAGAAGCGTGAAATATATTATTCCCGCCGTCAGGACGGATCGTTGCCGCCTCTTCAAACGTTACGCCTCTGTCAGTCCGATAGCCTTCAGAGCAGGCCGCGATATACGGAATAAGCGACCACAGAATGAAATTCCTGTCCGCACGCGAAGAAGTCGATAATTCTATCGGTTCATCTGTTTGATTGCATATGATATCGGGATCATCCAACACGCCGCATGAGACCAACTCGTCATACAATGCGTTCGCAAAATCGGATGCGGCTTCTTTGTAAATACCGTTTTGAAGTACCAAAAAGTCTTTTGTCGGCTCCTCGATCAAGAAATTTACGATATACTTGTCCTTAATCTTTTTGAGCAGACCGAATTCTTCAAGGTGTTCCGCTTCTCCTTCAATATATACGGGAGATACGCCCAAATCATCCGCTATTTCCGCTACCGATTTTGCCTCGTTCCTTACGTCATAGCAGATATTCTGTGAAAGCGCCGATCTTAAATAATCGAACATCGGCTGATTGCCGGCGCTTCCGTTGATACTTACCTTTTTGAATTTAACGGGATTGAATTTTAATTCGCTTGATTCTCTCATTTTTATCATACCTCTTTTCAGTTCTTTTTTTGCCTCGAACAAATGCCATTTGACAGTTCCGAGAGGTATGCCGAGCTCATCCGCAATATCAGCCTGCTTTCTGTTTTCGTAGTAATACGCAATGACGATCCTGCGCTGCAGCTTTGACAGATACGCTATCTCGCTTTGCAGGCGTTTGACCGTTTCCATGTCTGTATCGTTTGAAAACAGGTCTGTCGGATCTTCCGGTTCGGTGATCATATCAAGCGATATGCCGACCGCGTTTTTTGATGCGTCACGGTAATAGCTCGCAAGTGCGTTGTGGGCGATAGTCCAAATAAACTTTCCCGCGTCTTCTATGTCGTCGCGCAGAAGCAGAGCGCGGTAGGCTTTTAGGACAATATCCTGAGACAGATCCTCCGCATCGTGGATGCTTTTACACCGTTTCAGCGCGAAACCGAAAACAGGCTTCAAATATTCGGTTATGATTCTCTCGGCGTTTTCTCTGTTCACTTGTTCGTACCTCTGTGAATGCATTCACCCATATAGACACGGAAAACTAAAAAGGTTGGTATTTTTTATACTTTTTTGCCGCCGAATTTCTCCGGCGGCAAAAATCATTTCTTTTTATGTTCTTTTTCTCCATCAGCCGGTTTTTTCCCCGCTCTGCTTTCCACTCCTCAAACTCGCGCTTGCCTTCTTCGGATTCAAAGAGATCGAGGATGTCAGTAAACATCAGTCACATTTTACGCGCAGTTCGTCTCAAGGTTGTAAAAAACGTCCGATGTTTATTGTCATACACACGAGGCAGATCTTCAAAATACCGGATATGCCCGCTTCCGTAACGATTCATGACCGTATCGCCGGAGGCGGGCGTCTGATTGATATTTTCCGTTCAAAGGAAGTTATTATGCGTTTTCACGCCGCCTTATCGGCTTCTTCAAAAGGAACGTACTGCTGTTCGGCTTTGGTGATCCCGTCGGGATAGATCTTTGCGAAATCGCTTTTCATCGATATCGGTATAAAGCCCTTCGCGGTATAATCCGCGGATTTGGCTGCCCAATCCTGCGTGCCCCATTCCCTTTCGGAGTCGTCCGCGACGATCATATACGCCTGTGCCTTATACGGATTTCTCGAGTCGATGGCGTAATTCATCATACTTGTATCGCTTCCGCTGTTTCCGAACGCAAGCACGGGACGCTTTCCGATCTCTCTTTCGATATAGATGGATTTGTTTGCGTTAAGGTTTTTCTGTATGAATCCTCCGGTGAGAACGAGGTCGTCGCCGTTTTCGTATTTGAAATTCATGTTGGACGATTCGGTCTCGTGGCCTTTCTGCTTGACCTCGAAATCTGTTCCTATGACGTGCTCGGGCAAGACATAATCCTTTATGGGAGAATTTGCGACGATCGCGCGCGTGGTCGTGCGCTCTGTGCCGCTGATGACGTAGATCGTAAATCCGTTGTCATAGAGGTATTTGACAAGCTCGACCATCGGAAGATAAAAGTTGTCAATGTATCTCATGTTGTTGAAGCTTGCCGTCTTCTTTTTGCCGAAACCGACGACGTAATCGTAAAACTCTTCCACGGTCATGCCCGCGTACGCTCTTGCAAAGTTTCTCGCAAGGTTTTCATCGGCAAGATATCCGGGCTTTATCGAAGCCGCGACTTCTTTGAGCTCGTCGGAAACGCGCTCGGGATGATCGCTGAGGCAATATTCGATGAACATCATCGTGTCGTAATACGTATAGAATGTCTCGCAGGCGAGCGTTCCGTCCATGTCGAAAACGGCTATGCGGTCTTCGACGGGTATATAGTCCTTGCCGCCCTCTTTCGTGACGGACGTCACGTAATCGACGAGCGATCTCTTTGCTCCCGTTCCGTCAGTCCAGAGCGACAGAGCCTTGTTCCCGTCAACCGCCGCGGCAAACTTTACCCCGGCGCTCACGGCGTACAGAACAGTCACCGCGATGAAAGCGCATATCGCGATCACGGCAACGATGCGCCATATCATGAGTTGTTTATTCGTCTTTTCCATTTTTATTTCTCTTTCCGGATTTTTTACTTAGAATAAGGCTTTCGGATACGTTCTCCGCGTATCAGGGCGATCAGATATACCGAAAACGCCAATACAGCCGAGGCGGCGCCCGCGATATACGAAACGGTCTGATCGAGTCGGAAGCCTTCACTTGCCATAAGAATATACGTTATGCTGACCGCCGTCATGAATGCGGCGGGAAAAGCAGTCAGAAGCGAGCCGAAACGGTATTTGCCTTTTTTGAGCAGATACGCGGCAGACACCCACAGCGCGATCATCGCAAGCGTCTGATTACTCCACGAGAAGTATCGCCATATGATCTGAAAGCCGTTGTCGTTGACGACGGCAAACCAGGTCAGAAATCCTCCGACGGCAAGCAGCGGGATCGTGAGGATAAGACGGTTCTTAATACTCTTCTGATCAAGGGAGAAGGTCTCGGCAAGAATAAGCCGCGCACTGCGAAAAGCGGTATCGCCGGAAGTGATCGGACAGATAACGACGCCGGCTACGGCGAGGATCCCTCCGAAAGCGCCGAGAACGCCGGTGGATATCTCGTAAACGACGTTCGACGCGCCGCCCTTCAGCGCTTCGCTCAAAAGCTGAGTCGTACCGTAAAAAGATACGCCCGCCGCCGCCCATACGAGCGCGATGACGGATTCGCTGATCATTGCGCCGTAGAACACGTCTCTCCCCTCTTTTTCCGACCTGATGCATTTTGCGATCATCGGAGACTGGGTCGCGTGGAAGCCCGACACGGCGCCGCAGGCGACCGTGATGAACATATACGGCCAAACAGGTGTTCCGTCAGGATGGAGATTTTTAAGAGAAAGCTCGGGGATCGTATATTTTCCGCCGGAAAAGATAATACCGCCGAGTACCGCGCCCGCCATCACGATAAGCAGTACGCCGAACACGGGGTAAAGCTTGCCGATGAGCTTGTCGATGGGCAAAAGCGTTGCAAGCAGATAATAAAGGAGTATGACGACAGCCCAGAAGGTACCGTTCATCCAATCGGGCGTAAGCTTGTCGAGAAGCCCCGCCGGGCTCGTGACGAACACCGTTCCGCACAGCACCAGAAGTACAACGGAGAAAAAGCGCATGATCCATTTTGCGGCTTTGCCGAGATACGTACCCGACAATTCCGCTATCGACGCGCCGCCGTGACGTGAACTGATCATTCCACTCATGTAATCATGAACGGCGCCGCCGAGAATAGAACCGAAGACTATCCATAAAAATACCACCGGTCCGAACACCGCGCCCATCAGTGCGCCGAATATCGGGCCCGTGCCTGCGATATTCAAAAGCTGTACCAAAAAAGCTTTCCATTTTTTCATCGGCACGCAGTCGACGCCGTCGTTGATGCTGACGGCGGGCGTTTCGCGGTCGTCCGGAGCGAAGATCTTTTCCGTCACTTTACCGTAAACGAAAAAGCCGATGATCAGAACTGCAAAAGAAATCAAAAGTGAGACTATTGTTATCCCTCCCGAGCAAAAATATAAAAGAAGAACAAATACGGAGGATCAGGCGTCACGGTCTCCCGAAGCGCGATAATCCTTCAAAAAGGCGACAAAATCGCTTTCGGGGAGCGGACGTGATACGAGATATCCCTGAAAATAATCGACGCCGAGATCTTTAAGAAGCCGTGCCTGCTCTTTTGTCTCCACGCCCTCGACGAGTATGCCCATACGCATCCGTCTGAGCATCTGAACGCTGCTCTCGAGGATAACTCTGCCGAAATCGCTTTTTTCAGCTCCCCAGAGAATGGATTTGTCTATCTTCACGACGTCGAAATCCATGGAAAACAGAGCCTGCACGTTGGAATAACCGGTGCCGTAATCGTCCATGTAAACGCGGAAGCCGTATTGTTTCAGTTTTCCGACGACCGATTTCATTTTCTCATAATCGTCCGGGCTTACAGACTCTGTTATCTCGAAATTGATACGCGAACGGTCGACTCCGCTTTCGTCGACGATGTGAAGCAGTCTTTCGGCGATGTCGGGATTTATGCATTGGAGCGCGGAAAGGTTCACGTTCACGCTTCCAACTCCGAGGCTGTCCGGTACACCTCCGGCTATAAACTTACATCCCTCACCGAGAACGAAATCGTCAAGGTCGCCTATCAGTCCGATCTGCTCGCAGACCGGGATGAATTCGTCCGGAAAGAGCCTGCCGAGCTTTTCGTCGTTCAGACGCACAAGAGCCTCGGCTCCGTGGACCGTCATCCCGTCGGCGCTGACGGTAGGCTGATAGTATACCTCGAAGGTGCGGTTGTTGAGTCCGCGCTGAACTGCGTTTTCGATCTCGCGCCGGCGCAGCAGATATCCGAGATCTTCCTTTCCGATAAGGCATTTTTTGTGATTTGCCGGCAAAGTTCCGTCCGCCATGTTGAAAACGTCTTCCGCGTTGTCGATATCTCCGGGGACGCTTGCGAGCATCAGCACCGCGTTCAGAACAAATTCCGCTCTGCGGTACTGCCAGCACCGCCCGAAGCGATCACAAAGTTTCGAAAGCAAGTCGGGAGCACTGACGCCGGAGTCCGCGATGACGAGAACGAAGGTGTCGGGCGACGTCTGGTAAATGCAGTAACGCGGTATGTATTTTGAAAATTCCTTCTGCATCATGCACGAAAGAACGACCGTGCTCGACGTTCCCGTCAGGCGACGGATGATATCCGGGTTTTCGATCTTGACGCAGATGACGCTGAATTTCTGCCGGTTGCCGAGCATATTGTCGAGATCTATCCTCAGAGCTTTGCGGTTATACGTGCCGGTGTCGGCGTCGAGGAGGTCTCCCTCGTCTTCAACGGTCAGAAGAAGTCCGAGAAACGCCACCGACTCCGCAAAAAGCTCCACGCGTATATTGACGAAAAACAGCTGCACGAATATCCCCGCGAGGACCATGGATACGAAATACAAGAGTGCGGCACGCCTTTTCGCCGTTATCGCTTTCCACGCTCTGAAAACGTTTATTACAAAAAACGCGATATAAAGCGCGGATATGACATAGAGCACCGTCACTCCCCACTCTCTGTGATATTCGGCATCACCGTCGTAATAATAGCAGAAATGATGGAGCGGATTTGTTATGAGAAGCAGTTCAACGGCGATCAGCGGGAAAAAGAAAAGGATCTGCCTTTTCTTCGTAAAATTGAACGATCTGCCGGTTATGCTCATGGTATAATAGCAGAGTATCGGCAAAAGCGCCGCGTGGAACACGAAATAAAAGTATTTGCCCGCGCTGAGAGCAAAGTATTTCGAGGCGGTCTGTATCTTCATGACGGAGACAGCGGCGATCAAAAACTCCGAAACGACGTTCAGGATAAGTATGACGAGCATGACGAGATAGAGCTTTTTCTGAAGCTTATCTATCCGGTTTTGTATCAGCGTGTATAAAACGCACGACAGGCAAACGAAAAACGAAGCGATGCAAAACGCCATCGCCGTAAAATGATACTCCGACATTCCCTTCCTCCTCGGCGCGAGCCGTCCATCACAGCCCGGATAAAAAGCGCCGTTCAGCTCCGAATATTATATCACTTACGCTTTATCCAGTCAATAACACAGCCGTTTTTAGTCCGAAAACGGACGAACAAAAACGTGAAGACGCAGGGTGGGAAAATCTGTGGAATGACTTTCGGCACAATTATTCAGTGTAATATCGACAAGGCGGTGAAATCATGAAAAACGTGAAAAAAGCGATACCGGTCATCCTGATCCCGGCGCTTTCCGCTCTCCTCCCGTCTTCTTGCGCGATAACGGATATGTTAATAATAATTTATGCATGATGACAAGGCGTGAAAAGCAAAAAGGCTTGACCTGAAACGGGAAAGAGGTTATACTGTATACGACTTCTTACGAAAGCGAGGAAAAAGATGAGCGCATTCGTATGCCCGCACTGCGGGGCGAAAATGACCTACGATATAGAAAAAGCAGCCATGACCTGCGAGTATTGCCGGAGCGTTATAAGCCGCGAGGAATACCAGGAGTATCTCGACAAAAACGGGCTATATATCACAAACGAGCTGACTTGTCCGCAATGCGGCGCGGCTATCCTCAGCTATGACGACACGATTGCGACGTTCTGCAGCTACTGCGGAGCTTCAACGGCGTTTACGAAGCGTATCGCGGAGGACAGCAAGCCTGACGCTCTGCTTCCCTTCCTGATAACGAAGGAAAAGGCGGCGGCGCTGCACATGAAAAAGCTAACGGATTCCGGATTCGCGCCGGAATGGCTCAAGGACGGCGGCACGCAAAAGACGGTCGGCATATACATCCCGTATTACGTTTACGATTCCGTCGCCGACTGTCACGTAAAGGGAAAGGGAGAAAACAGAACGACGTCCGGAGACTACACGGTCGTCCGTGAATACGACGTGGATTTTGATCTGCACGCGAGATATTCCGGAACGAGATTTGACGCCGCCGAGGCGTTTCCCGACTGTCTCAGCGAATCCGTCGACACTTTCGATCCCAAAAGAGCGCAGACGTTTCAGACGTCGTATCTGGCCGGATTTTACGCCGACGGAGGAAACGTCCGCGAAGAAGCGTACTCCGATGTGGTAAAAGGTCTCGTTTCGAGCGATCTGCGCAGCAGCCGCATATCTCAAAACGGGATCACGGTAAAATCCGGGACGATAAACCCCGCCGTAAGTCACAGTACGAAGAAGATGCTTTTCCCGATATGGCTCGTGACGCACAGAAAGGGAAACCGTGTGTGTTATTCCGCCATAAACGGCCAGAGCGGCACCGTCGCGGCTCAGATCCCGATCGATAAGGGCAGATATATAAAATACTCGGTGATATTCGCCGCCGTAATATCGGCGATGCTGAACCTTTCTCTAACGCTGAAGCCGGAGCCGTTTCTTGTTTTTTCAAGCGTTGTACTTCTGATTTTCGGAATCATTCTCCGCAAGCTCACCGGCGACGTTTACGTGCGCGAGCATCATATGGACGATATAGGCAGGATAGGTCCGAGAGCGTTTTCGATAAGCGCCTCCCCCTCCCCTTTGACCGCCGGCTCGGGAAATACAAAGCCCGGAAAAGCAAAGTGGAATTTCAGGATACCTTTTTCCGTGCGGCTCCGCGGATGGCTTCAGACGCTCATAGGGCTTTCGGTCGCCGCCGTCGTTCTGCTTTCGCATACGGTGTTTGACGGTATCTACTACGGCACCGCCGCTTTCAACATAGCGCTCACCGTCTGGGCGGCGCTCGATCTTATAAAACAGCAGAACGCTCTCGCCTCGCGCGATATACCTATCTTCACCATGGCAAGAGGAGGCGACGAGAATGTTTAAGATAAAGGACCGCACGCTGAACATCCTCATGATAATTGCGATCGCCGTTCTGCTTTTCCCGTTTGCCTCGGATCTCGTGCGCGCTTTGGTGATCAACAGCGATAATAAAGGGCAAAGCGGAACAAGCTCGCAAAAGGTGACGATAGTTGACGGCGCCGATATATTGACAACCGCCGAGGAAGCTTCGCTTCGGGACGTGATGGAGCCGATAACCGAGTTTTATCCGGTCGCCCTTGTCACAACGGATGACACCGGCGGGCGCACAACGTATTCGTTTGCCGTAAGCAGCTTTCACGAACTTTTCAAAGACTCCGGGGGCATCCTGTTCCTGATTGATATGGACAACAGGTATCTCTACCTTTACACCTCGGATTCAAACACTAAGCTGAGTACGGAAAGATGCGAGACGATCACGGACAACGTATTCAGATACGCTTCTTCAGGCGACTATTACTCGTGCGCCGAGCAGACCTTCCTCCAGGTTTACCGCGTCATGTCGGACGCTTCCATACCCGAACCGATGAAGCACATGAGCAACGCTCTTATCGCCGTTTGCCTCTCGCTTCTCATCGTGTTTGTCGCGGCGACGGTCAAAACGAAGATCAAATCTCCCGGAGAGGTCTATCAGCTCGACAAGAACATATTGAAGTCCGTTAACGTAAAAAACTTCTCGTCGCGTCTTATTCGCACCTACCGTTACAGCAACAGCTCTTCAAGCTCCGGCTCCGGCGGCGGAGGAGGTCACAGCAGCGGCGGTGGCGGCGGAGGTCACAGCAGCGGCGGTGGCGGCGGCGGGGGCGGTGGCGGCCACGGCGGCGGTCACGGCTTTTGATACATTTTATGCCGTCGGAGAAATCCGGCGGCATATATCTTTGTATTAATGCTTAATTTGTGCTATAATAACGGTACATTCTGCAGGGAGGCCGCTCAATGACTTTGGGAGATACGATACGCCTGACACGACAAAAGGCGTTTTATACGCAAGAGGACTTTGCCAAAAAGCTGAACGTTGCTCTTTCCACCGTCAACCGGTGGGAGGTTGAGAAAGTTCATCCGAATATGAAAGCTATGAAATTGATCAAGGAATTCT
>Ga0079305_1003250_pt1 | contig 11453 bp, 7 predicted proteins | sample LMS_cellobiose_e_FD_79183 | JGI IMG/M metagenome (GOLD analysis project Ga0079305, IMG submission 79183) | Rumen-fistulated moose microbial communities from Alaska, USA - LMS_cellobiose_enrichment | ecosystem: Host-associated > Mammals > Digestive system > Stomach > Rumen fluid ... | reverse complement strand
TCCGCCATGTCCAACAGCGCCATGCTTTCGCTGCTGACCCGCGGTGAAGGCGGCGAACCGGCTGCGCTCTCCGCGCAGCGGCCCGCAGCGGAGCGGGAAGCCGACCGGCTCTCTGCGGGCGTGACCGCGACCTCTCCCGGGCAGCTCAAGGCAGAGATGGGCCGACGCCTGAACGCCGATTTCTCTTCGGTTCGCTTCCATTTCGACGCCGCCAGTGTCCAGCGGGGCGACCGGCTCGGTGCGCGCGCCTGGACGCAGGGCGCAGACGTCTATTTCGGCGCAGGTGGATTCGATCGCACCGTTGCCGCGCACGAGCTGGTCCACACCGTGCAGCAGGGCGCCGTCGCGGGCAGCGTCGGCGAGAGCGCGCCCGCCGGCACAGTCCAGATGATGCCGAACCCCTTCAAATGGATCCGCAACAGCTTCAAAAGCTGGCGCGCCAGGCGCGCCAAGGCCAAACAGGCTGCCAAGCGCCCCTGGGAAATGACCAAAGAGAATCTTCAGGCAAACCGTTTCAACCCCGGCGGAGTCGATGAGATCACCGCCGTGCACGCCGAGCTCGATCAGGCGAAAACGCCCGCCGAGGCCTACCGCATCTTCGGCCGCTTTGCCGGAAACGATGAGGCACAGCTGCTCGCCGAGGATCAGCAGACGAGCTGGAATCGGCAGGACGTCGACATGGATCGCTTCCGCAACAGACTCAAGAATATGGCGCGCATGGTGCATGATTACCCGGAGCTCAAGGGCATGATCGGCGACATGTCGGAATATCATAAGAAAGGGGCGTCGATGGCTGCCTCCCCGACCCTCGGCGGATCGGAACGCTCGAATCTGCTGTATAACCCGATCATCGATTCCACTACCGATTCCCGTCGGCTCGACGGCTCTTATGACAAAAGCGCGCTGGATCTAACGGGAACGGATCTTTCCTACAGCGGAAACCACGAGCTGGGGCACGTGCTCAATACGCTCCTTCCTCCCTCGCAGACAGACCAGCAGCTCGATTTTGCCGAGGATGACTGGCACTACAGCATTCTTTCCGATGCCCTGCTCAAAAAGGTGCTGGGGACCCGCGGCGTTCTTTCAAGACAGCAGCGAAAAGGCCTGAAGTATCACCAAAAGGATGACGAGGAGGCGGGGCACCTCAAAAACCAGGTCGATCTGGAGGCGAGCGGCCTTGCGGAAAAGGGCGTCACCTCCCGGTACGGTCAGACGGACGCCAACGAGTTCTTTGCGGAGGCCTTCGCGGACGTTTATGCCCACGGAACCGATGCGCGCAAAGCCAGCATCGAGCTCGTGAAAAACTATGAAAGGCTGATGAAGCAGAAGAGGGCCGGAGAACGGATGACGATATAACTGTTTCCCGCCGGGGGCCGTTTTGCGGGGGCTGTTTGACCGGCATCGCCTGGCAATGAACGTTGAGCGGCGCGGTCAAAGCCTGCCTGACACGACCGAGAGAGCGGGCGCGCAGCCGCGGCAGCGTGCGCAGTCGAGCGAAGCGAGCCCGCGCGGCCGTCAAGGCTTGCGGTCGCACGTCTAATTTACGTCCGCACCCCCCGCAGCGTTTCCCGCTCGGCTATTTATGTCCTGACGGACCTATATTCGGAGCCTGCCGCAGGCATACCGGAAAAAAACGAAGTCTGCGCACAACAAGAGATGCAGGAGCTTTATAGCCGTCAGAAACGCCTGCAGCCTGTTTTACCTCCGGTCTGTTCAGCATTGAAAGCAGCGAGGATTCTTCATTACTGTGTCAGCAAGGCGGCGCGTTTCATCACCGGCGCAGCGATCCCCGTGGACGGCGGCCTGCAGGTATTTCACATCATCCGGCGTGTTTGCGCAACTGAATTCTCATATTGAAAGCGGCCGCTTGATGTATGATTCTTTCCGGCTTAACCAAGCCCAATTTTTGAAAGCGAACGATTCCTTCCGCAGATGTACCAAACAGGCCCCAAAAACGCAGAAAAACCGCCCCGGAAATCGCTCCGAGGCGGTTCTCTGTTTCTCAAATAATGGCTTGTTTATGAGGTTTCTTGCAAAAAACAAGCGCACGATAATGCGATCAAAATTACCGTACGCTAATGGTACGAATAGTGATAACGACAAACTCTGAAACCCGCAAAAGGTTGGCAGCGACAGCGCGCCGTTGTGAGCGCGTTTGCAAGCGAGCAGGCGCGCCGAGCGTGACCTTTTGCGGAAAGGAGGAGCGACGGAGTGAATGGGAGATGGCGTTTGCTTTGAAAAAGAAAACGCCGTCGCGAACGATACGAAGTCCGCGACGACGTGGAGCTGGTGGCCGGACTTGAACCGGCGACCTGCTGATTACGAATCAGCTGCTCTACCGACTGAGCTACACCAGCACGATTTTTGTTTTATTGAAGCCGTCTTCGGCTTCGAACCGCAGGCCGTGGCTGCGCCGGCCCTTCGGCCCGCGGAACGGACCTGCAAAACCGCATGTGAAAAGCACCTGAAACAGCCGCATTCAGCTTGATCATTATAGCAATCCCACATTCAAAAGTCAAGAAATAATTGAGGAAAAGGCAAAAAGCATCTGCAAGGCCGCAGTCCATACAGCGCAAGTGAAAACAGGGGCGCCGGCCTTCGCATACTCGGCGCTCTCGCGCCCCCGATCACAGGCGGGCGGATGTCACGGCGTCGGTTTTGCCGCAAACCCGCTTTCGATCTCCCGAATCCGGCGGAGATATTTTTCGTTGACCGGCACAGGGATCCGGTGCTTTTCCGCAAGGCGCAGGACGGTCCCCGCAAAAAGATCCGCCTCCGTTTTTCTTCCGGCAAGGGCATCCTGCTGCATCGACGGACAGCTGTCGGGGTTCAGCGTTTTGAGAAGCCGGATGTCATTTTCAAAATCCTCCTGCCCCAGAGCAATCCCTTCCGCTCTTGCCAGCGCAATCACTTCGCGCATGGCGCCCTTCATCTCCTCAAACCACGCCGGCGTATTGAGCGCCTCGCCATAGGTGGCGCTGTATACCATGCAGGTCTGATTGATCCCCACGTTGATCATAAATTTATTCCACATGGCCTTCTGAATGTCCTGACACACCTCGTAGGGGATGCCGCACCGCTGAAAGAAATCCGCCAGAAGCCGCACGGCGTGTTCCCGCCCCTCGTCCCCGCTTCCGATCTGCAGCTTTCCCATCTTGGTGTAGGAAAGCGCCGTTCCCTCCCGCATGGCATCCATGCCGATTGCAACACAGTCGAGGACGCAGGCATCCGGATATTTTTTGCGGATCTCCTCCTCGCTGCTGATCCCGTTCAGCAGGGAGATGACGACAGTTCCTTCGCCCAAAACGCCGCCGATCATCTCGACAGCCGCCGAAAGGCCGCCGCCCTTTGTGGCGATGATGACAAGATCTGCCGGGCCGGAGATTTCCGCAGGCGTAAGCATTCGAAAGGAGACTTCCTCTCCGTTCACCAGGTACCGATCCCTTTCGTGCCGGGCTTTTCGCTCCTCACCCATAAGAAACGCCACCGCCTGCGCGCCCGCCCGATCCCGAATCTGTTTTCCGAACAAAAGGCCGAGCGCTCCCATCCCGACGATTACCGTATTCTGAATCATCCTGTTCCCTCCCGAACAATTACAGCTGCCGTATTTCAACTCCCGAATGGGCTCCGTGCGGATACGCGTCCCGTTTTTCGCGGCCGCGCCCACGCGGGACAGAACGAAGCGGAGATCAACCTCAGAATATGGCATGACGCCGCCCGTTGTCAAGACGCCGAACGCCGCATTCGCTCCGCCCGTCGCGCGGGCGCCCCGAAAAGCGCGCTTGGAATCGCGAACGGTCCCTGCGTTTTCCGCCGAAGAAAGTCCTCAAAAGCCGCATGATCACACGCTTTTCTTTGCAAAAAGCGTATGAAAAGCGCCGCCCCACAGAAAGAAAAGCAAAAGGGCGCGCGCTGCAGCCGCCTCTGCAAGCCGAAACTTTTCAATCGGTCGCCGACGCCATAATCACGACAAAGCGGTCAAGCGTCTTGTCGTAGACAGTCAGGCACAAGGCGCCCCACCATTCGTGTCCCTCGTCAAAATACTCTGACCAATCCGTTGTCCATTCGTACGCTTCGAGTCCGTCCGTCCCATTCGGGAACAGAGCGGCGTTCACCCGGTCGAAAGCCTTATTCGAATACCGACCCCCGTGCGGCGGATACAGAAACGCGCCCCGGTAATTGGCGCCCCGTTTCTCGCTCGCGGCGGCAAGCAACGCAGCGGTATCGATCGGCTTTCCCTCGGCGCCGCCGAGATCGCAGCGCCAGACTGCTTCGCCATCGTCGTCGATCAGCAGCTTCCGACACGCACAAACCAGCGCATACCAATGCGCGTTTCTCCCCTTCGCGATATGCTCGGTCTTGACGATACAATAGTCGACCACGATATCGGGATATTCGGAGAGGATCGCCGAAACGCGTTCATCCTCTATGATCCGGCCTTCCTCCACGCGCGGAGGATTCCCGTTTCTTTGCGGCGGTTTTTCATTCCGCGGCTTTTTTTCGGCTATTTTCTTTTTCGGCCGGTTACCGAAAACCTTTTCCGCGTCGTCGATATTGAGATTGCCCATATCGGCGGCGTATTCGACCATGCGGCAAAAATCCTTCGCGTCGTATTCAAAGCCGGTGATTGAAGCAACGGTATCGCCGCTGTAAAATGAAGCCAGAACAGCGGACGGATCGAAGGCGTTATGCACCGCAGTTTGGAAATCGCCCTCAGACGTGATATACAAACACGGCTCGTACGGATGGCAGGAAAGGAGATACTTCTCGCCGTTCGCGATGAGATACGGCCGGTCAGCCTGCTGCCCCAGCGTATAGCCCTCATCCTGATAAACGACGACCGCTTTATGGGGATCCCAAGGCGGTATGAACGGCGCTTTTGCTTTTTCGATCAGCCGCTCCCGTTCTTCCGGCTTGACCTCGCCCTGTTCGATCCCCCGGTCGAGAAAAGCGGTATACTCTTCAAGATCTATCTCATAAAAGGACTGCGTAAACTTATGCCGGTCGTGTTGATCGTGATTGGTCCAGATCATCAGAAAAAGCCTGCCATCGGTATCCCGACCGACCGCTTTTTCCATGCGGTAACGGCATTGGCCGATTTTCCATCCGCCCGCAAATTCTTCCCTATCCAACCAGAACCACGCGTTCCAATTCCATTCCGGATGCCTTTTCAATTCTTTCAACGTCCAAGCTTCTCCCTTCAGATCCCGGCTTGCCGAGCGCCGTCGGGGGGCGGTTTCCCCCTGTAAAAATCGTGTGTTTCTGCATTGCCGGCAAACGAGGCCAGTCTGCCGTCTCGGATCATTTCGTCGCAGAGCATGCGGCTGAAGGCGCCCGTTCCGGTTTCGCTGCGAAGGCGTCCGAATAAAAAGCATGCTCCAACAAGCATCTATACTTCCCAATTTTCCGCACAGATCAAGATTTTCCGCTTTTTTATCGTCTCTGATTATACGCCGGACCGAAAAATCTTTCAACCGGCTGCGGGACGCGCTTGCGCAAATCGGAAAAGTCCCTGATAAAAACAAGTACGGCGATTCTGTCAAAATCGCCGTACTGTTTGCGCGTGGCGGAGATGGGGAGACTCGAACTCCCGCGCCGGTTTCCCGACCTACGCCCTTAGCAGGGGCGCCTCGTCACCAACTTGAGTACATCTCCATCGTCGGTAAGCATCTTCGCAAAATTTCACTTTTCTGTGAGAAAAGATGGCGGAGAGGGTGGGATTCGAACCCACGGCTCTCGCGAGTCACCGGTTTTCAAGACCGGCTCCTTAAACCACTCGGACACCTCTCCTCTCGGTCGCAAGACGCATTATACCATATTGCATACGCCTGCGTCAAGTCTCCGTCAAAAAATCTCGCAAAGGCGTCGGCAGCGCAATTTTCAACGCAGCAGGGTGCGCTCAATCAAGAACCGCGGACGACGCTTGGCTTCCTGATATACGCGCCCGACATACTCCCCGACGACGCCGATTCCGAAAAGCTGCAGCCCGCCGAGCACCCAAAGCGACGCTGTTGCCAGCGCGAGGGACGAAATGCCGTTTCCGCAGAGACGCAGCGCGCCCAGCACCAGCAGCAGGATCACCGCCGCGCAGAAAATGCAGGCGCCCGCTGCCGCCATCAGGCGCACGGGGCGCACGGTAAGGGACGTGATGCCGTCGAGCGCGAAGGAGATCATCTTTTTGATCGAATATTTGGATTCCCCCGCAAAACGGTCGGCGCGATCGTAGGTGACAAAGCCGGAGGGATATCCCACCAGCGGCACGATACCGCGCAAAAACAAATTGACCTCTCCGAACTGCAAAAGTCCGTCGAGCGCGCGCCACGAGAGCAGGCGGTAATCGGCGTGATCGTAGACAAGCTCAACGCCGAGCGCAGCCATCAGGCGGTAAAAGCCGTGGGCCGTTCCGCGCTTGAAGGAGGTGTCCCTGTCGCGGGCGGCCCGTACGCCGTAGACCACATCGCAGCCGTTTTGGAAGCTGTCGAGCATCCGGTCGATCGCGTCGATGTCGTCCTGCAAATCGGCGTCGAGCGAGATCACCGCGTCGCAGCGGCGCTCGTGCGCCGTTGTAAGCCCCGCCAGCAACGCGTTCTGGTGCCCGCGATTGCGCGTGAGCTTCACGCCGCCGAAGCGCTCATCCGCCGCCGAAAGCCCCTCGATCAGCTCCCACGTTCTGTCGCGGCTGCCGTCATCCACAAACAAAACGCGGCTTTCCGCCGTGATCCTCTCCGATGCGGCCAGCGCATCGAGCTTTTCTCTCAGGCGGCGGGCCGTCTCGGGCAGCACCGTCTCCTCATTGTAGCAGGGCACCACCAAATACAGCGTTATCATGGGGACTCCTCCTCATTGGAATCAGACGGCAGCTCCGTCAGCGGCGGAAGCCGGTCCAGCGCCGCAGCGATGTCCGCGCGTGCCGGGATCCCCGCGCGGCGCCTTCTGTCAAAAATCGCAGCGACCAACAGATAAAGCGCGAAAAGCGCCAGCCCCGCCACCGTCAGCAGCGCGCCCTCGGGCAGACCAGGCGCAAGGTAGGTAAAACGGATCGTCGCCTCGCCCGCCGGCACGCGAACGGCCATAAGGCCGAAATCCGCAGTTTCAATACGGGTATCGATGCCGTTGATCTCGGCCCTCCATCCCGCATCATACGGCACGGAAAAAAAGACGAGCGTATCATCATCGTAATCACAGGTCGCGGCAAAGCCCCTGCGGTCGATCGCAAAGCTGTCAACGGCCATGGCGCGGCGCCGCTTCAGCGCGGCGGCATAGCCCTTTTGGCTCACGAAATCATTCTCAAGCCGATCGAGCACGGTAAGGATGTCGCGATTGCGCTCGATCGCCTCGTCGGAGAGCACCAGAACGCTCAAAAGGCATCGCTGCATTCGCTCGCTCTGTAGGGAGCCGTTCGTATTCTCCTCTGTAATCGCCGTATCAAAGGCAAAGCCCATCGGCAGCCAATTGTCGTTCTCATAGATGTGATAGCCGTTTTCCGTATCGAAATAGGTAAAATCGCGCATCGGCTCCTGCTCTTCCTGATCCGCTTTGATGAAGAGCCAGCGCACGGAAAACAGGTCGCGCAGCGCGCGGAACTCCGCGCCGGGTTTTGAGGAAACGTCCCGCTTGATGCCGAGGGCGGGATACATCTTCATGATCGAGGGCGGCACGATCGAGTGGAAGCACTGAATATTCGGCAGCCCCCACTGCATGCCGAGGTTGTCCGTGCATTCATAGAGATCGCAGCGCGCAAAAGGTTCCTCCGTTTCCACCGAAACACGCGAAGCGCCGCCGACGACATCCTCAAGATACCAGCGGTCGTAATCGCGGTCGTGCTTGCCGGAGCCGATATAGGCGATGGAGTAGCCGGCCGTCACAACGGCGAAGGAAATACACGTCAAGCGGAAGAACGCCTTGGAATGCGGCATACCGACGAGAAGCAGAACGGTGAGCGCAAGGCAAATCAGCGCCGAAGCGGAAATAAACCAGAAGCGCGCCTCATCCGAATAAAGCCCGAAGGTGATCCCCTCGTCTCCGCGCACCGGCGAAAACCCAACAGCAAGAATAAAGACGATCAAAAAACCCGCCGTCCAGCCGATCCCGCATTTCCACCCGTCCGCAAAGGCGGGCTCGGCGCGGTGCTGCAAAGCGTTGGCCGTCGCGCCGGCGCAGAGCAGCAGCGGCATGTAAAACCAGCGCGCGTAGTAGGAGTCATTTCCGAGAACAAACAATGCATTGCCGACCGGCAGAAGCGACAGAATCAGCGACAGAAGGATCATCCGTTTGGGAAAATCGCGCCGCACCGCGCGGCAGTAGGCAATCGTCCCCGTTGCGGAAAACAGCGGTAGCCACGCAGAAAGCGACGCCCACTTCGCGCCCATCTCGGGAAAAAAGACCGGGTTGCTCGGCAGCTCGGGCGGGAAAAAATAGCTTTGGATGATGGAGGGCAGGCGCTGCCGCCATCCCCAAATCCACATAAACTGGCCGGTAATCAGCTGATCCCAGCCGGTGCGCGGGTTGCCCATGACCGCAAGCGCCGAAGGGGCAAACGCAGCGCCCGCAATCAGCAGGCCGAGGACCGACTCGAACGCAATGCGCAGAAATTTGCGCGCCGTGCAGCCCCACCCGCCCGTGAGCAGGCGCAGCAGCACATACAGCATGACAAAGACGACCTCGCCGATAAAGAACCAATAGTTGACGATTGCGTTGACGGCGACCATCAGGGCAAAAAAGCCGCGGCGGTTCTCCGCGACCAGCATCTCGAGCGCGAGCAGCAGGAGCGGGAAAAACACGCAAGGCTCGTGAAAGTGGTTGAAGAATACGTTAAAGAGCATGAAGCCCGAAAACGCATACAGCAGCGCGCCGAACACGGCCCAATCGCGCGACGTGACAAAGCGGCGCAGATAGAGATACGACGTAAGCGCCGCGCTGGCTGTCTTGAGAATGAGCAGCGGACCCATCAGATACGGCACCCACGCCGTCGGGAACGGCAGCGTCAGCCAGAAAAAGGGCGAAAAAAGGTTGTAGAAGCTGTAGGAGCCGATAAAATTCGCGCCGAGATCGGTATACCAGTCCCAGAAAAGGTTTCCGGAGCGGATCGCCTCATGCACATGCTTATAAAACGCGATCTGCTGCACATTGTAGTCGCCCATATACTGAAAGCAACCGTACCCCCAGATCATGAGCGGCACAAAGATGACCGCAGCGAGCAGCAGCGCAAATAAAAACGCAAGCAGGGCTCCCGGCAGCGGCTTTTTTTCTCTGTCGGCAACGGCGTTGATCTGCAAAAGAATCCCTCCTCGCTCCGGAGTCTTCAACAAAAACGAATCGGCCATGGCGCTGCGCGGCGGCCGTCCCCGCGGCGGCAAAGCGATCCCGCGGGCCATGCGGCCGGATCAGAGCGTTTTTCGAGATTATTGTACCACAAACAAAGTGCGTTGGCACGGAATTTTTGCCGCAGCGCCGCAAAAGTTTCCTTTTTCCCGAAAATGTGCTATAATTCCTTCGCTGAGCTTTCAAATGAACGGAGGGAATGCCATGCACGGCTTTTTTGCCATGCTCTCCCGCATGAAATACATCGACCGGTGGGGGCTGATGCGCTGTACGCGCAGCGAAACGCTTTCGGAGCACACACTCGAGACGGCGATGCTCACCCATGCGCTGATCGCCATCGCAAACGACCGCTTCGGCGAATCGCTCGACGCGGGCCGCGGCGTTCTGTATGCGCTCTACCACGACTGCGCGGAGATTATCACCGGCGACCTGCCCACGCCCGTCAAATACCACGACGACGCGATCCGCAGCGCCTATCGCGCGATTGAAACGCAGGCGTCGGCGCGGCTGCTGTCGCTTCTGCCGGAGGGGATGCGCGACGCGTTTTCGCCCTATTTCAGCGCGGGAGACCGCTATGCGCCTTATATCAAGGCGGCGGACAAGCTCTCCGCGGTGATCAAATGCATCGAGGAGGAGCAGGCCGGCAACCGCGAATTTATCGTCGCAAAGAAGGCGTGTCTCGCCCACCCTGCGCTGCAGCTGCCCGCGGCGCGCGTTTTCATCGAAGAATATCTGCCGGCCTATTCGCTCACGCTCGATGAGATTGAGCGGCCCGCAGAGGAGGTGCCGGTTTGAGAGCGGAACGACTTGAAAGCGAAAAACCGATCGAGTTGATCCGTGTGCCGGATCGGGGCGAGGAGATGGCGCTCACGCAGATCACGGATCAAACATGGATCATCAACGGCGTGACGATCACAACCGTTTATCGGATGGACGCGCACAGCTGCATCCTGATCGATTCCGGCCACTACACCAACTGTAAGGATATCGAACGCCTGCTGGAGGAGAGCGGTCTCACCGTGCGCGGTATCCTCTCGACGCACGCGCATCACGACCACTTCGGCAATTGCCGCTACTTCGCCGAAAAATTCGGCCTGCCCGTCATCCTGCCGCTCGGCGAGGCCGGCGCCTGCTGTACGGCGGAATCCTACTGCGCTTACCTGGGGCTGCGCTCGTCCTTCCGCGCGCGCAGCGGGTCGCTGGCCGTCGCGGTCGGCCCCGTCGATGAGACGATCGGATTCGACCAGCCTTCGATCACCGTTGCGGGAGAAACCTTCGACGTGCTGCATACGCGCGGCCATACATTCGACTGCGTTTCCTTCCGGACGCCGGACGGCGTGCTCGTCATCGGCGATCTGCTTTCGACACGCAACGAGCTCACCAAGCTGCGCGCCCCCTATACCAGCAGCATCGAGCAGGATCTGGCCTCCAAACGGCGCATCGCGGCCGAACCCTGCACCGCCTGCGTGATGGGACACCGCGGCTGGGCGCGGCCCGAGGAGCTGCCCGCGCTGGCAAAGGACAACATCGCCGTGATTGAAAGCATGGTCGATACGGTGCGCAAGCTGATCGTCGCCCCGATGGGCATCGACGACATCATCCCCCTTTTCTGCAAGGCGCGCGGCATCTATGGGCCGACTGCGCTGCACGGCATGGAAATGCGCCACGTGGTCGGTGCGATCCTCGGCTATCTGCTCAACCGGCATGAGATCAAATCCGATACGGAGCGCGGCCTCACGCACTTTATTCCCTGCAGCGGCGAGCAGAGGCTCGCCGACAATGACGGCCTGTTTGACGGCAGAGAAATGAGCGGGCGGGAAAAATAAGGCGTCCGCGAAAAACCGGACCGCCGAACGCAATGAACGAAAAACCTCCTGTGCAGGGAAACGAACCTGCACGGGAGGTTTTTACACGGAGAAAACACGGCGCGGGCAGAAAGCCCGCTAAAAGAGCGCCCACGGTTCTTCGCCGGGCGGATCGGAAACGATCGTCAGCTCTTTCCCATCCGCCGGCCGCGGGAACGAAACAAGATGCGACCACAGCGCAATCTCGCGCAGGCCGTCGTGCGCGCCGTAGCGCCGGTCGCCGGCGAGCGGCAGCGCGCGGGAGGCAAACTGCACGCGGATCTGGTG
>Ga0079305_1003248_pt1 | contig 11473 bp, 8 predicted proteins | sample LMS_cellobiose_e_FD_79183 | JGI IMG/M metagenome (GOLD analysis project Ga0079305, IMG submission 79183) | Rumen-fistulated moose microbial communities from Alaska, USA - LMS_cellobiose_enrichment | ecosystem: Host-associated > Mammals > Digestive system > Stomach > Rumen fluid ... | reverse complement strand
GCGGCCGTTTTCGCTGTGCTTCGCCGTGCGCAGCGCGTGGCTTTCCAGCCCCTGCAGAAAGATCCACGCCGCGTCCGGAGCGAGCGTCGGCCCCTGATTGCGCAGACCGACCGTTCTCAGGCGCAGGGCAAAAGCAATTTCATTGCCCGGGCCGAGGTCGTGCGCGAAACGCAGTCCGTGATAGCCGCGGTCGGGTTCGTTGTAAAGCGCGAATTTGGGGTCGCTCCAGTCGAAATTGCCCGCGTCGATCACCGCGCCGCCGATGGCCGTGCCGTGCCCCCCGATCCATTTGGAGAGCGAGTGGATCACGAGGTTGGCGCCGTATTCGATGGGGCGCAGCAGCGTGGGCGGCGTGAAGGTCGCATCGACGATCAGCGGCAGGTGGTGTTTTTGCGCGACCGCGGCGTAGCGTTCGATGTCGGCGATTTCCAGACCCGGATTGCCGACCGTTTCGATGTAGATTGCGCGGGTGCGTTCGTTGACCGCCGCTTCGACCGCCGCGAAATCGTTGACCGGCGTGAAGTTGACTTTGATCCCCTGCTGGGGCAGGATCGCGTCGAACTGAGTGTAAGTCCCGCCGTAGAGATTGCTGGCGGCGACGATCTCGTCGCCCTGCCGCGCGATGTTGGTGATGGTAAAATAGATCGCCGCCGTGCCGGAGGAGAGGGCCAGCGCCGCTTTGCCGCCCTCCAGGGCTGCGAGCCGTTTTTCCAGCACATCCTCGGTGGGGTTCATCAGCCGCGCGTAGATGTTGCCCGCTTCGCGCAGGGCGAAAAGATCCGCGCCGTGTTGGGAGCTTTTGAACGCATACGCCGTCGTCCGGTAAACCGGCACCGCCCGCGACAGCGTGGTCGGGTCGGGCGTCTGCCCCGCGTGGATCGCCAAAGTCTCGAGATGATAGTGTTTGTCGCGCATAGTACTTCTCCTTATTGTCTATTAAAACAGTTGTGTTTTTGCTCAAAAAAGCGGGATCTCGACGTTTCGGGATCCTTTTCACCATAATATAGCGCCAGATCGGAGGCTTGTCAAATTTAAACATGATTATTTTAGTAGATTTTTTTGAAAAAGCGGACGCCCCCCCCTGCCGCCGGCCGCCGGCGGAGATGGGAGGAGGGGAAATTCCGGGAATCCCCGGGGATGCCGTTTCGGTATTGCCGAGATGCTCAGTCGGCCCGCTCCCAGCGGAAGTGCAGCCGGATCCGGTTGTCCCGCATCGCCATTGCCGCCAGCTCGTACACTCCGGTACGGTTGACCGCCGTGCCGATGCTCCGCACCGCGCCGCCGTCCCCGGTCGCCAGAAGTGTGCCGCTGCCACAGACCGCCCGGAAGCCTTGAGCGGTAAACGCAAGTTCCGGCCGGTCGGCGCCGTTGTCCCGCAGCACCGGCACGATCAGCTCCGCATCGTGGACGGCACCCTTCACGCTCGCGGTCAAAAGCAGTTCGCCGCGCCGCCGCAAGTCGGCTTCATAGACCACTTCCGCTTCCGGCAGAGGATAGCGCACCCGGCAAACGTCTGGAGCAAGCGACTGAAACACGCCGGACACCGCGGTATTTTCCGCCAGACGGCAGCGTTTGCCGGATGCGTCGAGCCACTCCGGCGCGACCGCGGCCGCGCCGGCATTGGGGGCGATCCCCGGCGCCGTGCGGTAGAGCGGTTCCCGGGCAAAAGGCAGAACCGGCAGCAGCCCCCACGGCATGCCGTCGAGCAGGATCCGCCCCAGACCGCAGGCGTCGTGCCCGGGGTGCGGCAGCAGGTCGAACTCCAGAAAGTTGCCGGAGGCATTGGCGAAAGCCTTGTGGAAACTCTCCTGCAAGGCAAAGCCGAACCCGCCCAGTTCCGCCGGAGCCGGAACTTCCGCGACCGTATCGTCGGCAAACAGCGCCGCCAGCGCAAACACCGACCCGGCGAAGAGCGAGTAGGACGAATACATCCCGTAACCGTCGCAGCCGTGCAGGGTTTCAACCGGGAAAAAGTTTTTGATGTGAAAGAGTTTGCCGTCGCTCCTGAGCAAGCCCGGTCGAACCGCCAGCGCCGACAGATGCGCCTGCCGCTTGTATGCGCCCGCGAGACGCGCGTCGCGCGCCTTCACCCGGCGCGCCGCCAGTTCGCACAGCGCGCTGATGATGCCCTCCTGAAAATAAAACTGCGCCGAACGCCCGCCGAACGGCACCTGCCCGGTCGGCGCGAGAAAGAGCAATGTCGCCTCCATGCCCCGGTCGAGCAAAGAACGCAAACGCTCCCGCCAAGCCCCGTGATAGCCGAAAAACAGCGCCGTTTCCAATTGGAGACGCGTGGTAATGTCGTAGGTGATCGGGTCGGCGGGGTCGCGGTACATCCCGTATTCGTTGAAGCGCCGGAACTGGTGTTCGATGTAGGCGTCGAAAAACCGCTCGCCCCACAGCGTGTCGGCGGAACCGGAGATCCCGAGGTTCTCCCGCATACTCTCGCCGGCGGAACTGTAGACCGCCCAATTGTGAAAGGCGGCCCGCTTTGCGGCGTCGGGGCTGACGCACTTGTAATTTTTTTCCGGCACCACCTGCGCGAGGTCGCGCCGCCAGCGTTCGCGCCGTTCCTGCGGCGCGATCTCCTCCAGACAAGAATACGCGGTGGCGAGTTCCCGCATCCAGAAATCCGGCGAACGCTCCACCGAGTCGGGCCGCTTCAGCGCGTCGCAGCAGTGATCCATCGCCCGGAAAATCGTTTCACGGAGATCGCCGCAGCGCCCGCAGTGAAGCAGAACCGCTCCCGCGGACACGAACCGGGAGGAACTTTGCGCATATTCGCGCTTCAGCACCGGGTCGATCACCGCGCCGTCGGCATCGACCCACGGAGCGGCATTGCGGACGACCCGTTCCACAATGTCGAGATAAAAGTCCCGGGTCAGGCCGCTGGCCCGCCAGTTCTCCGGCGTTTTCCGGTTGAGAACGCGGGCCAGCACCGCCTCGGGGGCGGAGGAATTCAAACTGCCGTTCGCTTGGCTCATGTCATTCTTTCCTCGGGTTCTCAACGACGGGTTTCCGCGAAGTATAATATACATCATGAACGCCTGAACCGGAATGGCTGTTTTTTGGATTATCATATCTGTTTTTAGGATTTTTTTCCCGCTTCGTGGCGGCGTCCGCCGCCGGGTCGGGCTGCCACGGCGCGGTTTCCCGGGCGGCGCGGCGCCCCTCTTCCAGATGCAGAAGCAATATCCGGCGCACTTCGTGGATCGTCGCCGGGCGCTTCTGGACGCTGTGGTCGGAGCAGACGATGAATTCGCTCTGTACCTGATCGAGATGGGAACTGGTGTACGGCACCACGCCGTCGGTGCCGCCCGGGACGTCGGCATCCTGATTGCCGATGATCGAGTGGCAGGGCACGTCCGGAGCCAGCGGAAGCCGGTTCAGCGCCTGAAGGATGGTGTTGTCGGGATTCAGCCCGTCGATGCCGGTTTTGAGCGTCTCCAGCGCATCGGCGTCGGGCTGTCCGGAAAAAAGCCGCTGCACGATCGCTCCGGTTTCCGTAACCATGCCGACCGGGAGTTTGATCAGTTTCGCCCCGATTCGGGCGACGGAGTGCTGCGCGGCTTTCGCCCCGCGGTGCGGCACGGCCAGGAAGAGCACCCGGCGCACCGAAGGGACTTTTTCATACATCACCAGACGGCGGAGCGTCTCCTGCTGGTCGGCGGTACATCTGGCCCGCACCTCTTGCCAAGTGAGACCGATGGTGTCGCGGAGCAGGGTTTCGCGCGGATTCTGCACGGCGGTTTTGGCGATCAGGCCGCCCATGCTGTGGCCGATGACCACCATGCGGTCGAATGTTTTTTGCGCTTCTTCCGTCACGGCAAATTCGTTCCGGGCGTCGAGCAGACTCTGCCGGAAAAAAGCGGCGGAGTAGAGGATCGGATTGCCGCTGGAGTAGGTGAAGAACCAGAACTGGTAGTTCTCGCGGATCTCGGGGTCGTTTTTGAGCGCGTTGACCATCTGCGTCCAGGTGTGGATGCTGGACATCAGACCGTGCACCAGCACCACGGGAATCTTTTCCGGGCGGTAGGGTTCGAGCGTATACAGACCCGCCGCGGCCGCGGCGTCCGCCGGGTGCAGCATATAGTACAGCACGTTCACCTCGGGCATGGTCGATATATAGTAGGCCAGCGGCGTGGAATAATCGAAAATCAGCGGCACCTTTTTTTCCGCGCCGACGGCGATGGTGCGGACTTTGTCGTTGTCGTAAAATTCCAGTCCGGCGTGGATCACGCCGACCTGTTCCGTCGGAGTCAAACGGAGAAAGAGGGTCGCGCTGTGGGCGATCGGCGCGCCGGTCTGGAGCGACCGCCACGGGGTGTCGCCGCCGGTCACGGCGACCATCGGCATGCCCAGACCGGCGTCGTGGGTGAAGTGGGCAAGGTTTTTCACCTTGAAATCCGAGCAGGGCAGAAACTCCGTGTAGGCGTTTTCCGGAAAGGGCAGAAAATACCGCGGCGCGCCGAACCGGAATTTTTTCCCGTCGGCCGAGATCAGTTCGAACGACGTTCCCCGCAGCCGCCCCTCTCTGGCAAGAAACATGGCCAGACGCGCCAGAGCGCCGTTGTAAACGCGCACCGCCTGCAGGTTGGTCGGATCGAATTTGCCGAGGTCGCGGGCGCTGAAACGCGCGTCGAAAAGCAGCTGGCTTGAGCAGTGGAGCGCCGTCAGCAGATAGGGGACGCTTTCGTCGGCATTGTCCGACTGCAGTGCGAGATAGACGCAAAGGTCGCTCAGGACGGCAAGCGTGACCCGCGACGGCTCTTTGTCGTGTATGGCGGAAATCCGCCGCACCAGTTCCCGCGGCCGGCGGCGGAATTCGTCGAAGAGAAGGTTGCCGAACAGGAAATTTTTGGTTTCGAAGGAAAGTTCGTCGAGACTGCCGATGGTGATGTTGTAATAGTCCAGCGCTTCCGCCGGGGTGCGTTTTTCCAGCCCGATCTCCTTGGCGTGAAAAAAGGCGCACCCGGCGAACAGCAGCGCGATGCCGGCAGCCGCCGCGCCCCGGAGTTCAAACGGGATTTTCATAACGATACGGTTTTCCCTGATGATTCGTTTTTGCGGGAAAATATAACGCCGTTTGCTCCGATGTGCAAATGCCGGCGGACTCCTTTGCGTCATTTTCCGCATCGGCAGGGAGGAGGGCCGTCATACGCAAGTTTTCTCCGGCCCGCTTCCTGTCGGCAGGTCTTGCTTCAGCGTTGACTGATGATGTAGCGGAAAGCCTTGCCGTCAACCGCGATGGCGATCTGATGGTTTGTCACTGCCGCATCAAGCGAGCCGAGAGTTTTGCTCTGGCGGTCGACACAGAGAACTCGGGCCTGCCCGTCAAAAGGCACTTTGACCTTGACCGTTTCGGGCCGGACAAACGGCGCGGGAGTGAGCTCCAGGGTCTTGCCCTTGGTGCGCAGCGTATAATCATACCTGGCGTTGAGTTCGGCAATATCCTGCGGGTTGACGGCATAGACAAGGTCGCCTTCGCGCATGACGCTGGTGCGTTCTCCGGCTTGATTGAGCGCGGAATAAACCTCGACTTTTCCCGGCAGACAGGCGGCGAAACCGCAGAAAGGCAGAATATATTTTTTGCCGTGAAGCACAACTTCAAAATTACGGTCCGGATTCATATTTGCCGCCGCCTCGTAGCCGTTGGCATAAACCAGTTTGATCTGGTTGGTGGCAAGCGTTCCGGCTCTGACCGCATCGTCCACCGTGCCGAGTTTGCCGTTGACATTGTACCAGATGTTTTTGATCGGAGTGAGCGCGTAATACTTCTGCGCCGGCTGAATGAGAAAATAGCTGCGCAGAATTTCTCTGGTCACTGGCCGGTACGGCAGGATGGTCACTCCGGAAAGATGCCCGGTATTGCCGTAAGCGTGCTCGTAGGTCAAAAGCCGGTACGTCTGCATGATGGAATTTTTCCGATTGCTGAACAGGCCGACTTCACCCAAATGATACCCGCAGTCATTGCTGAGCAGGTGCAGTTTGTTCAAATTGAAGTTGGGCAGTAAATACATATTGAGCTTTTGCGGCTGCGCGTAACTGTCGCAGAAGCCGGCAAAAAAGAGCTGGGTTTTGCCTTCGGAAAGCACCGGCCCGAAATCGGCTTCTTCGGCGCGCAGGCTTTCGATGAACACCCGGTACGTTGCGGAAAATTTTCCGGCCTCCGGCGCGCGGCCGTCCGCGGAGAATCGCCGCAAACGCCCCTTTTCGTTCCTGGGCAAGACGCGGCAAGTCGCGCCGGGTCAGTCGTTGTAACCGGCCAGCGGGTGCGGCACGAAGCCCGAGGCGCGCCGCGCCCATTCGGTAATGCGCACCACCTCAAGCCCTTCCGCCACGGCGATCGGATAGGGGACGTGATTCACGATCGCGTCGTAGACCGCTTTCCACATCAGTTTGAGCGTGTTGCGGCCGTTGGCCGGAGCCAGCGGCAGTTCTTCTTCGATCCACGGCGGCTTTTCGCCCACGCCGTAACTGCCGAACGCCGCCCGGTTGCCGTAATTGGCATGACGCGGCCCGAAACGGAACGCCGGGTCGAGGTATTTGAGCCGGATCGTTTGTTCCGCCAGCGGCACCACGAGACTGCCCCGGTCGCCCTCCGCGTAATAGAGGTCGTCCGGCAAGGTGGTGTTGCCCGAGACTTCCACATCCACCACCCGGCGGTTTTCGCCGCGCAGCAGAATTTTGAAGTAGTCGTCCGCCGTCCCCGCCGCCACACGGTGCTGAAGATCGCTCCACAGGTCCGCGACCGGCGACTCCAGCAGCTGCAGCGCCTGATCGATCAGGTGCGGCCCCCAGTTGTTGAGCAGGCCGCCGAACGCCGCCGAGGTGGTCTGCCAGTCGAAACGCCGCCCGAAGGTCGGATGGCGATGCACCCGCACGGCGTAGACGTTGCCGAGTTTGCCCGAGTCGATGACCTCTTTGACATGGTTGAAGGCCGCTTCGAAACGGCGGTTGTGGCGCAGAAAAACCTTGCCCGGGAAGCGTTCGGAGGCGTATTGCAGTTCCAGCGCCTGTTCGGTGCTGACCGCGATGGGTTTTTCGACTACCACGCATTTGCCCGCCTCCAGAACCTGCATGGCGTGCATGGTGTGGTCGCAGTTGCGCGTGGCCACCGTCACGAGATCGACCGCGGGGTCGGCAAGGAGTTCGGCGACGCATTCATAACGCTTCATCGCCGGAAAATCCTTGGCCGCCGCGGCGCGTCGGGCCGGGTCGAAATCGCACATGGCATAGAGTTCGAAAAGTTCCGGGAAGGCGCCCATCTCCTCGGCGTGCATATGACGCCCCGCATTGCCGAACCCGAGAATGCCGACTTTCAGTTTGCGCGGCGCGCTCATGCTTCCACCCCCAGCTCTCTGCGGACATTTTCCAGCAGTTTCACGGTTTTCACAATATCGATCATCTGTTGATTTTCTTCGATCTCACGCTCGATCACCAGCGGCCCGGTGTAACCGTGTTCCCGGTAGAGGCGCCCGATCAGCGCGGCGACTCCGGCGTCGCCTTCGCCGTAGAAACTTTCGCTCCCGAGCGTCGCGGGCCGGGTCGGACGGCGGCCGTCCTTGATGTGCATATTGACGACGTATTGGCCGAGTTTTTCGACCAGTTCCGCCGGGTCGTCGAAGTTGTAGATCAGGAGATTCGCGGGGTCGAAATTCAGCCCGATGTTGGGCATGTCGAGGTCGCGGAGGAATTTTTCCAGCACCGCGACCGATTCCTGCCCGGTTTCAAAGATGAAGGTCTGACCCTGATTCTGACAGAATTCGAGGAAGCGGCGCATGTCGTCGCGGAAGCGCCGGTAACAGTCGCCGTCTTCCTGCGGGATGAAGCCGACGTGCGCGGCGAGCACCTTGACGTCGAGTTCGGCCGCGAGCTGGGCGGTCATGCAGTTGCGGATCATGCGTTCGGCGCGGGTGGCTTCCGGCACCAGCCCCAGCGTGGCGGGGCCGTCGTAAAACCCCCACTTCTGCCCCCGGTAGGGGATCCACACGGCGGACACGGCGATGCCGCGCGCCTGAAGTTCGCGCTTCAGCGCCCGGACGCACCCGGCGCGGTCGGGGCCGAAAAGCAGATTGTCGGCGACGCCGCCGAGCTGGCAGAGATTCAGTCCGTAATCGGTGATCCTCTGGAGATAGACTTCCGGGGGCCGGTCGTAGACTTTGGCGATGGCGCCGATGGCGAGCGGCGGAATTGGTTGGGACATGGCGAAAACCTCCTTAATGATCGGCGGGGATCGGTTTGTTGTAGCCGTCGGGAGCGCTGCTTCCGGTCAGCGCGCGGTGGCGGCTGCGGTAGGCGCTCGGCGAAAAAAGCATATATTTCCGGAAGATCCGGGAAAAATAGAATTCGTTGGCGAAGCCGCACTCGAATGCGACTGTCTTGACCGGCAGCTGTTCCTGCGCAAGCAGTTCGCAGGCGCGGTAGAGCCGCTGACGCAGCACGAACCCGCCCGGCGCCACGCCGTGACACTGCCGGAAGAGCCGCATGAAGTGCTTGAGCGAAATGTGGAGTTTGGCGGCTTCGGCGGCGAAATCCCAATGTATTTTGGGCTGGGCGATGATCTGCAGCGCCAGCGTGTCGAGCGCGTCGCGGTGATAACTGTCATGGCGTTCGGCGCGCTCCTGATGCTGCAATGAAAGCAGGATATACTCCAGCTTGGCCACCGCGAAATCGTATTGCTCCTGCTGGAGCAGCAGCACCAGTTCGAGCATATCGGCGAGAAATCCTTTCGGCGAGCGGATCGCCAGGTAGGGCTTTTCCTGATCGCGGGCGAGCCGGAACAGGCCGCTTTCGAGGTATTTCCGCACCCGCGGGCCGTTGAAGCACACATGAATTTGCTGGCGGCAGGTGCCCGGCGGCGACCCGTAGGAAAAACGCGTCTCCGGCGAAGTCAGAAAAACGGCCGGCCCATGGAAGCGATACACCTCTCCGCCGTCGAGCGCGAGGTAGAGCGGCCCCCCGTGAATGTACTGGATGCCGTAAAAAAGCGGGTGCGTATCGGTGCAGCTGCGCGCTTCGCGGTTGCTGGCGAAGCGCTGAAAATTCAGCCCTGAAAAAAATCCGGTGCGTTTTTCCGTCGCCATAACCATCGGCTCCTTTCTGCCGTATACCATAGCGTCCGGGGCGGAAAAATCAAGCGCAATGCGAATTTTGTGCATGATATTGCGAACTCCGTGCATTGTGACGTATCGTCTGACGGAGTATATTTTATGCCGACGCAAGCGCGGCGGACGCATCGGGGCGCGCGCCGGAAAGACGGCGGATTTTGTGAAAAAGAGAAATGGCTATGAAAAAGAAAATCGGCTTGATCGACCTCTTCATCGACGAATGGCACGCCAACCACTACCCGGAATGGTTCCGCTCCGCGCGGCGGGCGGCGGAATTTGAACTGGGTCTTGCGTGGGAACGCGCTCCGCTCGCCGGACGCCGCCCGCTGGAGGCGTGGTGCCGGGATTTTCACATGACGCCCGCCGGGAGCATCGCCGAAGTGGTGGAACAAAGTGACGCGATATGCGTGCTCGCCCCCGCCAACCCCGAAGCGCATCTCGAACTCGCCGACCTCGCGCTTCGCTCCGGCAAACCGGTCTATGTGGACAAGCCTTTCGCCGACAGCTTGCGGACGGCGCGGACGATCTGCCAAATCGCCGCGGAACACCGCACGCCGCTCATGAGTTCGTCGGCGCTGCGCTTCCCGGACGAACTCCGGGACGGCAGAATTCAGGCGCTTGAGCCGATCCTGTTCGCCGCTACCGGCGGCGGCCGCTGTTTCGCGGAGTACGCGATCCATCAGCTGGAAATGATCGTTTCGGTCATGGGCACCAACGTCCGCGACCTCACGCTCGCGGGCGACCCGGGCAAAGTCGTTTTGACGCTGCAATACGACGACGGCCGGCTGGCGACACTGCACTATGCGCCGCAATTTCCCTTCGCGGTCGCGGCCTCCGGGGCGAACGGGGCTTTGCTCTGTCCGGCTCTGCACAACCATTTTCCCAATCTCATCGCCGCCATGCTCGACTTTTTTGCAACGGGGGTCTCGCCGGTTCCGCAGGCGGAAACGCTCTGCATCGCCGATCTTTTGGAGCGGGCGGCGGCGCTGGTGTCCGGCAGGTGAACTCGATCCATACGGTCAAATCGAACCATTCATAATGCGGCTGAAGCGATGCCGCGGTTCAACGTTTTTGCCGCCGGAGTCGGCGCCGGCGGAAGATTTTGCCTGAAAAATACCGTTTTGCTTTGGCAAAGCGCCGGATTCCGGTTACATTGTATGACAGGCATATCATTCGCCGGGAGGGACGGGGCGCTGCTCCGCTTCCAGGCAAAGCGTTCAAGGATGGAACAAAATGAAAACTGTGGTGATTCAAGACAACCGTCTGGTGAGTGCCGCGCGGCCCGAACCGGTGGCGTGTGACGGCTGTGCCGTGATTGAAATTCATGCCGCCGGAGTCAACCGGGCCGACCTGCTGCAGGTCGCGGGGAAGTATCCGCCGCCCCCCGGTTGGCCGGACTGGCCGGGACTGGAGTGCGCCGGGGTCATTGCCGACGTCAAGCCCGGCGGCCGGTGGCGGAAAGGGGATAAAGTCTGTGCTCTGCTGGGCGGCGGCTATGCTGAAAAGGTTCTGGTGCCGGAAGGCATGATCCTGCCTGTGCCGGACGGGCTTTCCATGATCGAGGCCGCCGCATTGCCGGAAGTTTACACGACAGCCATGCTCAATCTGGTGCGTCTGGGCGAACTGCGTTCCGGGGAAACGCTTTTCGTGCAGGCCGGAGCCAGCGGGCTCGGGATCGCCGCGATTCAGATCGCCAAAATGCTCGGCGCCCGGGTGATCACCACGGTCAGCTCCGAGGAAAAGGCCGAAGCCGTCCGCAAACTGGGCGCCGATGCGGTCGTCAACCGCAAAACGCAGGATGTGGCGGCCTGTCTGAAAGCGTATGGGATCGACGTCGCGCTGGATTGCGCGGGCGGCGCTCTGCTGGGGCAGGCGCTGGACGCCATGGGACCGGGCGGGCGCTGGGTCCTGGTGGCGACGCTGGGCGGGGAAACGACGGAACTGCCGCTGCGGGGGCTGCTGAAAAAACACATCAAATTGATGGGCAGCACTCTGCGCAGCCGCAGCGATGATGAGAAAAGCGCCATCCTCCGGGAGCTTGCCGCGCGCCTCTGGCCGCGGATCGCCGACAATACCATCCGTCCGCTCATCAGCGCCGTGTACCCGCTTGAGGAAGCCGCCGAAGCGCATCAGGTGCTGGCGGCACAGAAAAATATCGGCAAGGTGGTGCTGAAAATCAAATAAGCCGTTTTTTCCGCTGTTGCCGACCGGTTTGCTGCCGGATCGGGATTTCAATAAAGATGCGCCGCCGTCCGTGCGTGCTGTCCCGCCGAAACCTCGGCGAAGGCGGATGGATCGCGCCCGGGTACGGTCCGGGGCGATGGCCTCCCGCGGAGGCCCCTTTTGCCGCCGTTGGCGGCTTT